>LWDU01031950.1_pt1 | contig 20031 bp, 10 predicted proteins | sample 727161 | NCBI WGS metagenome assembly LWDU01 (sample SAMN04566230, study PRJNA314399) | hydrothermal vent metagenome | isolation source: deep sea hydrothermal plume seawater | place: Mexico: Gulf of California, Guaymas Basin | collected 2004-07-11
TGTCGCCGTAGCCGTCACCATCACTATCCCACCACTGGGAAGGGTCGTTTGGCCATAGGTCACCACCTGTTACGTTAGAGTTGTCTCCATACCCATCGCCGTCACCGTCAGCCCATTGGGTACTATCACTAGGGAAAGCATCACCATTGGTCCCACTAGAGTTGTCTCCATAGCCATCACCATCACTGTCAACCCACTGGCTCGCATCGTTCGGCAACAAGTCACCGTTGTCACCTACGCCGTCACCATCGCTGTCGACCCACTCGTTAGGGTCGTTGGGGAAGGCGTCTGCATTAGTGCCGTTCGGGTTGTCCCCGTAGCCGTCCCCATCGGTGTCAGACCACTGACTCGAATCATTGGGGAATGCGTCAGAATTGTTTCCACTAGCGTTGTCTCCGTATCCATCGCCATCAGAATCCTGCCATTGAGTACCATCAAAGGGGAATGCATCTTGTGCATCATTTACTCCATCATTATCAGAATCACGTTGTGTTGCTGCACAACCATAGATGTCAACGGTTGCATTTGACGCAGTATTTGGACAAAGGTCATTCTCATTCCAAACACCATCGCTATCATCATCATGAATGATAAGGAAACATATTGAATCATTAGCGCAATAATAACCACTTACAGAGGGTGTGTTGAATGCCCAATTGAATGATTCATTTGCTGATGTAGCAGAGAAATTAGTTGGTGTCGAATATTCTACAACAGTGCCATTTGAGTACCTCTCTATGCTAGTTTGAAGGACATAATTATTGCCAATGTTCAAATCAACAGCATCAAAGTAAAACGTATTTGTTGTAGCGTTAGAATTTGCAGTTATTCCCGTCGCACTAATACCTGGCCATGTTGGGTTGAAGCAGTCTTCATGGTCACCAATCACACTACTGTTGTAATATAATTCAACATAGAAACAATGTTGTAATCCACTACTTAGCTGATTCCAAATTGCAGTTGAGGGCCAACTGGTACTACTAGCAGTGAAGTTACCGTTACCTGATTGCATGGATGCATTGGAGCCAGGGATGTATAGATACCACTGATAGGAGTAATTTAGACCTGATGTGATATTTTGGGCATTCATTGTAGCTGAGGTATCTGAAGTGATACTGGCTTCCATCATTTCATGATACAAACAATCTATATTACCATCCAACCATATCCCGTTAGCTGAAGTAGTCGTATCATATAACTCACCATAAAGACAGAATGTACCCTCCTCAGCAAGAGTTACGAATGCTGGTTCAACACGGTTTGAACCATTGGATGTCCAACCTTGAGTGAATGATCCTAGTGATGTATAATTCGTCCCATTCCATTCAAGTAAAAACGCATCGATTTCGTAATCTGCTGTATTTGTGAGATTACTCATTGTGAACTCACCATATGTTGCATTTGAGAAGAAAACAGTTGCAATATTTCCTGTAATGTTGGTAGTGCCACCACCTGTACTACTCTCAATTGTGATATCATAATTATTGGTAGCAGAAGACCACCCATACACATGGGCATACATTGTCATGTTAGATGCAGGAGTATCTGTTACAGATTCATCATCAGAGACACTACTCGAACCATCAACCCAATTTTGACCACCATCATATAAATCCATATCAAGGTCACCATTAGAGTGGGTGAAAGAAATGTTAACCCAGTATGTCACACCAGATATTGCTGGGAAAGAGAAGTAATCATCATCTGTTGAGTTATGAATGCTCAAGTTTGTCTGAGAATATGGCAGGCTGGTGCCAGCAGCAGTTGCAGTCGTAAACGAATCATTTGGTTCATTAACATCCGCTGTTGGAGTAGGTGGCGGTGGTGTTGTGGTTGACTGCACACTGAATGAATAGTTCGATGCACCTCCAGAACTGAAAACTTGAACATAGTAAGTTGTAGAAGATGTGACATTGAATATCACCTGTTCATTATCTGAACTAGAATGGCTATAATCAAATAACCAATTGTTCAAGCCATTCCATTCGTATACATTCAATTGGAGGTCGCCAACACTATGAGAAAAAGTCAAATTAACCCAAACCATAGATCCAGATGTTATGTTGAGTGTGTAATAATCATCATCACTGCTATTATGGATATTAACTCCTGAAATTGGAGCACCCAGTGTAATTGGTGTTGCACTAGAAGTCCCTTCATTTGGTTCATTTGAGTCAGGTGTTAAATTCCCAGGGCCATTTGAATAGAATGTCGTGTTGTAAGTATCTAGCAATACTGATGACCAATATTCGTATAAACGGACTGATAAAGTGTAATTTCCGGCCTGGTTGCCACGACTCCATGAACCTGAATCAGTCATTGTCGAACTGTTTGGACTGTTCCATATCCCACTATCTGACGTCTGCAAAGAACCACTAGGATAGTAAACAAAAGCATACCATTGATAGGTTTGAGTTGAATTCAGATTTGAACCAGTGACATTAGCTGAAGTTGCTGTGGCCCCTGTTGCAATTATTGTCTCCGACAAGACAGTTCCACCGCCACCGCCAATCGTGAAATATTTGGTATCATTGACTAAAGAATTACCTACACTATCGGATAATTCGCCATTAATTGTATAATTCCCAGCAACGGTGGGTGTAGTCCAACTAACTCCGTAATTGACAGTTCCCGCACCACCTAATCCAGAAATGGAGCCATAATCAAAATCATACAATGAACCATTTGGTGAATAGATGAATGCCCACCAATAATAACTGTCATTAGAATCAAGATTACTTACAGAAATATACGCTGAATTATTTGTCACACCTGTAACGGCAACAGTCTCATTCCCAGTTAGTGCCGTAGCGTTTGGAACACCAGTTGCAAGTGCTCCAAGTAACATCAAACAAGCAAGAATCAGACTACGAATCTGTGTTCTAGCCCCTTCTTCTTTAGCCAAGTACATGACTTCGGGGAGTTGACGCAGATACTTGAACCCATGCCATAATCTAAACTCGCCCCTTAGGGGCGATGAATTAGCAATTGGAAATCCACTGGCCAGAATATACTCGAGTCTGACAACTAACGATTTCCAATTGAAGTTGGCGCCGTGTGCAGGGTTTGAACCTGCGACCTGCGGATTAACAGTCCGCCGCTCCACCAGCTAAGCTAACACGGCAACAAGGCGGCCCACCGACCACCCCTTCATCAATGAATCGCATCAAGAAAAACATTGTTGAGGCTACCCAAGCATGTTCTAAAACTGACAAAACACTAACTCAGCGTTTAATGTGGGCTCAAATCATTCCCATTCAATAGTGCCAGGTGGCTTGTGAGTCACATCATAGACGACTCGATTGATATCACCTTTGAGGGTGTTAGTAATCCGAATACTGATCTTCTCAAGAATTTCATGAGGAATCAGAGAGTAGCGTGCACTCATGCCGTCAAAACTTGCTACTGCACGAATCACCACTGTCTCGCCATGCACCCTCACATCACCATGGACACCCACTGAGCGCACAGGAAGTAGCGCTGCAAAGTACTGCCATGGAAGTTCCATCTTACCTTCTAATGCCGCTGCTTCAAGTTCTTCTTCTACTATCGCACAGGCTTCACGACAAACTTCCGTCCTTTCGGGAGTTATTTCACCAAGCACACGAACTGCTAGGCCGGGCCCTGGGAAAGGTTGTCTCTCGGAAGAAGGAATTCCTAATTCACGAGCCATTTCTCTAACTTCGTCTTTGTAGCAATCACGGAGAGGTTCAACGATTACTAGATTAACATCATCTGGTAATCCGCCAACATTGTGATGAGATTTGATGACATCTCTAACACCGCCACCAGACTCTATCCAATCAGGAGCAATGGTACCTTGGACAAGGTATTTCGCTCCAACTTTTTTCTGCTCGTCTTCAAAAATTCGTATGAATAATTCGCCAATTATTTTGCGCTTTACCTCAGGGTCAGTGACCCCTTTTAATGCCTCGAAATAACGGTCCGCAGCGTAAACAGTAGTCAGATTTAATCCAAGTTCTGACAGCACTCTTTGAACATCCTCAGTCTCATTTTTACGCATCAATCCGGTGTCAACATAAACACAATGGAGAAGACCGCCCACAGCACGATTGGCAAGAGTTGCTGCTACAGAAGAGTCAATCCCACCAGAACAAGCTATTATTGCGATATCATCAATTGATTCCTTGAGATTCAAAATTGCTTCGTCAATCAAATTAGCAGCACCAATCATTGAATTCACTCTCTTAATGATTCGTCATCTGCAATGACTTTGTCAGTCTTTTCTTTACGCCATAATGCAAATCGCCCAGCCAATTCTTGGTTCGTGATTGATAGCATCTGAACAGCTAGAACCGCAGCGTTATCACCGCGGTCAACCCCAACTGTTGCTACAGGCATTCCCGGTGGCATCTGTACAATTGATAGTAAACTATCAAGAGGAACCTTCCCACCTACTGGGACCCCAATAACTGGTAAAGTAGTCATTGAAGCGATTACCCCTGGTAATGCTGCTGCCATACCCGCCATGCCTATGAAAATATTACAGCCATCCGCAATGGCATCATCAACCACGCCTTCTAGGTATTTTGGCGCTCGATGGGCGCTTGCAACTCTTACTTCATGTTCAATATTGAACTCTTCAAGAACAGCAGTACACTTGTCTGAGATTGGTAAGTCCGACTTGCTACCGAGCACTACGCAGATGTCCATCAATCCTCTCGACTCGCGGGTGGTTCAAATGGATGCCGATTTCATCGTACAATTCTGTAAGACGATTTCGAGCCACTTTTTTCTGTAATATCGTACCTATTCCATACTCATCAAAGTACCAAACCCAATAACCATTTGAAAGGTGGTCACCGCCACTTAATACCGCCCAATCTTTACTTTTCCGAAGCCAATTTCTATGGCGTATAATTGATGGGATAATAGGTGCAGGAATATCAGAGCAGTCAAGGATTCCTGGCGAAATTTCTCTACACTGTATAACGCCACTTTTCAATCGTTGAAAATAACTACGTGTCACCGCCCTTGCTCTCGCCTCTTGAACAGTAGACCAATGTTTAGAAAACCATGAATCAATTAGTGAAAGAGAGAGGCCCGTACACCCTTGTGAACTTGCAGCAATAATCCCACGCGCACACCACGGACCTGAACCGGGCCGAGGCGCCGATAGGTAGGAACTCAATCGTAAAATTCTCCCTTGTAAAGGAATTGAAAGATGACTAATATCGCTTAAGGTTGGTAAATTATCTAAATGGTCTGCAGACGAAACCCATTCCGGCTCTACATTTGGGTTTTCAATTTGGGCTATTTTCAACCTCAAAAGTCCTGATGGATCTAATCTAAATTTTTTCATCACGGTGTGTGGCTAAATTCAGAGTTCTAAATTATTCCTCTTTATCTGGGTAATTGAATCGAGTTGACCAACTACCTGCAACTAAATCAATTGGAGGCTTTGTTAATTCCTCAAGAATCCCATCTAGGAGAGGGCCACACATCCCCAAACCAAAGTTTTGAATCATACCAATTTTGTCTCCGTCAACAAATGGGTCAAAAAGAAGGCTGGATGGGTGGCGGAAATGAAGTGCCAAAAATTTCTCACCACCTCGGTTTACTCCATGTAACTCTAACTTTCGACCTCCACTCAATTGTTTGAAAGCGAGGCAGCCACCTCGAAATCCTCGAGCAACCAGTTGCCATGAATCATCAATCCCTGAATCATCAAAATCACCCACCAAGGGAATTATCCAACGACCTGATGGAGGCATTAGTATATTTGCCACACGGAAAGTTATGTGGTACCAAAGGGCTAGAAACAGGGCATAAGATATCCAGCCTATTCGAACGTCTATTACAATATGAGCAACAAATGCTAAACCACCAAGAATAGGTATTCCAACAGTCCTTGTGAGATTTACAGTGCCATCGCCAAACCACAACCACTTGAACAACTGAACCCCATCACCATCCGGCATAGATGAAGCGATTCTAGTGGCGGAAATTAGTAACAAGAAAAATGCTGAGAAGAAAAGCAGAGAAGCAACTGTTTGGTCATCAAAGGTATTGCCAGGGAAAATAAGTGGAAATGTTGAAGCAATCAATAATCCAATTGACCAAGCTGGGCCAAATAAGAATCGTGCAGCCATTGGTTGGAGTCTTTGACGCCGCCATGATGACCACCCTTCAGGTGGGTCAATTTCAGCATCCACCCAATCTGATGGGGATTTACTTTCACTTAGAGGCCGCCAAGCAGGGTCACCTGAAAGCCAGTACTCATCAAGAGACGCCTCCATGTAGTTGGCACAGGGCTTCTCTCTAAAACAGATATTGTTGAAAAATTCTACAATAACCCATCGATTAAATCCCCGATAGTGAAATCATCACTCTTCGCTTTCTTCTCAGTAGGGTCAAAACCGATGTCACCTAATGGCTCAAGAGCACCACTAGGAGCTGAAGCCGGAGTCGGGTCACTTGGTGCCAAATCTAAATCGCTTACATCAAGTGATGATTGGGGAGTCATTGACATATCCATTGAATGAACTTCAGCATAAGCCGGTTCTGTGCTAACTTTCGTTTTTCCTTTCTTTGACTTCTTCTTTTGAGTATCAAGTTCACTAGTCCAATCACCTTCATCTCGCCAATTTGAACGCTGATTCCTTCGATTCCGACTACGGCCCCGTAATGTTGATACTACAAATAACGTAATTACTACCCAAAGAGTTCCCATCAGTGCCAATAGAATGTTACCAGAAGCCATGTCAAGTATAGAATCAGAGCCAGCATCAGAACCTGCTTGCAATAACATCTCACGTTCTTGCATATTATTAGATTCATCAGATTCAATCACTTCATTATCAGCATCTATTGAAACCACAATGGTGCCAATTGGTTCCTTCAAATTTAAAGTAACAACATGAGCTTTCGGCTTATTTTGCTGGGCTGAATCAATGAATGTGATGCGTAATTCAGCCACTGCATCATTGTGGTCACAACCAGAGGCTACTGCCACTTCCAAAGTAATCCCACAAACCCGCAATAATATGTTATCAGCCCTATCGTTACCAGAATTCCGAATCTGAATTGTCAACTCAACTTCATCACCATCCATCTCCTCTGAAACTGAGAAGATATACAAATTTGGTGCAAATGCGTTAAGATTTATGATTTGTTCATTAGAATCTGTAGTCAGCCATTGCTCATCTGCGTCAATATCTCCACCTTGATTGGAATAGCCACTAGAAGAGCGTACTCGAATACCAAAATAGTCACTAGACCAACCAGGATAATCCGCCATGAATAAGCGTAATACCACTGGGACATTCTCTCCAGGATTCAACAATGGTAATTTCAATCGGCCATCATCTTGAGTATTTATTTCAGTAAATAATGCCAAAGGAGTACCGGCATTTTCAACTACATACCAAATCCATACAATACCTTCTAGGCCATCCATTCTTGGATTTACAGAAAGTGACCCCCCCGAGCCAGTTGAATGATTTTCAATCCATGGAGATTCAGCAAGGTTACCTGAATTTTCAACTATGAATGAAATATCAATTTGATCTCCTGGTCGCAAATCATAGTTAGTGTCAGTTGAATCATCTGCAAGTAATAATCTAATGTCGACCCTCGGTAAAATTTCAATTTGTCCGACTACCTCGGCACGATAACTAGAGTGGTCTACAACCGAATGTAGTTCAATTACAACATCAGTATCACCTGCCAGTGCATCTAGAGGGACCTGTACGATTGCGACCATAACTAATTCAGCACCTACTTGGAGTCCAGTGGGAGTCCCAGACACCCATTCAATACTCCAACCAGGAAGTGATTCGGTCATTCTAGGGTCAAAGGTTTGAGGCACGTTACCATCATTCTCAACAAATATTGAGACTTCAAACGCTTGACCGGGGTCTATTCTAGCAGGTGCGTTCAACCATTCTGCTGACAGAGATTCCACTGGTAATACCGATACCTGCATTGAAATTTCATCTGAGGCTGCTGAATCAACAAATAATTCACCACGCAACTTCACCTCTTCCATTTCACCAGCAAGAGCCTGTAAAGGCGCACATAATTCAACACCAATTGTGCGAGTCATTTCGTCTGTGAAATAGCGTCTTGCGTCAGGTGCGACTGTGTTCCCTCCAGGCAACCCTGAATAATCAATATTCAAAAGCCAGTGTTCTTCGCGCCAAATCTCCTCGGAAATTGATTCAGGACGGTCTACCGGCCCATCTTCAACAGTGAAAACAACGTCATCGTTGCCGAAATGTTTCGTCACATGAACTGAGAATGAGCCACATTCTCCAGGTCCAACTTCTTCCACCGAATCCCACAATTCAAACACGATATTTCCAGCCCGTTTTCTAGCCACATTAATGGAAAGTTCGTAAGCAGTTTGAGCACCTAGAACCGTAACCGGATTCGCAACTTTATCGGAACTACCAATAATTGTGATGTTAATTTGCCCCGGCTCTTGAAATTCAGATACTGATATTTGCAGGGTTTTCGAGCTTGTAGTGCCATCCGCCAACGTATTGATGTGGTCAACAAAACTGACTTGCCAACCGTATGGGAGACCCCAAATAGACCTACCATCCTCACTGGTTGTGCTCGGGAAAGATACCTCTTCCACCAAATTTCCATAATTCGAAATATTCACACTCAGAATACCCGAACCACCTTGCTCAATCTCAATAGTCTGTTGTTGTGCTGAGATAACTAAGCCATGAATTACTTGCAAATCAATATCCAACTCAATAGTAGACCCATGCTCACCATCAGAAGATACTATTGCGAAAAGCGGTGAGTGAGATTCGCTGATAGTAGCGTCAATTTTTGACGGCGCCTCAATAGTCAATGATACTGAAACCGAGTCGCCAGATGCAATCTGCCAATCCGAATTAATTGGAGAAAGAACGGTGGCTGTTGGCCCACTACCAATAAGTGCTGTAACAGTCCAAGTTGATGGCAACCCCTGCCAATTAAAATTGACCGTCATATCGCTACCACTAGTAGCCCCAAGATGTTCAACAGTGAAGTTGAGTGTCACACTTTCCCCTGGTTCCAAAGAAACCTCAAGGGATGGTGAATCACTATCTAATTGTAACAAACTACGCTGGATTCGCCTGAAACAAAGATGGTCACCCTGTGGGGGTCCGGTATCCCCTGCGCCACACGCCTCACTATCAACCCACACAACGCCTGCTGTCCTGCGGTTATCAGAAGTTACTGCCATCCCTGGCGGTGAGCCGAAGTCCTCCTCAACATCAAAGATGACTGGTTTTCCACCTGTACCCATCTTTTCGCTCTGCCAATCTGCAAGGTCGTATGTTGGCCCAAGAGCGCCCACACCTTGAGCACCTTGCGATGCGACGTACCAAGGATTTGGTAAGTTCTGTCCCATCTGTCGGGTGGCATCGGCTGAACGACGGTAGGTCAGATTAGTTGCTGGACCTGAATCACTTTCAACCCATACAGTGTGCATCAAATCATCTTCATCGATTACTAACGCTGCTTGGCTACTGTGGGCAGAATAATCACGTGAGCCAATTGCACCTGTGCCATCAATTGGAGATAATATCTGCGGCTGATTTAGAGCACCTTGTAAATTGATACCACCTGCCTGACCATTGAAATCCCAAGCGGACAAGTCAACTTTCTGCCACATTAATTCATGTGAATCTGATATGGTATGTCCTGTGCGGCTATCTGACCAAATGAATTGCAACCAGCCATCTGAAGCGATTTCAACGGCTGGACGTGATGACCAAGAATCATCATAGGTCAATTGTGTGTCATTTACAACAACGAAGTGGTTTCCATTGGCGCCACCCCATCCAATATCCTCAGTATAGACTCCACCTGCAACAGAATGAGCAGGCATTCCTGAAACATGATTTGGGTCACTGAGTTTTGCGTAAGGGTCAACCACGGTGGTCCAGACTTCTGGTGAACCTGAGTTTAGGATACCCATCCATTGGCCAAAAAGGTCTGAGAGATCTTGGCCACTCGAAGGCCACTGACCAACTCCACCTGCACCATCGGTATTACGAGTGTTAACCCCTGAGCACGTGCGAGGATTTACTGAAACTCCACTCACTGGACAATAGGCTAAATCAAATGCATGGTCAAACATATTGTTTGACGCAGAACTTTGGATTTCGCCAATAAATACCCACGGAACAATACCACCATTTACACAAGCATCATGGGATTCATCAATTGATTGAACATCATCAGATTGTTGAGCAGGGTCACCTGCCTTCGGACCTTCATCACCAATTGGAATTACTATTTTTGATGCGTTCGGATTCCACCTGTGGTCGTATTGAGTGGGAGGATTAGCAGCATTCCCAGTATTTCCTTGTGCATCCATCCATGACAGGCAAGCCCATGTTGTTCCTGGACCCCACTCCTCCTGTTGGTTGCCCCAATTTTGAGATTGACCATTATACATAGTTCTGTGAATTTTACGAATGCCTCCCGAATCAACCTGAGATGTTAGGATATTAGTGCGTGAGCGGTCATTTGTGTTATGACCTGCACAATTCCCTGAGTTTGCTTGGGGGCGGATATAGTCACCAAGACCATAGATTGTATCCAGAAGCGTAACACCCGCAATATCTGCCATATTCTGTAGCCCAGGAGAAGTCCAACCCTCTCCGTCCGACCCGCCATACATGAGCGTACAGATATCTTCCCATTCACTTGTCATACCCGTTGAAGAATCAAGAAGTATGAGCATTTCAATCATACTACCACGGCTATCTTGCCAAGTAATTATTACCTCATCATCACTTGTAATCGCCACTTCGGGGAAAGTGGACTTGCTTGGTAGAGGAGTTAAGAGTGTATCAAAAATAGGGCTATTCGGAGTATGAGTCGTCCAATTTGCCACCATCATTGAGTAACGGATTCCGGGCAATCCAAAACGAATATTCAAAGGATCATCTTTGTCTTGCCAGACAATATGAGCGGCACCCTGCGAATCAACAGCAAGATTGGGATTGGCAATATTCTCAATTATGAAATTTGTTTTGCAAACAACATTGTTAAAAGAATAATCACTTGGACTGAAGACCCCATCTGTTGGGTCAGAATCTGATGAGGGGTCCATTGCAAAGTAGACTAAGCAATCGTTTGATGTCGTATCTCTAATCCATACGAGATGGAGGTTACCTGAACCATCAATTTCCATCCGAGGTGACCATTTAATGCCAGAACCGCTAGGGAAAATCGGCTGTGGACTTACTGAAATTTCACCGCTTGAATCAACTACTGAATACATTGCATTTGTTTGATTCTCTATCCAAAAGATGTGGAAATTACCATCATCATCTCCAACAATTGCCGGTTCAGAGAGAGAACCAGCGGCAAGTCGGAGAATCTCAAGTGGTGAGGCTGTCCCATTCTCTTCTGGTGATGCTTGAACTGATTCTAGGGATGTCAATGGTGTCAGCGGAGTAATTAGCATCAAAAATGCCAAAAATAGTGCTAAACGAAGCCGTATTGCCATCATCATCCCTCGTGAGCCTTTAGGCTCACCTCAACCGATAGTAATTGAAACACACCCTTTGATGACCTTCACTCCCCTAGGGAGTGGCGGAGTACGAGATTCCTCGCAGCCCACACTTCATCCACCCTACCAACATCCGTTGTGTGGGGTGCGGTTTTGACGAGTTCTGGATCTTCTGTCAAAATCGTCAAGAAATCTTCTGCGAACTTATCGAGCACTTCCTTGCTTTCAGTTTCAGTCGGCTCAACCATCAGACATTCTGGAACTATCATTGGGAAGTATAGGGTGGGAGCCATATATCCATAATCTAACAATCGCTTTGCAACATCTTTGCCACTAACTCCTGTAGCATCTTTCACAGGAGACATACTGAGGGTAAACTCGTGTTTCACTACCCTTGCTGGAGCACCATCAATCGGCATCGCTGAAATCTTACTAGCTAACTCTTCACTAGGATTCAAGATACGATGCCGCAAATAATTAGCATTCAAAACAGCATGCTCACTCATCTTTTCAAGGTCTCTCCCATAGCGCCGATAAAAAGCCCATGAACGAACCACCGCACCTGAGTTACCGTGCCACTGCTGCACCTTACCTATGCTATTCACGGGGTCTTCCCAAGAATATGTCCAGCCATCTAATCCATGTTCATCCTCCTCTCGGACAACCAAAGGTTTTGGCAAAAATTGTGCTAAGTGACTCTTCACCCCTATTGGGCCAGAGCCCGGGCCGCCTCCCCCATGAGGTTGGGAGAATGTCTTGTGGAGATTGTAATGCACTGCATCAAATCCCATCAATCCTGGTGATGTTTTTCCTAGAATTGCATTGAAATTAGCCCCATCATAATACATCTGACCACCAGCATTGTGAACAATCTCAGTGGCTTCTGCGATTTCGGGTTCAAAAATTCCTAGCGTGCTTGGATTTGTCACCATCATTGCCGCTGTATCATCACCAACAACTGCACGTAATGCACCAAGGTCAAGTCTGCCATTTTCATTACTTGGAATCTCTATAATTTGGTATCCACACATTGCTGCAGATGCTGGATTAGTGCCATGAGCAGAATCGGGCACGATGACTTTGTCACGGCTGCCTTCACCATTGCTTCTGTGATATTCTTGAATACAACGTATTGCGGCGAATTCCCCTTGCGCACCTGCAACCGGTTGAAGAGTTACTGAATCCATACCAGCACAATGTGCTAGCATTTCTTGCATCTCATAAAAAATCGCCATCAACCCCTGTAAATGAGATGCCGGAGCAAGTGGATGCAAATCATTCATCCCAGCCATTTGAACAATTTTTTCATTGACTCTAGGGTTGTGCTTCATCGTGCATGAACCAAGTGGATAAAAGCCAGTATCTATACCGAAATTACGCCGTGAAAGCCATGTGTAATGCCGTACTAATTCAGGCTCGCTAGCGCGCGGCCAGCGAGGTAATGATTTGCGCCGAATTGATTCAGGGATTCCAGTAATTGCTTCTTCATCAGATAGTAATGGTGATGGCTGAGCATATCCGGCCTCCGGAGCCCCATCAAATGCAAATAAATCACTCATGATCCCACCGCCATAACTGTGGACGAAATCCAAGATTTCAGTCCACCCACTAGAGCAGCCACGTCTTCATTAGTCGTTTGGTCTGTAGCAGTGATGTGTAACCAAGCCTCATCGGCTCCTGACATAACATCGCAAAGAGCAAGTCCTGCTGTAACACCCAACTTGTCAAGATAGTCTAATGCACCCTTCGCCGAGCCCGGTAAAACAACCGTGAATTCGTTGTATGAAGCCCCATTTGTGAAAAGTAACTCAACCCCTTCAATAGCCAGTACACCGGCCATAGTAACTTGACAAGCAGCAGCATTTCTCAGAGCCAATTTCTGTAAGCCAATAGGTCCTAGGAGAGCCATGTGAATGCCACCCATAAGAGCAATTAGTGTTTCATTTGAACAAATGTTACTCGTTGCTTTGTGCCTCCTAATATGCTGTTCTCTAGTTGAAAGTGTGAGAGTGAAAGCATCTTTTCCTTTGTCATCAAAAGTCTTGCCTACAATGCGCCCTGGCATCTGCCGAAGATACTTCTCAGTGCAGGCGTAAATACCGTAAATTGGGCCACCAGCTGTAGGTCCAATACCGAATGGTTGGCCCTCAGCAACGACAATGTCAGCACCCCAGTTTCCTGGAGCTTCAAGTACACCTAGTGATGTTGCATTCACGCCAACAACCAAGGCCGTGTTTTCGCCAATTATTTGTTTCAGTTCGGCTAAGTTTTCGTCTATCACTCCGAACGGATTTGGTTGTTCCACGTATACTGCACAACAACCATGAGCAGNNACTACATTCTTCTGAGTCGCTTTTTTGTTGTGTACTCTTACCGCGCAGTTTAGAGCCTCTGCCGCAGCCGTTGATGCATCGTACATACTAACATTGGAAACTGGGAGCGCCACCAATTCTGAAACCATTGTTTGAAATTCCCATAATGCTTGTAACATTCCTTGACTGACTTCAGGTTGATAGGGTGTATAAGCAGTTAGAAACTCCCCACGCGTTGCCATTGCCACAACCATCGAAGGTACGTAATTCTCATACAATCCTGCCCCAAGAAAATTGGGTCGGCTATTTATCGCAACATTTGCTCCAAGTAGCCTATTCGCATCAACCATGATTTCTTCTTCAGTTTGTGGTGCAGGTAAATTGAGGGGAGAATCTCTTCTAACAGCCTCAGGAATGTCCGAAAATAGTTCATCAATTGAGGATAAACCCATTTCCTTGAGCATAATCTCTTCGCGCCCAAGATTTGGCAAATGGTCAACCATGGCAACACACCGCGACTGTTCGTGAACACATACAGAACATGAACCTTCACTACGGAGGAATAGCCTGCAAAAAGGATTAGATGGGTGCTCCAAGCAAGTATACATCCCATCCAAGGGACTCTAATCTCTCAACATCTAGTACACGTCTACCATCATAAAGTAGTGAATGATTTGCCTTTTCTGCAAGAGCGCCCCAATCCATTTCCAAGACTTCATCATGGGCAGTCACAAGTATAGCGATGTCAAAGGATGAAATCTCACTTTCACTTCTAACTAAAGTTGCTAACTCACTGGGGAATAATCGGTCATCAACTAATGGATCAAAGGTTTGAACGTTGCAACCCATTTCAACTAGGGCTTCTGCTAAAGGTTCAGCTGGCGTTTCACGTGGGTCTCCAATTCCCGGTTTATACGACCAACCAAGAAGTAAAACATTAGCACTTGACATTGGAACCTCATTGCGCTCAAGAATAACTGACACATCTAATGCCACATTTCTAGGCATGGAGCGATTGACTTTCCTCGCAGAAGTTATCAGTTCAACTGGGGCTCCTGACTCCTTCGCTTTCTCAATTAGATAGTAAGGGTCAACTGGGATACAGTGGCCACCAACCCCTACACCAGGGCGGTATCTATGAAAATTCCACTTAGTTGCAGCTGCATCAAGTACTTGCTCAACATCAATTCCCAATACTGGGAAAATTCTTGCTAATTCATTAACAAGAGCGATATTGAGGTCACGTTGGACATTTTCTACTACCTTAGCCGCCTCAGCAACTTCCAATGCTCCAACATAAGTCACCCCTCCTGAGGTAAGTGTATCATACAAATCCGCGAGGTTGGAACCAATAATTTCGTCAGATGAACCCACAACTCTAGGAACTTGCCGCACACCATGTTCAGAATCACCAGGAACGAATCTCTCCGGGCAATATGCGAGATGAACATCCTCGCCCTCAACAAGACCGGCTGCATCTAAAAGAGGACCCCACACCTCACGTGTGACGCCGGGATAAACAGTTGATTCTAATACCACGATTGTACCACTTCCTTTAGCAATAGAAGAGAATACTGCTGTGCCTGCTGAAGAGACATAGGTCAAGTCAGGCAAGCGGGTTTCAGTTACAGGGGTTGGGACGGTGACCAAAATAACGTCACAATCAGGCACTAATTCGCTTGAATCTGTTGAAACCTGCCAAGAATCACTTTGTGATTGAGGAATCTGGTCATCATGTTGTGGGTCATCTCCCGGATTTCCACCTGCTCGAAGAGCATCGATAACTCTGCTTGTCACATCGACTCCGCGTACTCTGAATCCCACGTCCAAAAATCCGAGAGCAGTAGGCAAGCCAACATAACCTAGACCAATAACGCCGATGGTCAAATCTCTAACTTCAAGACGCTGTGAGAAAGTCGAATCATACCCCATTAATTCATCCCGAGTGAATACAGCATTTCAATCCTGCTCAGACCAACTACAATAAAAGGCCATGCATCTGTATTTCTGACCCCAGTCAAGACGTGGCAATGGTGAGTGCATCCATCACTGAAGCAATGGTGAATTATCGTTCCGTTACGATAGTGGAAAATCGTTATGTGCTACGCCATATCCCTTAGTAAAAGGGATGAGTTGAGCATGATGAATCTGAATCGTGTGTGTGTATTTTGGATTGTGCTATTGATGGGCCTCTCAAGTCTGAGTGCTTTGACGCCAGTTACAGAGGCAAGTCAGCCTCGACATACACCATCAGTGAGCATACAGGGATTCTCCTTCAACCCGTCATCAAACCTCACCGTACATACGGGCGATTCCGTAATCTGGACTAACAATGATGGGGCGTCACATACGGCTAGTTCCACAAGTGGACCTGCCTCTTTTGATTCGGGAACAATTGCGGGAGGGGCCACATTCAGTTTCACCTTCACCACAGCTGGAACATACGATTATCAGTGTGATTTCCATACCTCAATGACTGCGACATTGGCTGTTGTAGAACCTGATGATAATAATGCTCCAGTAGTGTCCGATGTCACACACTCACCTAATCCAGTATTAACCAATGATGTCATCTCAATATCCACAACTACTTCAGATGATGATGGTGATTCTGTAACACTTAGTTATTCTTGGTTGATAAATGGCAATTTCATTAGTGAGACAGGAAATACACTATCAGGTACTTCTTGGTTTGATAAGGGTGACCAAATTCAAGTTGAGGTGACACCAAATGATGGAAGTGTTAATGGAAATACTGTCCTTTCTAGTACCATCACAGTATCCAATAGCCCACCTAGCATTTCTTCTGCCACCATGTCTCCTTTAACTCTGAACAATGAGACAATTGTAGTCTGCGCCGCATCTGGCTGGAATGATGCTGATGGGGATTCTGAAAGTTATCAATATGAGTGGCTGGTAAATGGTGTAGTGCAGCAAGATACTGCTAGTTCATCCGGGCCATTTAATGTAGACGATATTGTATCTTGCACGATCACACCTAATGATGGAGAACATACTGGATCACCACTTTCTAGCGATGATATCACTGTTGTTGCCGCAGATGCTCCAGACGCTGATGGGGACGGGGTCCCTGACACAACTGATTCTTGCTCAGACACCCCCATAGGAGAAACTGTTGATGTAGATGGATGTTCATCCTCGCAACGTGACGAAGATGGAGATGGCATCAGCGATGCCGAAGACCTCTGTCAAGACACGCCAACAGCAGCTAATGTAGACAATGATGGATGCAGTGACTCGCAACTTGATACAGATGGAGATGGCTTTACTGATGGCGATGATGCATTTCCACTTGATGCGGAGGAACAAATTGACACTGATAATGATAACATCGGTGATAATGCTGACAATGATGATGATAATGACGGCTGGAACGACACCACAGAAATAGACTGTAGCACCAACTCAACTGATGTAAATTCAGTTCCACTTGATACTGATAATGATGGGATTTGTGACATATTTGATAATGACGATGATAATGACGGCTGGAACGACACCACAGAAATAGACTGTAGCACTAACTCAACAGATTTGAATTCAATTCCACCAGATACTGATGGTGATGGGATATGTGATAATCTTGACGAAATTAACGATGATGCACCTCCACCGGGATACGAATTTGGTAATGTCAGTGATGAACCCGAACCCGTAACAGAACCAGAACCGGGGCTTACTGAAGGAACTAGCAATGGTATACCCGGATTCACTAGTGTACTCATGTTCACAGCAATCGCAGGCGCATTGATGCACTTGAAACGCAGAGACGCGTGATGAATACTAGTACGAAATATACCGGCACAATCATAGATGATGTGTGCATTGTAATTACCAAGGGAGACACATGCGGGTAGCAATCAGTGGAGATGAAGGTTTCATCGCCCATTACCTCAAGCAGGAACTTGGCGATGATTGCCAAATTCTGACTCCTGAGATTTTGGCTGATGGAGATATGCTCCCAGCAATTTTAGCCTCCTGCAATGCTATTGTTCACCTGAACGGCCATTCACCAGACCAAAGTTTGGAACGATCAGACCAAGATGTCTTGAGATTGATGCGAGATGAGGCGCGGGTTATTCTAAAAAATGTACAATCACACCAAGGAATTCACCTTGTATTAGTTGGCTCACTAAGGGTTCACCCAAACCCTCGAAGAGAGGACGAGTATTATTCTTCAGAATCATCTCTTTCACCGCGCGATATTACTGCAGAAGGGCAACTGTGGGTTGAGGAGAGTGCACTAGAACACGCTATGGATACTCATCCAGTTAGCATCATCAGAACCGCAAATGTCCAAGGAATTTCACCCGCAGAAAACAAAGGGCATGGAGTTGTTCACCACTTGTGCCGTGAAGCAATGTTTGGATTCTTCAATGTACCAGGAACGGGAGAAGAGGTGAAAGATGTGATTCATGTCAAAGACGTAGCCTGCATGATAAAATCAATCTTGGATAACCCTCCACCAACTCGCGGCGCAGTTGCAGTTGGACGCGGCCAAGGAGTTCGAATGAGTGAGTTGGCTGAAATCATATCACAGGCAACCGGTGCATCTCCTCAGTACAACAGTCAGCCTGGAGAAGAAGTCTGGGGGATTGTTGACGGTTACGAAATGAGTCAGCGAATCGAACATAAGCCCGAGGTATCTATCCAAGAAATCATTGAGGAAGCACTTTCCAACCAATGAGCAAAACTGCCAAGGCATTGTCTGTCAATAGCAAAGGTTGAGTGACTTTAGCATCAATTCTTGATGAATGAGCCATCTCCCTGCATTGCCCACTGACCACCGTCTGGGGCATTATACCAAGTGCCACCAGCAGCATCGGTAACATAACTGCCACCTGCTGGTAATTCTGCATAGGATGGGACACTTTGTACCTGAACCATTGGTACTGGTGTAGCTGCGGCTGGTTGACCCTCCACATAGCCACCTGCTGCAATCTGAGCAGAATCTGTATCCCAAGCATCCATGTCGCTGCCACCTTTCTTTCGGCGGCCAATCATGACCAACATTGACACAATTGCAAGAATTAGTACTGCACCAACAACGCCAAGAATCAACCCATATTCTTTGAGCATCGCATTTACATCATTTGCAGCAAGTCGTTGTTCGTGGGAACAACCTGTGCCTTCAATAAATGTATCACCATTTGCAGTTTCATCACATGTGTCATCAGCATTAACGACCCCATCAGAGTCGTCATCCTTCTGCCACTCAGTACAGCCATTTTCGTCAACTGGTCTTGTAGCATCAGAAGCAGGGCAATTATCAAGCCCGTTAAGGACAAAATCGCCATCATCATCTAACTCTTCCCAAGCACACCCAAGTGTGCCGTTAGAAACATTCCAAACCCACTGACTTGGAGTATCCGGACAATCGTCTGAGTTCAACTGACCAGGGTTGTCTCCACGCCCATCACCATCTCGGTCATTCCATTGGCTGGAATCATCTGGGAATGCGTCGACGTCATCTGTGAAGGTGTCTCCATCGCGGTCATCAGTACATCCATCACCATCAGTATCAAATCCTTCAACAGCCGCATCCTCATCACAAAGGTCCATTCCGTCAAACACTCCATCGCTGTCTGTATCAACTTGAGTGAATGTGCCGCAGCCATCTCCATTGATGGTCTCCCCTTCTGGGGTTTCAGGGCATAGGTCGGGTCCACTAGAACAGACATTTACTGTTGAAGAGATTGTATCGCATATGCCATCATTGTCATCATCATCATCCTCGGTTTCATCACGGCAACCATCGCCGTCAAAATCTGTTTCAGACCAACTGATTTCGCCTTTTGCACAAGCATCAGATGCATCGTATACAGAGTCATTATCATCGTCATCATCTTCATCCATATCTCGGCATCCGTCACCATCGTGGTCAGTTAACGGAGTGGAAACCCATCCTGCCTGAACAAAACAACCATCAGATGTGTCAATTATTCCATCGCCATCATCATCATCATCTTCATCAAGGTCACGGCAACCATCACCATCACGGTCAGTAGTACTATCTGAAAGCCAACCTGTTGCACCAGGACTGCACAAATCTAAGATTGAATCTGAAGAGTCAAGGTCGTGTACGCCATCGTTGTCATCGTCCCAATCCTCATCTGAATCTCTGCAACCATCTTCATCATGGTCGGTTCCGACAGGGTCACTTGTCCAACCAAGCATTCCAGTTGGACAGCGGTCAAGAACCGCACC
>LWDU01040019.1_pt1 | contig 20030 bp, 18 predicted proteins | sample 727161 | NCBI WGS metagenome assembly LWDU01 (sample SAMN04566230, study PRJNA314399) | hydrothermal vent metagenome | isolation source: deep sea hydrothermal plume seawater | place: Mexico: Gulf of California, Guaymas Basin | collected 2004-07-11
GGCAAAGACGACTACCTCCGGGACAACGCCACCGCCTACACCGTGACGTTGACGAAGGACACCACGACCTCCGATCTCAATTATCGTAATCTCGATCCTCCGGACGTGCTGGTGGTCAACGACGACGACGAGATTCCGGGCCTGAAGGTTTCGGCAGCTTCGGGAGCCACAACCGAAACCAAGGGCACAGCGTTCTTCACGGTGAAACTGCTGAGCAAGCCCTCCAGCACGGTGCGGCTGAACCTCAGCAGCAGCGGGACCAGCGAAGGCCGGGTCACCGCGATTTCCGGCAGCAGCGTGAACATCGTATCCACCGGAACCTCCTACTTGGAGTTCTCGACCACAGACTGGAACAGCGAGCGCAGCGTCACGGTCACGGGCCAGGATGACAGCGTCACCGACGGCAACCAGGCCTACGCGGTCACGGTTTGGGTAGATCAGGCGAACACCGCCGATTCCGGATACGATCCGCTCGACAACGTGACGGTGCTACTGAGCAATGTGGATGACGAAACCTCCGGATTCCTCGTTTCCGGAATCAGCGGAACGGTGTCTGAAAAACAGACCAGCGCGAACTTCTCGGTGCGGCTCACCAGTCAGCCCAATGGCAGCGTCATCTTCAAGGCGGCTTCGGACAACACTTCCGAAGGCTCGGTCAGCCCGTCGACTCACACCTTCTCGTCCTCGAACTGGAGTGGCGAGCAGGCGTTCACGGTCACAGGCGTGGACGACAGTGTCAACGACGGCGATCAGGCGTTCCGCATTGTGCTGACGGTGGACAACAACTCCAGCAACACCACCGATTCCTCCGGCTACCGCCTGCTCAATCCCCCGGATGTCTGGGTGACAAACGTGGATGACGAAACGCCGGGCTTCTACCACACGCTGCCCAGCGGCCCGACTTCCGAGGACAATGGCACTGCCGTCTTCACTGTCGGACTCCAGACCCAGCCCACGGGCAACGTCGTGCTGGATTTGGGGATTTCGGACAAGACCGAAGGCACCTTCACCTCCGGCAGCACGGACAACGACACGCAGTTGAGCTTCACTACCGTGAACTGGAATGCACCGCAAACGGTGACGGTCTGGGGGCTGGACGACAACGACACGGACGGCACGCAGGGCTACACCGTGACCCTTGCGGTCAACACCGCCTCCACACTGGACGCCGATTACGACAAGCTCTCCAGCCGCATGTTGAGCCTGAGCAACACGGATGACGAAACTGCGGGCTTCCTCGTCTCCGTGCCGAGTGGTTCCACCAGCGAATCCGGCGACAACGCGACCTTCACGGTGCGCCTCAGCAGCGCCCCGATCACGGGCTTGCAGGTCATGCTTGACCTCAGCAGCAGCGACACCAACGAAGGCCGCATCACCGCCGCGTCCGGAGGGTCGCCCTCAATTAACTCGACTGGAACCAGCACCCTGACCTTCACCAGCAACACTTGGAACACGCCCGTGACGGTGACGGTGACCGGACAAAACGACTCGTCCGCCACCCGCGACGGCGACCAGCGTTACCGCATCAACCTCAGCGTCAATTCCGCCTCAACGACGGCCAGCGAATACCGCCTGCTCGATCCCGCGGATGTGGCCTTGGTCAACACCGACGACGACCAAGCGGGTCTGCGTGTCAGTGCCCCCAGCACCGCGGAACTTTCTGAATCTGGCGACAACGCCACCTTCACGGTTACACTCAACACCGCACCCACGCAGACCGTGACGGTGCCGATTTACTCCAGTGATCCGACCGAGGCGAAGCTGATCGTCAACGGGGGGTCTGCTGTGGACTCCGACAACCTCAGCTTCGCGCCCGGCACCATCGGACCCAAGACCATCACCGTGGTCGCACAAAACGACACGCTTACCGATGGCGACCAACCCGTGCGCGTGATCCTCTCGGAAACCTCCAGTAGCGATGCGAACTACCACGGACTCAACCCACAGGATCTTGGTTTCGTCAATGCAGACAACGATACGGTTGCTGCATATGGTTTCTTGATTACGAATCCAACCAACAGCGCCAAGGTGCAGGAGTCTGATCCTTCAACAAAATCGACGTTTACGGTTGCTCTGACATCTGCTCCAGCTGCAAATGTTGACATCAACTTGTACAGCAGTGATTCTACAGAAGCGACTGTTAGCCCAACCTCCCTGCAATTCACCTCAAGTAGCTGGAGTGCCAAGACCGTTACTGTGACTGCCGTGAATGATTCCGACAACGACAGTGATCAGTTCTTCCAAGTCATTCTGTTGCCAGCCACCAGCAGCGACGGCAACTACAACGGCAAGGATCCCCAAGATCTCGGCTTCGTGAACCAAGATGATGACTGATCCGCTCTCAAACCCATGATGATCTACAAGATTTCGACTATTGGCTGAAAGCGTGTCCGGACAAGCCACCCGTTTCAGTGACGAATTCCTGCATGAGCCTACGAGCAAGTAAAACGCAGTTGAGTTATTGGGGAATCGTGGGGCATGGGGCAGATCGGGATAGATCTGCTTCCGGATCACCAAGGCCGGGAATCTGACCACTGAGCGAGAAAAACGATGGGCGCACTGACCTTGACACCCTCTCCGCCTCACGGGTGTTGGTGGAGGGCGGATTGGATGAAAAGCAGGCCGCCGCTGTAACACGGGTCATCAAGGAAGCGCAGGACGCTCACCTTGAGGAACCGGCCACCAAGCGGACCTCAGAGCGGAACTTGCCGAGGCCAAGGGTGAGATCATCAAGTGGGTCGCCGTGATGCTGGCGGCACAGGCTGGACTGATCGCCGCCCTCTTCAAGTTGCTCTGAGTCAAGCGGCACCTGCGAGAGGAGAAACACGATAAGACACTCCCCGACTCACACGCTTATTTGCTGATGTCTATTGCAAGCAGCCCTACGGTCCGTACTTCCAGACTTTGGAGCCGAGCAGGATGATGCAGTTGTTGGAGGAGGAGGAACTGCACTTGAAGGTTTCGGCACTGAGTCCGGATGCGCTGGCGTTGTTGACGATCACCCCGTCGGTGCGTCCATAGACACCACTGGTCCATGTGGAGCCGTCGGTGCTTTGCCACGCTTCCAGCGAGTTGATGCTACTGCCGTTCTGACCACCCAGCACCCAAAGCGCCCCTTCGTATTCGATGGAAGCGTGTCCGGAACGGGCAGTCCACGCCGGGGCGACCGTCTTGCAGGTCCAATTCGCCCCGTTGCTGGAAGTCCAGACTTCCTTGGTGGCCCCGCTGCTACTGCTGCCTCCGGTTAGCCAGAGTGCGTTGTTGAACACCGCCACGGCGTGTCCGGAGCGTCCCGACCAGCAGGTGCTGTTGCTGCTGCAATCGGTGCAGGTGGGGCTTTGCTGCGTCCAAGTGGTGCCATTGCTGGAGGACCAGACATCGTTGAGGTAGCTCACGCTGCCGCCGGAAACACTCTCGCCTCCATAGATCCAGAGTTTGCCGCCAAAGCTCACGACGGCATGGCGGTAGCGGGCTGGCCAGCAGGTGCTACCACCTCCGGAAGCGGTGCAGGTCAGCGTCTTCTGGCTCCAGGAGGTGCCATTGCTGGAAGACCAAGCATCACTGACCAATTGCCCAGATGCATTCTGCCCGCCCAAGACCCACAGCTTGTTGTTGAAGGTGGCGACTCCGAGTCCGGAGCGTTTGAATGGGCTGACCGCACCTTGAGTTTTGTCGGTCCAAGAGCTGCCACTGCTGGAGGCTTGCACATGCTTGTCGTCACGCCCTCCCAGTTCCCAAAGGGTGCTTTGCCAAGCGGTGCTGCCATGGTAGGAACGACTCTTCCAATTACTCGTGGAAACCGCACTCCAACTGCAGGAGCCGTTATCACACAAAGACTGTGTAACGAAAGCAGAAGAGGTGTAGCTGGACGAAAGGGCCTTTTCGAAGTCATCCTTAACGCTGGTGGAGACCAGAATCTTGTAGTTCGTCTTGGTCTTGAGAGGAGCTTGCGGGGTGAGGGTGTAGGTGGTGCGCCCACTATTGTAAGTCAGGGTGGCAGCTTCGCAGTTGCTGAAGTTGTCTCCGGAGAGTTGCACCGAGCCGCTGCACGATCCGCCCGAACTGGTGGTCGCAGTGAGGCTCTGGACAGCCTTTGAGAAGGTGATCGTGAAATTGTCAGTGAGGGGGACGCTGCTGGTTTTTCCGCTGGTGGTGTTGACCGTGCTGACCGCAAGCGTGATGTTTGCCAAAGTGGCGTAGGGACTCTCCTCCTCGGCAGGACTGGAACTGTCGCAGGCCGACAAAGCCGCCCACCCTGCAAACAGGATGAGGACAAACCGAACAATGGTGAAGTGGGAAGCTAGGGCCATCATCGGCTCCTTGCAAGTGGGTTCTTCAAAAACTGAAGTCAGTGTGGCATTGCCGTTGCTGCTACCCAGCACTCTCGCCAAGACGGACACCCCATTCTTTAAGTTTAGTTCGTCTGAAAAAGGAATGCAACAGAGAAAGCCAAATTGTCTTTTTGGGAAACCGCTCGTTCCGGGAAAAGGTTTGCCCTGACAGGCTTCCAAGCAATTCGGGGACTCTGGAATTTCGAGTAGACTTTCCCAAGAGAACCTGTTGGAGTAAGCCGCAATCGCAGGATTTGGCTCAAAGGGCTGAAATCATTTCAAACTGGAAGATCAACATGCACACCGTCCCAGATTACTTGCACCCGGATTTGCCCGCAAACCTGAAGCGAGTGCGGATGCCCGTGGTGGCGGCCACTTCGGAAGCCCTCAAGGGGTTTGGGTTTCTTGTGGACGATCCCGCAGCAGTCGAGGTCGAAATCGTGCGCTGGCCCGCGCAGGGGAGGCGCCCGGTTGATCCGGACACGGGCGCTGAAGGTGGCACCACCGAGGGTACCTTCATCAGCGAGTGGCAGGGTGATTTGCTTTACGGACGTAACGAGGCAGTGTCCGGGCACTACATCCTCGGTTATGCAGTGGACCCTGCTGTTGCCCAAGAAAACCACCGCCGTGATCCGGAGCAGTTGTTGCTCTGGCACGCCAACTATCATCCGGACGGGGGGCAACTCTTCTTCCCGTTGGAAAAGCAGCCGTTTCTCTGTCCACTGGCTCTGCCCGGAGATGAGGTGCAGCCCGAGGATTTTATCTGCTTCCGGTGTGACGGACACCAAGGCTTGTACATCCACCCCAACATCTGGCACGAAGGTGTGTTTGCAATGCGAGGGCAGCAGCGCTTCTTTGACAAGCAGGGGGCCGTTCACGCTCGGGTCTCCGTGGATTTCGCCCGCGAGTTCGGGTGCCTGCTCGAAGCCCCTTTGGAGTGAGCCGCTCTTCCCGTTGCCTCAAAATTCGACCGTCCCATTATTCGGTTCGCGGATTCAACCCGCCTGTTGCACTTACGAGTTGAATCCGCGAGGACAAAGCTGAATCATTTTGCCATTAAGGGGCAAATTTATATCGAGGCTTTGTAAAGCGCATATGATAATCTTGAAAAGATGAGTGGGACTCAAAATCGGCTGGCTTTAGTTTAGTCTAATATCCCTCTGCGTAACATCAGCAGATAAGACACCACTGACAGCGCAACTCACAATAAACCGTCAGTCAATCCGGTTCAATAACGTAGTAGGGTATTTTTTGGGTGGTCTTTTCATAATCTCTCTTAAATATTGGTTTGATCTTATTCAAGAGAGTCATGTCCAACTTGCGATCTCCTTTTTCAAGCACAATCTGAGAAAGATAGAGCGTGTTCCCTATGCGATGTAATCCAGCATGTGCAAGGTGGTAATTTTCGACAATGTACTTCCATGAATCCCATGATGCCGCTTGGTTAATATAACGAGCGTTGATGTAAATGAAACGAGCATTGAATTCGTCTTCATAGTTTCTTATACCTTCAGTTGAGCCAGAAAGGTTAGAACAGTACCTTTGTGCAAAATAACAAACAGCCACATTTTGTGCAGATCCAAGTGCAAAGAACTTATCTGATGGATTTGTCTGTGATTTCACATACTCTCCAGCAAGATCCAAGCCAAGAAACTGCACATTGTGTTGTCGGTCAATTGCAGCTTTCACATCGCCATACGCATACATCAAAACAATGACTGGTCCAATGATTGATAGAGAGGGCACTTTCAGAAGACTTGACGCTTTAGAAAAAACAACATACATGCAATACACGACTCCGAACGAAAAAAAATAGACATACGGCATTTGATAATAACTATGCTGATTGACATGATCACTGAAGACAATCATGAATGGAATCATTGAAAATAAATTGAGTAGCATAAAAACTCTGAATGGACTCTTCACCAATAAAATAAACAATAGTCCAACAAGAAAAATATAGCTCAAAAAGTGGGTGTAGTTATCAATAAAATATCCAATGGAGTCTATCGTTTTCCAGTATTCAAAATCAAATGACTGAAGCGGCTTGATCCGGCCACTGGCATAGTCTGCATGTCCCGGATTGAGCAGCAGATTTGAGACAATGTAGATCGGAAAAATCAGGACCGACAAAAATCCAGACCAAGGAATCAAATCGTGCAATCGGTTTTTTGACTTCATTGCAACAAACAATTCTTGATAGGGGATCAAGGCCAGCAATGCAATCGAGGGCACCACAAAAGATGATTTGTAAAATCCTGTCACTGTCCAAGCAAGCCCGGTCAGGAGCGAAAGCTTCCAAGACGGTGTTTCCTTCCACTGGTTGAACAAAACAAACGTCAACAGCAGACACGCAAGTCCAGGGGCTTCGGGCTGGATGTTTCTTCCGAAGAAAACGCTGATTGGTAAAATTGCCATCAGTAAAGCCGTCAGCAAGGACAGGGTGTTGTCTTTGCTGAGCTGTCGGGTGAGGATGAACGACAAGACAATGGATCCCAGTGAAAAGAGAATCATTTGCAGTCGGACACTCCAAACATTCACACCAATCACCTTCCAAACCAGAGCCGCTGTGTAGGAAATCAAAGGCACTTGTGCATAGCTATTGAAATTTCGATCATCATAAAAAAACACTTTCCTCTCCAGAGAAAAACCATCATTGAAGTAATGCAATGCCATGCTTAAATACTCGTTCTCTTTCATGTTGTGATAGCCAATGCTGGGATAATTGATATGGTACGAGCGAAGATAAGCGCCAAAAACCAGAATCACAATCAAGCCAATGTACACTTGATGTTTTTGTGCCAAACCCAGCAGATGGTGAGCAGTCGGTGAATGACCACTCTTTTCCTGATTTTTCTTTTGATTTTTCAAGATGATTCTCTTTGAGTCAACATTCACCCAATCACTCCGGACTCCCGCCACTGGGTGAGCTGTGCATCTGAAACATTGAGAAATTCCCGCAGCACGTCTGTGGTGTGCTGTCCGAGCGTGGGTGGAGGGTAGCGGTAGGAAACCGGAGTTTCGGAGAGCTTGAGCGGATTGGCAAGCAAGCGTAGTGGGGTTTCAGTAAGCGGATGTGCCATTTCGTGGACCATGCCCCGGTGCTGGATTTGTGGGTCATTGAGCAGTTCCGGAACCGAGTTCACTGGACCAACCGGGATACCAAGCGCGGCCAGTTCTGCAAGCCAGTGTTGCTTGGAGCGCTGTCGGGTGAGGTCATTGACGAGGAGGATGAGGGCATCACGGTTCTTGACACGGTTCTGATTGTTGCAAAAGCGAGGATCGTCCGGGAGTCCGGGAGCCTCGGCGAACTCGCAGAATTTGCGGAACTGCACATCGGTGCCGATGGCGAGAATGAAAAAACCGTCGGAAGTTGGAAACACCTGATAGGGGACGACGTTCGCGTGAGCGTTGCCGTAGCGTTGGGGCGGCTCTCCGGAGGTGAGGTAACTGAGTCCAACATTGAGGAGCCACGCCGCATGGGAGTCGAGCAACGAGAGATCAATGTGCTGGCCGCCACCGCCTTGCTCACGGTGTCTTACGGCAGAGAGGATGGACACCGCTGCGTACATTCCACACATCACATCCGCAATCGCCATTCCCACTTTCATCGGTTCGCCTTCCGGTTCTCCGGTGATGCTCATGATGCCCCCCATGCCCTGAATCATGAGGTCATATCCGGCTTGGCTAGCGCGGGGGCCGGTTTGGCCGAAGCCCGTGATCGAGCAGTAGATCAGGTCCGGGAATTTGCTGTGCAAGGCTTCGTAATCGAGTCCGTATTTCTTCAGACCACCGACCTTGAAGTTCTCCAGAAAAATGTCGCTCTGTGCGGCGAGTTGCCGGATGAGTTGCTGCCCGTCCGGATGGGCGAGGTCAATGGCGGCTGAGCGCTTGTTGCGGTTGGCACCCAAGTAGTAGGCGCTTTCGGAGGTGTCTTCGCCAGCGGCGTCTTTGACAAAGGGAGGCCCCCAGTTGCGGGTTTCGTCACCCGCTCCAGGTTTTTCAACTTTGAGAACATCGGCTCCAAGATCACCCAGCAGTTGAGTGCAGATGGGTCCGGCAAGAATGCGGCTGAGGTCAAGGATACGCAGCCCTGTGAGGGGGCCGGTGTTGGTGGTCATGGCAGGCGAGCCGTGGCTGAAGGTTGACGCAAAAGCTTTGCACGAATCCTAGGCTTCGGCAAATCGAAAGGGAATCGCGGCTGGTGTTGCGTCCGGAATCTCGTAGAATCGTCGAGTCACGTTTATCTGAAATCCTCTATGACTGAAACCTCAAACAATGTCCGCATCCTCGACGAAGCGCTGATCAACAAGATCGCCGCCGGAGAGGTGGTGGAGCGTCCGGCCTCCGTCGTCAAGGAGCTCGTTGAAAATGCGATTGACGCGGGAGCCAAGCAGGTTCTGGTGACCGTCAAGAATGGCGGCAAGGACTTGATCTCCGTCGTGGACAACGGCAGCGGGATGACGGAAGAGGACGCCCGACTGGCGGTTGAGCGCCACGCCACGAGCAAGATCCGGAACGAGGACGATCTGTTCCGTATCCGGACGCTTGGGTTTCGGGGTGAAGCGTTGGCCGCGATTGCAGCGGTTTCACATTTTGAACTGCTGACCTGCGCAGACGAAGCCAGCGGCGGCATCCGGCTGGCGCTTCAGGGGGGCTACCTTGATCATCTGGGGCGCACCGGGTTTCCGCAAGGCACCAAGATCACCATCGAGCGGCTGTTTTACAACACTCCGGCCCGACTCAAATTTCTCAAGGCGACCGCGACCGAACTGCACCACATCCAATCGTGGATCACGCAGCAGGCGCTTTCGCATCCGGAAATCCAGTTTCGGCTCACGCACAATCAGCAACTGCTCCTGCACCTGCCGGGAAACCAGACTCTGGAAGCGCGGGTGCAGCAACTTTTTGGGGAAGAGTTCCGGGACACCCTGCTGGAAGTGGAGCATGAGGAGGCGTACCTGCGCTATGACGGGTTGCTGTCGATGACCTCAAAACCGCACACGAGCCGACGCTGGCAGTACCTTTTTGTCAACGGGCGGGTGGTCAAGTGTCCTGCCGTGGCGCACGGCGTGTACGACGGCTACCGGACCTTTCTCGCCAAGGGGCAGCATCCGGCGTTCTTCCTGCGGCTGGAGGTTGATCCCACCGAGATTGACGTCAATGTCCACCCTGCGAAAACAGAAATCCGCTTCCGCAACAGCCAGATCGTCCATGCGATTCTCGCGGATCAACTTGCGAAGACACTCAAGGAAGGCGCGAGTCGGCGGTTTTTCGGACGTGGGCATGAAGAGTTACAGCGGCCCTCCGGCCCTGTGGAGCAAGCCGGGCTTCCTCTCCCGGATGACCTGCCCATTGCACAACCGGACACGGCAGCAGAGCTGCGGATTGACCCCCGTGAACGTCCACCCAAGGGCGCGTTGCAAACACAAAAAACAACTCCGCCATCGACCACCATCCAGCAGTTGCCCGCCACGAGCAAGATCGCTCCAGAAGCCCCGGAACCGCAGTCTCCAGCACCAGAAAATTTGGTGGTGCTGGACCCCTTGCCGGACGGTCCGAGCCTTTGGCATCCGCTTGCGCAACTCGCCTCCGGGTGGTTGCTCGCGGAATCCTCATCCGGATTCGCGGTGCTTTCCAGCCACGCCCTGCACGCCCACTTGCTTCACGAAACCTACCGCGAGGCGTTTTACAAAAACTCAGTTCCGCTGCGCGAATTTGAGGTGCCGCTGCTGCTGGAACTTCCACCACAGGAAACGGTGCTGCTGGAGCAAAACCAAGCCGCGCTCAAACAGGGCGGCATCGGACTGGAGTCGTTCGGCCCCCGGACTTATGCCGTGCGAAGCCTGCCCCGTTGGCTGCCGGAAGCGGCCTTTCGTCCCCTGCTTGACGACTGGATGCGGTGCCTTGGGCTTTTTGGCAAACGAGCACGGCGGGAGGAGACGCATCACGACCTCTGGAAGGTGCTGGCCAAACACGCTGCCGTTCCGGATTCACAATCGCTGTCCCAACACGAGCAGACTGTGCTGCTCGTGCAGTGGGAATTTCTGGGACGTCCTGTGCGTTCGGCATTGGGAACCCGGATTCTCTTAGAATTTCCGTTTGAGGAACTGTCCCGTCGTATGAACAACTGAAATTGGAACTCAAAATGGAAAATCTTGAACAAATTCAAAATTTTGATAATGAGAACTTCGTGCATCCGTGGGAAAGCATGGAGGATGTGGGACACAATACCCGTATGTTTGCGGAAGACGCAGACGGCATTTACCTGTATGACGAAAACGGTCAGAAGTTGATTGACGGCCCCGGAGGGATGTGGTGTGTACAGATTGGCTACGGACGCAAGGAAATGGCCGAGGCGATTTCTGCACAAATTCTGAAGGTTCCATATTACTCGCCGTGGAACATGAGTGCTTCGCCCAGTGCCCTACTGGCTAAAAAGCTTGCCGGATTTGCACCAGGAGACTTGAAGCATGTTTTCTTCACCACCTGTGGTTCAACTGCTGTGGACAGCGCCATTCGTTTTGTGCATTTTTACAACAATGTTTTGGGCCGTCCCCGCAAGAAGAAGGTGATTTCCAGAGAAAAATCTTATCACGGTAGCACCTATCTCAGTGCGAGCATGAGTGGTAAGTCTCGCGACAAGGAATGGTTGGACACCGCCAACGAACGGGTTCACTTGCTTCCGGATGTCAATCCCAGCCGTCGTCCGGAGGGGATGAGTGTGGAGGATTTTCTTGAGGAGAAAATCACAGACCTTGAAACTGCAATCCAGACACTTGGTGCTGAGAATGTTGGAGCGTTCATTGCCGAACCCGTGTTGGCTTCCGGAGGGGTGATTATTCCTCCGAAAGGCTATCACAAACGCTGTCTGGAGGTGTGTCGCCAGTATGACGTGCTGTATATTTCCGATGAAGTCGTGACGGCTTTTGGCCGTCTCGGACATTGGTTTGCCTCCAAGGAAGTCTTCGACATTGAACCGGACATCATCACCTGCGCCAAGGGATTGACCTCCGGATATGTCCCGATGGGGCCTGCGTCATTTCTGATCGCATCTTCAGCAAAATCTCCGGGGAGCATTCCCAAGGTGCGACGTTCTCCAACGGCTACACTTGTTCGGGCATCCGGTCAGTTCAGCCGCCGCCCTCAAGAATATCGAAATCATTGAAAATGAAGGCTTGCTGGAGCACGTTCGTGAAATCGCACCCTATTTTCAGCAACGCCTCCGGGAGTTAAGAAAACTACCGCTTGTGGGAGACACTCGCGGGCTCGGATTGGTGGGATGTGTCGAAGGCCGCATTGTTGATCCGGAGAATCCGGACGCACTTGAAATGGACATTGCCAGGGGTTCTCGCATTGACAAACATTGTCAGGCACTGGGTTTGATTGTGCGTCCGCTCTGGAATATGTGTGTGTTCTCGCCTCCGTTGATCATTACTCCAGAACAAATCGACGAACTGTTCAACATCCTTGAAAAGGCATTCTGCTGGCCACGGAGGAATTGCGCCAAGCAGGTTTGTGGAAAGGATGACTCAAGGGGAAGCCATCTTTGGGGGCTTTTCTGCTCCTCCCTTTTACTGTCCCAGAAAATCCGTTTGTGCTGTCAGGGGCTAAAGATCAAGGCTCTCAAACCCTGAAGGTCCGGCAGGCAGCGGATTTCTGGAGGGAAGATGTTTTCCCGAGCGGGGGTGATGATTCCCAAAAACGGGGTTCCGGCGAGCTTCGCTCCCTCCAAATCGGCGAGCGCGTCTCCAATCATCAAGACCCGCTCCGGATTCCCGGTCAATGGAACGATCCGGTTCAGGATTTCCGCCTTGGTTGCCGGGGAGCCATAAACCCCCTGGAAATAGGGACTCATCCCGCGTTCGGAAACCGTGAGTCTCAAGTCGGGTTCGGGGGTTCCGGAAGCCACATACAGCGGAATCTGGGCGTGATGGTTTTCCAAAAACTCCTGCACCCCCGGAAGGTAGGGGGCTTGGATCACAGCATCCAGCACCATTCGTGAGTACTGCCCAGAAAGCTGAGCTTCCCGCGATTCTGTGTAGGAACGCTTCAGCAGGTTTTCCTCCCAGTGGCGAAATTTGACAAATCGTGAAAGCCCTTCATGTTTGCGGTGATACGCCTTCACCTGCTCAACCACCGCTTCGCCTTCAGACTCGTAGAGCTTGCCAAACGCCTCGGTCTTGATTTTGTTGGAATCCACCAGGGTTCCGTCAAAATCAAAGACGAGAGCGTCAAAACATGACGGGGGACTTACCATTCCTATGCTCCATCTTCTAGACAGTCGCGGATTCAACTCGTAAGGCAACTCACTGGACAATCTCAGGAGCGACTTCCCCATCGAAGCATGGCTCAAGGCGCATGAACCCCGAAACCGAAACGGAAAAACTCCGCGCCGGCTCACGCGCTTATTTACGATAAGTTCTATTTAAGTTGACCCTTCGTGCGGATGGGGATAGTTTACGTTTTAGAGCGTTCTAGGAACGAGCCATGCCGGCGAATCGTTTCTGCAACGAGACGTTCAAGAGTCGTTCGGAATGGCTGTCAATTTGTGCCTTCCTGCTGAGCAAGTAGCGTGGGTGCGCTTTCAATCAAAGGAAAGACCATGATCAAGCACCAAGGCGGATGCCACTGCGGCAACATCAAGTTCTCCACCGAGTACGATCCCATGCTGGTGATGGCCTGCCACTGCAAAACCTGCGATAAAATGTTGGGTGTTGGCACGGGAGTGACTGCAATATTTGGTGAAGAAGAAGTGAGCTTTGAGGGAGAACTCAAGCGCTACTCCGCCCGGGGAAGCAGCGGCAATCAATTGCATTATGAGTTTTGTGGAAACTGTGGAAACAACATCGTGACGAAGCCGGATCTGATCGCCGGGATGATGTATATCCACGTTGGAAGTTTTGACAACCCGCAGGCGTTCACGCCCAAGGTTGAAATCTGGAACAAGACCAAGCCCGTCTGGTTCAAGAGCGAGGGGTGCATCGTCGAGTCCTTTGAGGACAACGGCTCTCTTGAGCGTATCCAGATGCTGATGGAAAATCTCGATCAGCGCCAGTGAGCCGAAACTAAGCCAACACCCTGAAACCTCCATCACTGAGAAAGGAACCATGCATCTGGAAGCGACCAACCGGACTCCGGAAGTCACGATTTCGGACACCAGCCTAGAACTGAAGGGGGAGTGCTACCCCGAAGACATCAGCGCCTTTGCCGAGCCGATTCTGGAACTGCTTGCCGAAAAGCTGGAGGCGTGCGATTCGTACTTTGTCAGTCTCGAACTGCGCTATTTCAACAGTTCTTCGGCGAAGTTCTTCTTCGATTTTTTTGAAGTGTTGGAGGAAGCGGCGGCGGATGGCAAAAACGTCTCCATCGAGTGGCGTTACCGCTCCACCGACAATTCCATGAAGGAAGCCGGAGAGGATTTTGAAGAGGACATGGAAGAAGCCGATTACCAACTCGTTGAAATTTCATGACCCTGTTCAGGAATTTTGGAAAGGACAAAACATGGATTCCACGGATTTTCACAAGCTGCTCCTCAGCCGGGGCACCTTTTTCTGTTACTCCGGACTGCTGTCGGAAGAGGTCTTGTCCGCGATCTCCAGCATTGTCCGGGAGCAGGTGACGGACATTGACCACGACGAGGGCCTGACGACTCGGGTGTTTGGAATCTTCATTGAGCAGGCCCAGAACATCATCCGCTACTCCGAGGAACGCCTCGCCCAAGGCGGGATCGGGACGGTGGCCATCGGCCACTCCAGTGACGGATTCATTGTGGAAGCCATCAACCCGATGAAGGCGGAAAAGGCGGGGTCGCTGAAAGCCAACCTGGAGGAGTTGCAGAAAATGGACTCCAAGGAACTCCGGAAGGCGTACAAGCAGCGCTTGCGCGAGGGGCCTCCGGAAGGAAGCAAGGGCGCGGGGCTGGGGTTCATTGAGATTGCCCGGAAATCTTCTAAATTCGAGTTCGACTTTGTGGAAAGCCCGGATTTACTGTTTGTGCTGAAGGCGTGGATCGTCCCATGAGTTCCGGGCTGTTCAAGCAAGAAGAGGCTTTGCTGAGCAACGCCAAAGCGCAGTCCGAGAACCACACGCTGGATGCCGAACAGTCCAAGGTCTTGCTGAAGGGCTACGAGAAGTTGCTCAAGCAAACCCGGCGGCTCGTGAAAATGTCCGACCGCACGGAAGCAGAACTGAACCGCCTCTCCAAGGAGCAGGTGAACCTCAACCAAACTCTGAGCGAGCAGAACAACAAGCTCGAAACCCTCTCCGTCAAGCTCTCCAAGTACCTCTCCCCCCAAGTCTATGAGTCCATCTTTTCCGGAAAAGCGGAAGTCCGGGTGGGGGCCGACCGCAAGTACCTGACGGTTTTTTTCTCGGACATTGTCTCGTTCACCGAAATCACAGACCAACTCGAACCAGAAATCCTCACACGCTCGCTCAACGCCTACCTGAACGAGATGGCGGCCGTGGCCATTTCGCACGGGGCCACGATTGACAAGTACATCGGCGACGCCATCATGGTGTTTCTCGGAGACCCAGAAACGCTGGGACCGCAGCACGATGCCGTCAAATGCGTCACGATGGCGTTGGCCATGCAGGAAAAGGTGAAGCTCCTTAACCACGAACTGAACACGATGGGGGTGACGCGCCCCTTCAACATCCGTTGTGGCATCAACTCCGGCATTTGCACGGTGGGGAACTTCGGCTCCGAAAACCGCTTGGACTACACGGCCATTGGCAATCAGGTGAACCTGGCCTCGCGGCTGGAATCGGCGGCGGGGGTGGGGGAAGTGCTCATCAGCGAGGAAACCATGCTGCTCACTCAGAAGCATTTCGAGTTCGTGCCGAACAAAGAAATCAAGGTCAAGGGGTTTGTCCGGCCCATCAAGACCTACACCGTCACCGCCCTTTGGCTCTGAATGAGGACTCCAAAACGATCATCACGGAACTGATCCCTCAGTTACAAAACATCCTGCAGCAATCCAGCAAGAATCATGATGCCGACTGACTTTTGGTTATTTGGTTGCTCCCCGCAAATCCCCCCGGGGAAGGCGAAACCGGGAGGCGTTGAGAAGACAAGGTTAAAGACCCAGTGTACAATTCTTGTTAAGAATCACTATTGGCAAACCAAATCATGGACTTGAGCGAAATTGAACGGCTGGAAGCAGAGGTTTCCAAGCAGAGCAAGCAGATCAAGCGGCTGGAGATGCAGGTCAAGTTGGGCGGTAATCTTGCCAAGGAGCTTGAACGGCAGAAGATCCTGGCATTGGAAGCCCAAGAGGAAGTGAAGAAGTCCATCCAGTATGCGTCACGGATACAAGGAGCCATGCTGCCCGGCTCTCTTCCCGATGACCTCACCATTGACACGATCTGGAAGCCCCTGAACGTGGTGGGTGGGGATTTTTATGTCATCAAGGATTTGGGGGAGACGATTTTGATTGCCGTGCTGGACTGCACTGGACACGGGGTTCCCGGAGCTTTGCTCTCCACCCTCACCGGTTCCATTTTTGACCGACTGATCCATGATGAAAATGTCAGTGCGGCAGGAGAGTATTTAACATCGGCTCACAACTTAATTTCCACCATGCTGGGTCAGCACGTGGACCGCAAGTCCAAGTCCAATGACGGCTTTGACGGCTCCATCTGCTTGGTGCATAAGCCGACGAAAACCCTCACTTTCGCAGGGGCACGATCCGGCATCTTCATTTTGCCGACCAATGGGCAGGCCGTTGAGGTGAAAGGCAACCGGAAATCGGTGGGCGGGTCGAGAACCCCGCTCGATTATCCGTTTGACACGCACGAATTCAACATCGAAGATCAGATCGTGGTGATGCTCTCCGATGGGATTTTGGATGTGATGGGTGAGGAGCCGACCCCCGTGCTGTTTGGAAAAGACCGGTTCCTCAAGACCTTGTCCCTCTGGAATGACCACGACCCCGGACGGATCATCAACAATGTCCAGGTTGCGCTCGACAACCACCGGGGCACCCAACCCCTGCGAGACGACATGACGCTGGTGGCCTTCCGGCTGAACTAGCCCCTCTGGGGTTGGGCACGGCCTGTGACTTTGCCCCAACCTACTTCAGCTATCGAACCGATGGGGCAGGTCGGTTTGAGCGAAGCGGAGCCGCTACGAGAAGGTGGATGCGCTATGCTTCATCCGCCCTACTTCGGACCCTAGCCCCGCTGATCCAGATTCTCCATCAAGAGTTGAATCCTCTCTGTCACGGCACCTTCCTCAAAGGACTCCTTGATGCAGCCGCTGTCGCGGAGCCACTTCATTTTGTAATTTGTAAAGATCTCTGCCCGGGGTTCAAACTGCAATGAATCATCGAAAGCGCCCAGTGCAATGCCCATAAATCCCTCCATTGCTTCTGGCATGGCGTACAAGCGAGTCCCGCATTCTGGGCAAAAATGGTTGTGCACCAACATGCCACTGCCCCCATTGCAGGTGTATTTTTTGGGAGTTCCGGTGGTTTCGACTTCACTGATGCCGTACATGGCACCCACACTGGCAGTGCCCGACATCCGTCGGCAGCGTGTGCAGTTGCACTGGTAGATCATCATGGGGTCGTACTCCGTCGTGAACCGAATCTGGCCGCAGTGGCAGCCTCCTTGATGTTTAATCATATTGCCTCTTGGGAAAGGGTTTCTGGCGATGCGGGAGTGGCCGAAGCCGCTGGCGAAACGCATCTCCTGTACGAAGAGTATGCGGGGGGGGGGAACGGTGTCAACCTTTTCTTCGGGAAGGCTGCGGTTCGGAAGGGCTACTGACGTGCCGCCACAATTTTCCGCAGCACCTCGTGCGCGGGAGCAGGGTCTGGATTGACACCTATGCGGGAGTTCCCGGAGGCTAGAGCGATTCGCCCAAGTCGAGGCGGTAGTAGCTGCCAAGGCAGCGCAGCTTGCGGATGTCCTTGTAAACGAGGTCACGGGCCGAGGCCAGCGTGGGACCGCAGGCGTTGAGATCGGTGATGCGGTGCCCCATGTCGAGATTCTGGTGATGCGCCATGTAAAGCTGGCCGTCCTCGGAATCCACCTCGTTCCACCAGAGATCGAAAGAAACCATCCCGGAAACCTGCACCGGAAGCTTGGGGACGCTGGGTACGACGTAGGGATAGCCTAACCCGCCAAAGTCAGCGAAACCCCAACGGCCCGATCCGGATGCCAGAGCGGGGTTGCGGGTTCGTCGCGGACGATTTGCCCCAGCACTTTCAGCGGGTTCCGGAGCATCCGCAGTAGCAACGCCCCGGTGGTGACGCCAAGCCGCACGTTGTACTTGATGGCGTGCCAAACCTCTTCGTGCTGCATCCCCGTCACCTGCAAGATGCCATTGAATCCGGACGCTTGCAACCACGGCTTGAGCAGATGGATGAGCTGACGGGCGAGTCCGTAGCGATCCTCGGTATCCCGGACACGAGGCACCTGAACGGAAAGTTTTTGATTGCGCAGAAACACCGGCCCGGATTCGATCCGCAGCGTTTCAGAGACCCTTCCCGCTGTGGCGTTCCCCGACCATGCGGCTGACTTCTTCTTGCAACGCCTCTTCAACAGCCATCAACCCGATGGGAATCAATTGTTGAACCCGCAGCAAGCGGCTGTCAAACCCGCAGTCGCCCCCGACCAGAGCTCCGTGTAAGCGGCCACTTGGTCTTTCACATTGCTTTTTAATCGCTTCTCTTTCACTGTCTTCAACATACCGGAGAGGAGGTCATGTTTCAAATTTCAACTAATCATAGGACATTCTCATGAAATTCACGGTCACACGCCAAGCCGACACTGCATTTGACGGGGGCTTGCGCGGTTTCTTCGAGTACCGCGATCTCGGCATCGCTGAGGCGACTTCCGGAAAGGTGCGGGCGCATGTCATCCGGGCACTGCCGGGCAACGAGCAGGAAGGCTCCGGAACGCACTGGCATGATCTCGAATTCCAGATGGTCTATATCCTCAAGGGGTGGGTGGTCTTCGAGTATGAGGGCGAGGGGGGCTTCCGACTCGAAACCGGGGATTGCGTCCACCAACCTCCGGGCATTCATCACGCCGAAATCGAACATTCCTCTGATTTGGAAATGCTGGAAATCACCCTCCCCGCCGATTTTGCCACGCAAGTTTTGGATTGATTGAACGTTCTTGAACAAGTTCCGCAACACTCATGCCTGATTCACCCCGTGAACCCTCCCCTCTAACGCCTCCGGAAGGGCTGTTTGCTGACCTTGCGCTGCGTCGTGAATTCAGTGCAAATGTCGTGGGTTTTTGCCGCCACCTGCGCAAGCACGGCTCCGGGGTCAGTGTGATGGAGCAGATGGACGCACTGCGTGGGCTGGAGCAGATTGATCTCTCGGACGAAGATAGTTTTTTCTGGGCTCTGCGGATCACCCTTGCTAAGAGCCAAAAGGAGCAAGAACTTTTCGACGAACATTTTCGGCATTTCTGGTATGTTTGGGACCATGCTGAATCGCTGAGTAATCGCGGGGAAGAGGAAAGTCAACCGGACACGGTGATCATTGACGACCGCCCAAAACAGCAGCAGTTCGTGAGCATCAGCGATTGGTTGAAAGACACGGATTCGGAAGCCACTGACGAGCAGGACGCAGCGGGCTACAGCCCCTACGAAGTCTTGACCGAACGCGATTTCAGCAGCTTCCAGGAGCAGGATTTGGACGAGGTCGCCCGGCTCATTCACGAGATCGGCAAGGCGCTCGCCGTGCGTTTCAGCCGCCGTACCATGCGCTCGCGACGGCGCGGCCCGCTGGATTTGCGGCGCACCATGCGTGACTCTCTGCGTCGAGGCGGGGAAATCCTTGAGCTTGCGCATCGACAGCGCAAACGGCAACGGCTCAAACTCGTGTTGCTCTGCGATGTCAGCAAGTCCATGGACCTCTACAGCCGTTTCCTCATCCAGTTCATCTACGCTTTCCAGAGCGTCTATCGTCGCATCGAAACTTTCGTTTTTAGCACCTCGCTGTGTCGCGTCACCGAAACGCTGCAAACTGAAGAACTGGAAGAAGCGCTGGATCGGCTCACCGCTACGGTTCCGGACTGGTCCGGAGGCACCAAGATTGGGGAATCACTGCAGACCTTCGTAAAGCACTATGGGTTGTCGTTGGTGGATCATGGTACGGTGGTGCTGGTCATCAGCGACGGCTGGGACACGGGGGACATCGAAGCACTCGATGAAAGCATGCATTTCCTCAAGCAACACGCCCGTAGCGTGCTCTGGCTCAACCCGCTGATGGGCAATCCCGGCTACGAACCAACCACCCGGGGAATGCAAGCTGCGCTACCGCATCTTGATCTGCTGGTCTCCGCCCACAATGTCGCCAGCTTGCGCACCCTCGTCCGCCAGCTTTCCCGCGTCCAGCACGGTCGGCAACTTCGCGGGGCGTGACCTGACTCTTATGGAATCACCCACTAACGCTCCGTCGGTGGGGTGAACGGTATACGCGAATTCAACTCGTAAGTGCAACTCGCCGTCTGGTGAAGAGAGGCAAGCCGCGTTAGACTCAGTGCCTTTCAAACCAGCAAGCAAGAGAGACACCGATGAGAGACTACACGCAGCTCACCCAAGAAGAACGCTACCAGATCGAGTCGCTTTTGAAAATGGTAAAATCCATCAGGGCACAACTTGGGTCGGCATTAAACTCTGCGACCGTCACTTGTCGAGTCCGGCCATCTGGATGGATTTGATCTCGATGT
>LWDU01041143.1_pt1 | contig 20021 bp, 14 predicted proteins | sample 727161 | NCBI WGS metagenome assembly LWDU01 (sample SAMN04566230, study PRJNA314399) | hydrothermal vent metagenome | isolation source: deep sea hydrothermal plume seawater | place: Mexico: Gulf of California, Guaymas Basin | collected 2004-07-11
CAACGGTTATAGTAATTTGATATCCTGGAGGAGGAGGAGGGTTATTATTAATAGTATTAATATCAAAATTAATATTTTGGGAGCCATTAGGACAATTTACCTCAACAGTATAAGTATTGATATTAGTCATATCAACTACTGTCGTTGTATCAATACCTGAAAGTTGGGGAGGGTTAGCTGAGGTGCAAGCAAACGTATTTATTTGTATATCTCTTATTATACTACCAATTAAGATTCCATTTCTATATTCACTGACTTTAATTGCTAAAACACCAGAAACAATTCCTGGAGGAGTTACACATAAATTTCCAGTAATGGGATCAAATACAGAACCCCCACCTACTGGGTTTGTTACGGAATAACCTCCTATATATGTAACTGTTCCAGGATTATCAAGCGGTGTAATTAATGAATAAACTAAAGAGTCTCCATCTATTTCAATCGCTCCATTATTATAACAAAAATAATTACCAGCACACAAAAAAGGTGTTGGATATTCAGAAAAAGTAGGTGAATTATTGCAATATACCGTATTGTTCAATGTTGCTTCAACACATAACTCAGCACCACCAGGATTGTTAATTGTATTAATTGCATTATTTCGACAACATTCACAAACTCTTAAAACCCAATTATCACAATGTGATAAAGTAATAGTCGCCTCATAAGTATATTCTTCAATTCCAAAGGCACTACCTCCATTACAATATGAAGCGCAAAGGGGGTTTACATCAACAGCTGAACCTACTTGGTAAAGTGTGGCTGATCCAGAACCACAAGAAGAATAATAATTTAGTGAATGACTAGAAGGAGCTGATATTCCGTCACAATCTCTGTAAAATTTAAGTGTTATTTTATAAGTATCTGAATTAGTTCCCTGTGAGATACATTGATAAGAAATATCCATCCCTGCCGCATGAGTAGAAAAAGCATCATAATTGAATAGAATAGATAAAGCACATAATATAATGCGCTTTTTCATTATCTAATCAATGTTACTCCACCTTGAAAAGTTCTTTTTTTCCCATTAAAATCGATAATTATAATATTATAAACATAATGTCCAGCAACAGCGTATTCTGTTCCATTACTTACTTTGCCATCCCAAGCTTCATCGGTTTTATCTGCACTAAACGCTCTGTTGCCAAATCGATCGTATATTCTTAAATCGTATTCCTGTACACCATCAACTATAGGTAAAAAGTAGTCATTATACAAATCGTTATTTGGGGAAAAAGCGTTAGGAATATAAATTTTAAAAGCTTGATTAATAATAATAGTTTGATAAGCCGTTACAACACAACCGCTATCCGTCATTAATTCAAGTGCAACAATATAAGTTCCAGTATCTTTGAAAGTATGACTTATTTTATCAAAATTTGATGGCGCAGTATTTCCATCTCCAAAATCCCAAACTCCACTTACATGGAACAGAGATTGATCAATAAAATAAATCAAAGGATTAGTAATGTCAGCAGGTTGAGGATATGCAATAATATTTGCCTCCGGTATTGGATTAATAGTTACAGTAGCATTTCCGCTAATGCTTTTTGAAATACAACCTTTGCTGTCAGTAGCTTTTGTTACAGAATAAACTCCTGCTTCATTCGTGCTTATGATATATTGATATCCAATATTTGAAGCTAATCTGCTATTTATACCAACTACATATTCAACATTAAATGTTGGAGTTCCAGAAGTAGTCGTGATCAGACAGAACCTCCTCCAGTTACCATAATTTCAGGTAAAGGATTAACAGTAATAGTAGCAGCATCAATTATTGGTGAGGTACAATTTATATCACTTACTGAACTTACTGTATAAACAGTTGTTGTAGTTGGGCTAACAGCAATTGAATCTTGACTATTGGATAAAGTTATTGAAGATGGCCCATTTAAATCATAATTAACTACCCAAGGGCTATTTCCTGCTGTAAAGTTGAAATACAATTGCGTTACATCTTGGTCACAAATTTCAGTAGTACCACTAATGTCAACTAATGGTAATTCGTTTACAAGCAGATTTGTACTATTGCTTAACGTATTTACACATCCTTTTGCATCAGTAACTGACACCAAAGTATAGTCAGTAGTAATAATAGGAGAAATAGGCTGAGTAGTTCCAGTTGATAATATATTTCCAACAGCATCAACATTTGCTGTTGAGTTAGTTGTACCAGCTAAGTAACTTAAATTATAAGGAGGTGTACCTCCAGTAACAGGGAAAAATAAAGCTGAAGTTTCTCCTACACAAATAGGATTTGAACCACTAATCGTAATATCAAGTATAGGCGTAGGATTTACTGTAATGGTTACAGGGCTTGTTGCATTTATTAAGCTTTGGCAGCCATTTACATCTGTAGCTTGTATCATATTGTATATATTCACTCCGACAGCAGGGTCAGGAGTTAAGGTATATGCTTGAGTCCCGTTTGCAGGAAATGATAAAGGTGTTTGTGACGGTCCATTAATTGTATAATCTACAGTAAATGGAGCTGTTCCCACAAGGAAACCAAATTCTAAAATTGCAGGCTGCCCAAAACAAATTTCATCATCTTGTCCAAAAGTTACTACTGGGTTAGGGTTTATAGTTATTACTACTGGGTTAGGAATTAAATTATTAGGAGAAGGCACTCCACTATTGTCAGTAACACTAATAATAGTAATGGTATTTGTGCCATTATTTAAGTTAGTTATATCCAGCGGAATATTTACAGCCAAAGGAGCAACTGATCCAACTATACCAATTACCTCGGTGTAGGTTATTCCATTGTAGCTGTAATCAACAGTTACAGGCGCCTCACCTTGAGTTAATGTCATATTTACACTTGGTATCGTTCCTTCGCAAACAGCAGAAGTTGCTGTGTTGAATGGATCAATAATAGGATAAGGATCTACCGTTACGAGCACTGTTAATGCTGAAGTAGTTGAACATCCATTTCCGTCTGTAATTCCTGTAATAGAATAAGTAGTAATAGGTGGTGGGAAATTTGGCACTGCAGATACTGATCCCATCATATTTGGAAATGGAATTGAAATCGCATAAGGATTAGACGGAATATCATCATCAGTTAAATTTATTGTAAATGGAGGCGTTCCAACAGTCATGTCTACTGTTAAAGATATAGGATAACCTTGAGAGACAGTTGGTATGTTTGAAGTAAATGTATTAACAACTGGTTCAGGGTTAATTGTTAAGTCAATAGTAGTGTTATCAGGTAAACATGGAGGTATTCCCGCTACTTGATAAGTAAATTGATAAGATCCTACTCCATAAGTGTTAGGGTTAATTAAGGATGCGATTGGCGCTCCTCCAGCAATACCTGCACACCAGATACCACCACCATCAGCTCCAATAAGCGTATTGTTTAAATCATAAGGACTACTTGCACTATAGTTGTTAATACAAATATTATTCGGAATGTTCGCCATCCCGGCATTAGGTGCTGTAATTAAGTTAACCGTTACATTTGCTATTGCATTAGGGCAAGGTGCGGCTACTACCGTGTAAGTATATAAACCGGCAATCATAGTCTGTGGGTTGTAATCAAAATTAGGATTATTTGGCAGTGGGTTTGGCAGGAATGGTACTAACCAATATCCTGTTAAATCTTGTCCTCCTCCTAATTCGGTTTGTAAGGGATAGATGCTAATATCATCTGAACAGATATTTAGTACAGAACTTACACCTGCATTAGGCGGATTATTTACACTGATAGTTACAGCTGTATTTGGGAAAGATTGACAACCATTATTATCTGTTATTGTAGTAATTGAATAAGTTGTATTAGTAGCTGGAGAAACCGAGATGCAGTTTCCGAAAACATCTAATCCATTTGCATCAACTGTTGCTATTGAGGTTGAAGATCCGTCCCAAATATCAATAGAGAAATTAGGAGCTCCAGTTAAAGCAAAATCCAAACATGTACTTTGACCTACGCAGATATTGGCATTTGTTGAACTAATTCCTACTGTAGGTAATGCATTGATATTAACGATAACATTAGCACTTTCGTCAGGACAAGTACTACTAGCATCTGTAACTGTGTAGGTATAAATTCCTGGAGGATCAGCTGCTGGGTTAAAATTAAAAGTGGCAGTTCCAATAGGAGGACTAGACGGGTTGAAAAAAGGATCAACCCAAATTCCATTAGGATCTGGCGCTCCAAGTAAAGTAGCCAAATCTACAGGTGATGCATTCTGACAAAATACTTGATTTATAGTTGCTCCAGCATTAGGCGGTGTAATTAAACCAACTGTTATTGTTGCCAAGTCACTAGTACAGGGAGCATTAGCTACTGTGTAGGTATATACTCCTGCTAAATCAGTTTGAGGATTAAAATTAAAGGTTAATCCATTTGTTATTGGTACACCTGTTGGTGGCGTCCAATCACCAAAATTATCAGCCGTTCCTAGGTAAGTAGATAAATCATAATTTGTAATATCATTTGCACAAAAGTCAATAGTGCTAGAATTTCCAGCATTTGGTTGAGGTGTAAAAGTTACAACTTGGCTAGCATTTGTAATTGGAATTTCGCAATTGTTTGGATCAGAAGCATCTACCAGAGACAAAATATTAAAAATTACATTAGGTACTGCTGCAGAAATAGAAGGACATATATTAATTGGCAATCCAGTTCCAATATTATTTCCAGAAGAATTGATTTGAGCATTATAGGAAGTAGTGCCGCTAGCATCTATCATTTCTAGAAGAATATCATAAGCTCCAGAGCTAACAGTAGAAGTGAAATTTAGATCAATACAAGCTCCTTCACATGCTGGGTTAGGAGAGATATTCGTAAAATCCCAACTACCACCTGATCCAATAACGTTAACTAATCCAGTTGCAATACATCCAGAATTGTTTACATCTGTAGCAACTACCTGATAGTTTTGCGTGGAAGCTGTTGTTACAACTGTTGATTGATTATTAGGCGTAGAAATACCTGCTGTTGATCCTGAAGGAGATATTGACCATGAGTACGTGTATGGATTTGTAGTAGGACACACTGTGTTTACCGGCCCAAAATTACCAGGAACTACAGTAAACCCTCCAGAAGGAGGTATTCCTAATGGAACTGGCCAAAAAGGTGAACTCGGAGAAGTTATTAGTCATATTACCACCTACATCCGTTATTAATTGCCCTTGATTATCTTCAACAAAATATGCGCATTCTGATGGATTTGGCCCTCCAGTTAAGAATACAGTTTCAAATGTTCCTCCTGACGTTACAGGGAAGGAGTAGACAAAAGGTCCATATCCATTATTCATGGTAATTGTATTTACCAAGATTCCATCAATATACACCTCTATTCTATTGTCAATAGAAGTAGCAGTTTGAGGCACAGTTGTCCATCCGTTTCCTCCATTATCAAATAAATAAATATTATAATTACATGAGTTAAAACTAACATCCGCATTTAAATCCACTGCATTAGGACATGGATTTAAAGGATTTGGAACTATTATAGGATACACACTAGGAGCAGCAACATCTACAATGACAGTAGTGCTGCATGATATTCCATTATTATCATAAGTAAAAGTGTAATTTGTTAATGATGTTGGGCTAACGATTAATGTTTGTCCTGCTCCACCAGGATTCCATGTATAGGTAGCTCCACCAGGAGATGAAGGAGAAATATTAACATTATCTAGCCCCCAAAAATCCCAATTTGCCGAGGTTGGGTTTATTTGCCTCCATCTGAATTGAGTATTTGCACTAAAAGCTAAAGCCGGAATAGGAATTGAGTATTGATTCCAATTTGTAAAACTTTGAAGTGCAGGATTTGTAGGGCAAAAATAAGCTTTATTAGTGTATGGTATTGGATTCAGATTAAATGGCCACATTGCTGCTGGCATATCTTGCCATATACCTGCCCCAACTCGATACTGCAACATTGTTCCTTCTCCAATTAAGTCAGGGCCATCACAGGATCCGCCCTGCCCTTCCATTTTAAATTCAAAAATAATATCTCCACCAGCCGGAACTGGTATAGGTATAGTAGTTGCTTGCCTTGGCACTACCGCTCCCTGACCCCACCATAGAAAATCTCCAGCAGGAACAGCTCCAGCTCCAGCGCAATTTATCGTAAGTACAGAAGATGCTCCAGTACAAGTTGAATTTGTAACTCCACCCGTACTAACCGAACTCCATAATGCCCCAATACCACTATTAAAATTATCTTCATAGGCAGATGTCAGAAAACCATCACCAGTTAATGTTGCTGTTTCTCCACAAGTAATTAAAGGCGGAGCATCAACACAAACAACACATTGTCCAAATGACAAAGTAGTGTTTAAAAACAGTATTGCTAGGGCTATATATAAAATTAAAGATTGTTTATTCATGGCTAATAGTGATTTCTTTTAATTCAAATTTTGTTAATGATGCATATCGTTGCTCTTTTTCATCATTTGTGATAAATGCAGAAAAAATTGCATAACCCCTCCATTCATCGCTACAATTAGTAGTTATTGTTTCATTGCTTGGAATCTGTATTGTATAACGAGATTCTTCAGATTCTTGTTCGCAATTTGTGCAAACATCATTGTGCCAAATATCAGTTTTATAGCTAAGTAAAATATTTTGAGAAATCAGATTAGTAAATTTAAAAACAATTATTTCTTGTTTTGCAGTAGAAGAAAAATCACAATTCTGGTAAGTGTACTCAATTTTAAGGGTATCGTTTTCAAAATAGATTTCCCATTCAGTTGGGTTTGAGCCCATTGAATTGAAGGTAAGTAAGGAGAAAAAAGCTATCAATATAGCTGGTAAAATTTTGTTCATATAATTGGGTTTTTTCAAGATTTTCGTTGCTACAAATATACAAAAAAAAGGAAAAGACCGTCTTATTGTTTTATTCTAATCTTATTGTGTTCAAATTAAGATGGGAACTTACTTATAATTCTTTGATTGAACTTTGTAAAATCCAACCGCTATTTCCGTTAGCAATTTTAATATTCTTCCAGTTGCCTATAGTATCTATTATTTCAACTTTACTTCCTGAATGTAAGGAGAATAGCTCTGTGCTGTGTAAGGCAGGAGCGCTATTAACTACTACTACTGAAGAGAAGATAATTCCTTCTTTTTTAGCTATTTTATTTTGGTAGGATGAGCTGCTAATTAGTAACAGTAGTAAGGCGCTAGTGAGAAAAAAGATGTAATATTTTTTTGTGTTTTTATTCAGTAATTTATTTAACGTTCCAAAAAGTAAGGCTAAGAAAATGCTTAAAATTGCTAAGTATTGCCAGTGTTTAGCGCTTAAAAGCTCTTGTGTACTTATCCACCATTTTTTGTAAAAAAGCTGAGGAAGAGCTTCAATTCGGTCAATAATTTTTAATTTAGTAAGAGCTAAGTTTTCCTTTGCTTGTTCATTATTGGTTAATTGTAAGCTTTTTTCATAATGCCAAATTGCATTTTTCCAATCTTTGTTCTTGTAATGACAATTTCCAAGGTTGTAGTATAATTCACTGCTTTCTCTTTCACTTACTAAAATACTATCGTAAAGCGCAATAGCTTTAGTAATACTATCATTAGCATAAGCAGTGTTGGCTTTTGTGAAAAATGACTGTTCAGCTATTACATTAAGGCTGATACATAAAAATAGGAGTAGTGTTATTTTTTTCATTTTAGGGCAGTCTCAACTTCAATAATTATATTCTTTGCTTTTTCAAGAAATGCATCCATTTGAGCGTTTTTATTGCTTGCTGGAGCATAGCGTGCAAATTCGCATTCATCCAAAAGTGCAATAAATTGCCCTTTAATCTCCGTGTTAATTGCTGATGAGTTAAAATGAATACTTATTGTTTCTTTAGACAGCTCCGCTATTTGAATTTTAAATTTATCAGCAAAATAACCCCAAAGTGATTTTTCAATTTCTTCAAAAAAACCATCAAAATCATTGTTTTTTATGCAGTTTTGAGCTGTTTTTAATCGTTTTAGTGCAATTTTGTTTGCTTTTTTGTTTTTCCAATCTTTGCTATTAGCGTCTGTTTCCCCTGTTGTTTTGAGATATACCCATAAAAGGATTAATAATACAATTGGTAAAAAGAAAAGTAAGTAAAACAGATTTTTGCTCATTGCTCTTTCTCCAATTTCTTGCAAAGTAGTATTCGTAAAAATATAATTAATGTCTTGCTGAGTGGATTTTACAGTTTGCTGATTTGTTTCGTTTATTTCCTGTTCGTTATTTTTACTTGTTCCTATATTTAGTTTATGGCTATTTGATTTTTTGGTTTTATACTTTTTACTTTTCGGATTGTAAATAATCAAATTTGCACTTGGAATCGTGTATTCCCCTTTGTATCTTGGGATAAGTAAATATTCAAATGTTTTAACGCTTCTTTTTCGCCCTCCTTCAAAAATTTTATCTGTAATTTTAGGATCATATACTTCAAAATCTTCCGGAAATTGAATTGCTAAAGGTTTAATGAGTTCAATATTCCCTGTTCCTGTAATTGTTATCTTATAAGTAATAGCATCATTAGCCGAGATGCTCGTATTATCTACTTCTGATTTGAGACTCATATCTCCCACAGCTCCATTAAAATTATAAGGAGGATTTGGCAAATCAGTTACAGTTATTGTGATAGATTTTGAACGGATTAATTCTTCCTGAACCTGATAGTTCCTGCCAAAAATATTTGCAAAAGGATCATGGTTATTTATTTTGTTTTGAGTACGGATATTGCATTTCAGCTCTATTGGGTCAATTATTAACTCTCCTGATTTTTGAGCGGTAAGCACAGATTTTTTTATGGTAGCTACATTATAAGCAACCCCATCAACTACATCTCGTTTAAAACGGCTAGAAGTTTTTAAGTCCTTAGTCCAAAACCCATTTAAAGCTGGTAGTGATGATAGTTCAGTATTATGCAAATCAATGCGAGTAAATAATTTGTAACTCACTAAAATTTGCTCTCCAACCACTATATTTATTTTACTTACTTCAACCTTTATGAATAGGTTTTCTGAAAGTGTTTTTTGCTGAGCGTTGTTTTTTTTATTTCCCTTCACCACTTTCAGCCGATAGACTTTACTGGTTATGGTTTTGCCATTTACTGTAATAGCAGCTGGGCTTATATTATAAGCGCCTTCTTTTACCGCTTTTAAGTAAAATGAATATGTAGTAGAGCTGCTATTTTGGCTTTTTCCATTAACAAAACTATAACTACTTTGCGAGGAAGGATTAGGGCCACTTAATACTTGTAAGCCGCTAAAGTTTGGTGATTTAAAATTTTCTGCTTTTGTATTAATAATGTACTGAACCAAAATCTGCTCTCCAACTAATGCCGGATTTTTATCAACTGATATTTTGAATTGTTGTGCATGAAGAAATGCACTGTAAAACAGTAATAATATGATGAATAGTTTTTTCAATTTACCAGTCCTTTAGTACTTTTGTTCGTTTTCCTTTAAACTTCTTTTTTTGTAATTCTTCTTGCAAGTTTTTTTCTTGTTGCTGAATGGCTTCTAACATTTTTTCAGCATCTTCCTTGCTCATATCTTCCTTTTTTTCTTCAGGCTGATTCTGTTTTTGACCTTCTTTATTTTCTTCTTGCTTATCATTTTCCTCTTTTTTCTCTTGTTCTTCTTTTTTGTCTCCTTCTTTATCGTCTTTCTGCTCTTCTTTATTTTCTTCTTGTTGTTCCTGTTCTTGCTTTTGTTGTTTGCTAAGGGCTAAGTTATGTCTTGTCTCATTGTCATTTGGATTGATTCGTAAAGCACTTTTATAGGCGGCAATTGCGTCATCCAATTCCCCCTCCTTTACTAAGGAATTCCCTAAGTTATGATATACTTTTGCTAAATCTTCATCAGTAGGAGCATTATCTTTAAGTGCATCAAAAAGACCAGAAGCTTCTTTATACCTTTCTTGTTTGTAAACAGCATCTGCTAAATTAAAAGAAGCATTAAAATAATCTTGATCTTTTTCTAAAGATTTTCGGTATTGCATTTCTGCCTTATTGTAAGAGCTGTCAGTATAGAATGTATTTCCATCTCTTAAAAATGATTTCTTTTTCTGAGCAAATGAGGTGATACTTGTCAAAAGGAATAGTATGAATAGGAATTTTCTCATTATTCTTTGTAAAAATTAATACGGTTACTCCATTTATTTTTTCTGTTTAACAGGATTAAATCAGCTAATAATAATAAAAGAGCAAAGCCAATGAAGAGTTGGAATCTATCTTTGTATTGTGTAAATACCATAGTGCCAATTTCTTTTTTCTCCATTTTATTGATTTCTGCAAAAAGGGTAGAAAGTCCTACTTTGGAATTGTTGGCACGCACATAAATTCCTGATCCTGCACTCGCAATTTCTTGCAATAAGTTTTCATTTAATTTACTTACCACTGTATTTCCTTCTCTGTCTTTTCGGTAGCCTGTTCGGTTGCCGTATTTGTTATATATAGGTATTGGCCCTCCCTTGCTTAGTCCCATTCCTAAAGAATGCACGAAAATTCCTAATTCGTGAGCTTGCTTGGCACTTTCTATTGCTTTCTCATCATGACTTTCTCCATCTGTAATAATAATGATAGCTTTGTTTTGTACATTTTCCATATCAAAGGACTGCACGCTTAAATCAATAGCTTTTGCGATTTTAGTTCCTTGAGTAGGAACGATATTTGTATTTACGGTTGATAAAAACAATTTTGCAGCTGAATAATCAGTAGTAATCGGTAATTGCACATAGGCCTCTCCGGCAAAAACAATTAGTCCAATTCTATCGCCTTCCAATTTATCAATCAATCGGGAAATAGCTAGTTTGGCTTTTTCTAGTCGGTTGGGCTTTATATCTTCCGCTAGCATGGAGTTGGAAAGATCAATCGCTATCATTAAATCGACTCCCTCTCTTTTTACCTCTTCCATCTTAGCTCCTACTTGTGGGTTAGCTATTCCAATAATGAGTAAAGTGAAAATAAGAACAGTAAATACATTTTTAATCTGCGTTCTTCCTTTTGAATAGGAATGCATAAGTTCTTTCAATAATTTGCTATCACCAAATAGGGATAAAGATTTTTTCTTCCATCTATTGTAGAGGATAATTCCAAGTATTAAAACAGGAATTCCAAATAGGAAATTTAAATATTCGATATGTTCGTATCTTAACATTTAAGGAATTTGTTTTAAATAAGTGATTTGTAAAACAAAGCCTAATAATAGGAGCGCTAAAGTCCATAAAGCAAAAGGTAAAAACTCTTCCGAACGTTTGTGAAATTCAGTGACTTCAATTTTTGATTTTTCCAAAGCATCAATGTCTTTGTAGATTTCTTTTAAGGAATTATTGTTTGTTGCTCTGAAGTATTTTCCATCTGTTAGTATCGCAATATCTTGCAAAGTTTTTTCGTCAATCTTCACCTCTACATCTTGGTACTGCATCCCAAAAGGTGTTTGAAAAGGATAGGGAGCAAAACCTTCTGTGCCCACGCCAATGGTGTAAACTCTTATGCCAAATTTCTCTGCAATTTCAGCAGCCGTAAGGGGTGGTACCATTCCGCTATTGTTTACCCCATCTGTTAGTAGAATTATTACTTTTGATATTGCCTTAGAATCTTTGAGTCGGTTTACTGCTGTAGCTAATCCCATACCTATTGCAGTTCCATCATCAACCATTCCGCTTTTCACATCTTTAAATAAGTTGATGAGCACATTGTGATCAGTAGTTAGGGGGCATTGAGTAAAGCTTTCTCCTGCGAAAATTACAAGTCCAACCCTGTCGTTTATTCGCTTACTGATAAAGTCCATAGCTACATTTTTGGAAGCCTCTAGTCTATCTGGTTTTAAATCTTGCGCCAACATTGATCCTGAAATATCCATAGTCAGTACAATGTCAATACCTTCAGTAGTACTTACCTCCCAGTTTGTTGATGATTGCGGGCGAGCTAATGCAATAATTAGTAGGGTGGTAGCAATTATTTTTAAGCCATAAGGTAAGTGTCGCAACCTTTGTTTAAGGGTTGGGTTTTTACTAATAGAATCAGCAGCTGAAAATACTATAGTTGAAGATGTTGTTTTATGTTTGAAAGCGTACCATGCCAATATTACTAAAGGTAAAATTAGCAAGTAGAAAAACTCAGGATTTATAAAGGTGTAATTACTCATTTCCCTTTTTTGCTTTTGTATTATTTACAAACTGTTTTGCCAAAGTCATACTTTCTTCATTCTCAGAATTATTTGGTTTGCTTTTTGCAAATTTGGCTAAATCTGCCCTTTGCAAAAGCGTGCGGATATTTTCTAATTGTTCTGCATTTAAACGGATTTTCAATTCTTTTAAAATTTCATCAGTTGCTAATTCAAGTGCAATAAAATTGAATCTATTTTCAGCATATTTTCTAATGATTTCGGAAATTTCAGATTGATATTCTTTAATTTTTCCGCACTGCCAAAGTTGTTGTTTACCCAATTTTGTAAGTTCTTCTAGGGCAGTAACATCAGCAGGAATAATCACTTTTGGTTTGGCTATAATTTTTTTCTCTTTTTTTGTGAATACATACTTTTTAAGCAAGTAAATAATTAGTACAAGTGCAATAACTCCTAAAAGCCAAGGCCAAATATCACTCCATCCAATTGGTTCTTCTATCGGTTGTTTGATATCTTTTAATTCAGCACCTTCTTCTAGTTCTATGGTATGTACATTTAAGAGGAGTCCTTCAGTTTTACTGTTTTCAGCAAACTCAATAGCAGGGATATAGTAGCTTCCGCTATCCCAAGCTGTAATGGTAAAAGTTTGACTGATAATATTTTTAGTAGTATCTAATTTACTTGTCTGTATGATTTCTACTCCCTCTACTAAAAACTCCTCATAAGTTGGCCATATAGATGTGTTGCTTACCTCATTTGCAATAGTAAAATTTGTTTGCTCACCAATAAGAATGGAGTTAGTGTCTAATCGGGCAGTTTGTGAAAAAGCGAAATTGCTTAATAATAAAAGAGTTATTAATTTTTTCATCTTCTTCGTCCTCTAGTTTTAAAGAAATTAATAAGTGGTTTTACATAATCCGTACCGGTGGTAACATCAATTAAATCAACTCCACTTGCAGGAAATAATTTTTTAAGCGCTTTAGTTTTTGCTAGTCTGTTTTTTGCAAAGTCTTCTCTTATCTTTTTGTTTGAAGTGTCTACAAAAATTATTTGCTCGCTTTCAGCATCCTGCATAGGTATTAAGCCGACATTAGGCAACGTATCTTCTCTGCTATCATGTATTCTCAGAGCGACTAAATCGTGCTTTTTACTAGCGATCTTCAAAGGCTTGTCAAAAGGCTTACTTATAAAATCAGAGAGGATAAAGCAGATGCTTCTTTTTTTAATTACAGAATTGAAATATTCCAAAACTCCTGTAATATTTGTTCCTTTCCCTTTGGGCTGAAACGCTAATACTTCACGGATAATTCTCAAAATATGACTTTTCCCCTTTTTTGGTGGGATGAATTGTTCAATCACATTTGTAAAGAAAATTACCCCAACTTTATCATTATTATTAATTGCTGAAAAAGCCAAGATAGCTGAAAGTTCAGTTGCTAATTCTCTTTTGAATTGCTCTTTAGTTCCGAAATTACCGGATGCTGAAACATCAATCAGTAGCATAACGGTCATTTCTCTTTCTTCCTCAAATACCTTTACAAATGGAGTGTTGTAGCGAGCAGTTACATTCCAGTCAATTGAACGTATCTCATCACCAGGTTGGTATTCTCTTACTTCTGAAAAGGCCATACCACTACCTTTAAAGGCCGTATGGTATTCTCCAGCAAAAATATGATTGGAGAGTCCTTTGGTTTTTATTTCAATCTTGCGAACTTTTTTAAGAAGTGCTGAGGTACTCATTTAAGGAATTTCTACTGTATTTAAAATTTCAGTAATAATATCTTCTGATGTGATGTTTTCGGCTTCAGCTTCATAAGTAAGTCCAATTCTGTGACGCAATACATCATGGCAAAGCGCACGAACATCTTCAGGAATTACATAGCCTCTTCTTTTGATAAAAGCATACGCTTTACAAGCAGCAGCCAAATTGACGCTTGCTCTGGGTGAGCCACCAAAAGAAATCATGTCCTTGAATTTTTCTAATCCGTATTGTTCAGGATATCTTGTAGCAAAAACGATATCAATAATGTATTGCTCAATTTTTTCATCCATGTAAACTTCTTTTACTAAATCACGAGCACGAATGATGGCGTTTGTTTTTAGCACTACATTTACAGTGGGGAATGTTTTAGCTAAGTTGTGGCGAATAATCATTTTCTCTTCTTCCTTTTTAGGATAATCAATTACAACTTTTAGCATGAATCTATCCACTTGGGCTTCAGGTAAAGGATAGGTTCCTTCTTGTTCAATAGGGTTTTGAGTGGCCATTACTAAAAATGGTTTGTCCAATGGAAAAGATTCTCCGCCAATGGTTACTTGGCGTTCCTGCATAGCCTCTAGTAAAGCAGATTGAACCTTAGCAGGGGCACGATTAATTTCATCAGCCAAAATAAAGTTAGCAAAAATAGGTCCTTTTTTTACAGAGAATTTTTCATTTTTAGGGCTGTATATTTGAGTTCCGATAATGTCAGCAGGCAATAAATCAGGTGTAAATTGCAAACGGCTGAATTTGGCATCTATTGTTTTAGCAAGGGTGCTAATGGCTAAGGTTTTTGCCAGCCCAGGGACCCCTTCCAGAAGAATATGTCCGTTTGATAAAAGGGCAACTAAAAGGCGTTCACTCATGTGTTTTTGTCCAACAATTACTTTATTGATTTCTAGCATCAACATGTCAATAATGGCACTCTCCTTATTTATCTTTTCGTTTAATTCTTTTATATCGGTTTGTAATGTTTCAGTCATAGTATATTTTTTATGGAATGCAAATTTAAGTTTTGTAAATTAATTCGCAAATGTGAACGAAAGTTTTTTTTGAATAGTATTTTGCCATTTCATTTTTTATTTTTGCGTTAAATTATAAGATGCGATTTTTCATAGAGCTTTCATATAAAGGAACTAATTATCATGGGTGGCAGATGCAGCCTAATGCTAATAGTGTACAAGCTGAAATTAATAAAGCATTAAGTACTTTGCTTAATACTAAAATTGAGGTAACAGGTGCTGGACGAACGGATACCGGCGTACATGCTAAACAAATGTTTTCTCATTTTGATTATCATCAGGGTTTTGATGGATTAGAACTGGTTTCAAAACTAAATGGTTTTTTACCTAAGGATATTGCTATTCATAACATTAACGCAGTTGCTGATGATGCAAATTGCCGTTTTGATGCCCTTAGCAGAACCTATCAGTATCATATTATTCAGCAGAAAAACCCTTTTAGTGAGAATGCTTATTTATTGCATAAAAATTTAGATATTGATGCAATGAATTTAGCATGTTCTCACTTGTTGGGAAAGAAAGATTTTACGTCTTTTTCAAAAGTAAATACCCAAACTTTTACCAATAACTGTAATGTGATGTTAGCGAATTGGGAACAAACAGAAGGGGAGTTAATTTTTACCATCAAGGCCGATCGTTTTTTGCGCAATATGGTGCGTGCCATTGTGGGCACTTTGTTGGCTGTGGGTGAAGGGAAAATAAAGCCAGAACAAGTAAAAGAAATAATAGCCAAAAAGGATAGGGGAGAAGCAGGAACTTCTGTTCCGGCTCACGCGCTTTTTTTAAGTAGTATAGAATATTAAATGACAGATAAAAAAACAGGTAATGTAATTGATTTTGTGCTTTTAAAGCGAGTAATTGCTTTTGCTAAGCCTTATAAATTGCAATTTATGATTGCAGCAATTGCAGCTATTTTACTCTCTGTTTTAGGGCCTTTACGCCCTATGCTTATCAATTATGCAATTGATAATTACATCATTATTCCGAATAAAGAAAAGTTATTAGACATCACTATTTTATTATTGAGCTTACTTTTTTTTGAGGGGATTGTACAATTCTTTTATATTTATCTTTCCACTTGGATAGGGCAACATGTTATTCAGGATTTAAGAGCTAAGATATTTAAGCATATTCTTTCGCTTAAAATGAAGTATTTTGATAATACCCCAATTGGAACTTTGGTTACACGTTCTGTTTCTGATATTGAAACCATAGCGGATATTTTTTCGCAAGGATTATTAGTGATTATTGCTGAACTCTTAAAACTAGTGGTGGTTATTGCTATGATGTTTTACACGGATTGGCGTTTGGCAATTATTGCCATGCTTACCATTCCTGTTTTATTGGTGGCTACTGCTTGGTTCAAGCGGAATATTAAAGCTGCTTTTCAAGATGTTAGGGAGCAAGTTTCTCAGCTGAATACTTTTGTTCAGGAACATATTGTGGGAATGAATATCGTACAGATATTTAATAGAGAAGATGCTGAGTATAAAAAGTTTAAATTGATTAACCAATCTCACAGAGATGCACATGTGCGTTCCATTTTTTATTATGCAGTTTTTTTTCCTGTAGTTGAGGTGCTTTCGGCAATGTCCATTGGTTTAATAGTTTGGTATGGAGGACAGGGAATTTTATCAGGAAAAGACATTACAATTGGCGAATTAATTGCCTTTATTTTGTTTGTACATATGATGTTTCGTCCTATACGGCAATTAGCAGATAGATTCAATGTTTTACAGATGGGAATTGTAGGTTCTGAACGAGTTTTTAAGGTGCTGGATACGGATGAAAAAATAAAAGACATAGGAGAAAATAAACTTGAAAACATGCGGGGGGCCATTTCATTTAACAAAGTAGACTTTGCTTATAAAGATCAGGAATGGGTGCTAAAAGGCTTAGATTTTGAAATTGAGCCAGGAAAATTTTTGGCTTTGGTTGGCAGTACAGGAGCTGGCAAAACCTCAATCATTAGTATTTTGAATCGGTTTTATGAAATTCAAAATGGAGAGATTGCAATTGATGGAGTGAATATTGAAGATATTAAATTAGAAAGTCTGAGAAAAAATATTGCTTTAGTACAGCAGGAAGTGTTTTTGTTCTCCGATTCTATTTTAAATAATATTACCTTATTTGATTCTAAAATTACTAGAGAGCAAGTTATTGTAGCGGCAAAGGTAATTGGCATACATGATTTTATTACTGCTTTGCCAAATACTTATGATTATGTAGTTGGAGAAAGAGGGGTTACTCTTTCAGCAGGGCAAAGGCAACTTATCGCTTTTTTAAGAGTGTATGTGCGTAACCCAAAAATTCTTATTTTAGATGAGGCAACTGCTTCAATTGATACTGCAACTGAAGAATTGTTGCAAAAAGCACTTAATAAATTATCTAAAAACAGAACTACAATTGTTATTGCACATAGACTTTCTACTATAATAAATGCCGATAAAATTCTGCATTTAAAAGATGGTAAAGTACTGGAGTCAGGAACTCATGCTGAATTGATTAAAAGTAGTGGTGCTTATTCCAAAATGTATCATTTACAATCTGATGATGACTTGAATGCATAAGATGTTTTTTAACTAGAGGTTATTTGTACTTCTATTTTTTTATTTTTGCAGGATATGAAACATATTTTTTTCTACTTATTTATTTTTTTTAGTTTTAGTGTGTCTTCACAGACTACCGATTGGGTAAAATCATTTGGAGGAACTGCTTCTGATAAAGGAATTTCAATAGGTACAGATTCACTAGGTTTTATTTATTGTAGTGGATATTTTAATAATGAGGCAACTTTTGGTAGTATAACACTTACCAATTCTAATTTAAGTACATGGGGAAATAATAAAGAGAATTTTGTTTTTAAGATGGATTCACTTGGAAATGTTCTATGGGCTATTCCTGGAGGGAATCAATCAGGTAGTTGTTGTGATGACAGAGCCTTGGGTATGCATGTAACTCCTGGTGGTGATGTGTTTATTACAGGAACTTTCTGGAGTTCTTATAAATTAGGTGTCAATGGAGCACCAGGTACTTTAAGTGTTCCAGGTGCTCAAACAAATTCTCACGATAATTCATTATTGGCTAAAATTGATACAGATGGTAACCCTGTTTGGGTAATTGGTTTTGGAGCAGATAATACTTCCGGTGGATGTCCTTATCCAATTTATGATGCTGATGATCATTCTTATGATGTAAAAGTAGATGATGATGGTTTTATTTATGTTACAGGTTTTTTCTCTGGATATGATGCTGATTTTGACGCATTATCTATCTCAAATCCTGAGTGGGGCAATGATTGTCAGCCTATGGGGTATATTGGAAAATTAGATTCTAATGGAAATTGGCTTTGGGTAGATAAATTTGATGGAATTAAAGATCAAAGAGGCTCAAGGGATAACCGTTTAGCACTTGATAAGTTCTCAAACATTTATATTGTTGGTGGATTTCAAAATAGAGGGGCGAGTCAGGTGGGTACATATGGACCTTACTCCATTACATCTAATGGGGAATGGGATGCTTTTATTTTCAAGATGGATAAGGACGGTAATTGGTTGTGGGCTAAAAATGTTGGTAGTAATAAAACAGATAGAGCAAATGGAATAGCTATTGATATGTGTGATGATATTTATATTACAGGTGAATATCGTAATCCTATGGTATTTCCAGGTGCAAATGCATCAAATGGAACAGATACTTTGAGTCATAAACAAAAAAGAGATGTCTTTGTTGCTAAGATGAATAATCAGGGGCAGTGGAAATGGGCTAAAAGAGCTAGAAGTTCAGGAACTGATAAACCATATCAAATGTCTGTTGATGCTAATAAACAAGTTTTTCTTGGAGGAACAATGAGAGGAGAAGGAACGTTCAGTTCAGGATTAGTTGTGAATCCACCAATTGCCGGAGATACTACTGCTTCTGCTTGGGTAGCGCAAATAGATGGAGCTTCAAATAATGGAGATTGGGTTTGGGCAAAGATGGCTGGTTCTGATACAGATGATGATGATAGAACAAATGATATTTGTCCTGATGGATTTGGGAATGTTTATGCAATTGGATTTTATGAAGATGCAGCGAATTTTGATGGAACTATACTTAATTCACTTGGAAGGAAAGACATTTTTGTGTGGAAAATGAGCATGACTCCAGGAAGTTTTACTTATAACAATACTTTTGAAACTGTATTTGCTGATAGTATGGTGTTTAATCCTGCAGATACTGGCATATTTACTAATACTTCATTTGTGATTGATGGTTGTGATACAGCTTTTGTTGATTCTGTTGTACATCAAAAATTAGGGGTTCAGATAAATTACAATATTAATAATCCTGGCACAGCAACTTTTACAATAGATGGAGTTGTACAAGCTATGCCTTATTCACAGAATTATTGGGCAGGAGAAGCAATTAGTATAGTTGCTAATATGGTACCTGACTGGCTGTTTAGCAACTGGAGAACCTATAGCAATTTGGTATTACCGAATGTTAATAGCATAACAGCTACTTTTGTAGCTAATGCAAGTGATTCTTGCGTACTTGTTACCTATCCAAAACCGCCTTTAGAGGCCTTTATCTCAGGAAATGATACTATTTGCGATAATACTAATAAGGATGCTGAGGTAAAGATTTATTTTAATGAAGCTACTCCTCCTTTTACTTTTGTTTATGCAATAAACGGCGTATCTCAGCCTTCAATAACTACTACTATAAACCCTTATGTTATTTATACAAAAGAAGAAGGGCTATATACTTTAACTTTTTTTACTGATGCTGTAACTTCAGGTTGGATTTCCGGCTCTGCTTTGGTTACTATTTATCAAGCGCCAACTGGACTTTTTACAACTGCAACTGATACTTTGAGCATTTTATCTCCTTCAGTACAATTAAATGATGTGAGTGTAGGAAATATTGTGTCTTGGCAATGGGATTTTGGCGATAATACTATTCAGGATTTTACTTCAAATCCTTATCATACATATAAAGATTCATTAGGTATTTATCAGATTAGCTTAATTGTAATGGACGATAAAGGATGTAGTGATACTACCTTTAAACAATTATGGATTGCAGATGAGTATTGGATGTATATTCCGAATAGTTTTACTCCTGATTTGGATGGTGTGAATGATGTGTTCTGCTTAACACATCATGGCGTTAG
>LWDU01000619.1_pt1 | contig 20018 bp, 16 predicted proteins | sample 727161 | NCBI WGS metagenome assembly LWDU01 (sample SAMN04566230, study PRJNA314399) | hydrothermal vent metagenome | isolation source: deep sea hydrothermal plume seawater | place: Mexico: Gulf of California, Guaymas Basin | collected 2004-07-11
CAGGTCGTCGCAACGCAAGGCTGATTCGCTAACCAATGCCCGGCTAAACGAATGGCGGCGTAAGCGTCGCATCCGCAGCCGCGGGAATTGGCTATTAACCCTTTGCGATTACCGCGGTTTAGTCCGCCCACCAGAACGGGCAGTTTGCTTTTTCTGCACCGTAGTTTTCGTAGTTTTTCCTCTAACCGCCGCCTTTGGCTTCGCTCTTACAGCTGCCGGCTTCTTCTTCACTACTTTTTTCTTGATGACCGCCTTTGGCTTCGCTTTTACAGCTGCCGGCTTCTTCTTCACTTTCGCGCGCACGACGGCACCGCCACTGATAACCCGGGACGTCAACGACGCCGAGCGTGTCGTCATGTCACCCGCCGATACCTTCTTGTTAAATGGCCGAATCTCCGCATCAATCACGCTACAGATGGTCTCAAACACCTGGGCAGCATCATCTTCGACCTGAACCGTACGCAATTTCTGCTGCGCCCGGAAGTAATCGATCAGGGGCTCCGACTCAACGAGGTACGCCTCCAATCTCTTAGCAAAAGTCTTCGCTTGATCATCGGAGCGACGCGTCAAATTCGCAGAACCACACTGATCACACACACCACGTTTCTCTGTTGGTATGAAATAACGATTAAAAATCGCTCCGCAATCACTGCAGGTAATACGACCGGTCACCCGTTTCAGCAGGTGCTCAGGCTCGATGTAAAAATTCAGAGCCAATTGCAAGGGGCGATCTATCCAACTCAAACGAGTATCAAGCTCTTGTGCTTGCGGTATATTCCTTGGAAACCCGTCCAGGATGAATCCGCGTCGGCTATCAGGTGCGCGCAGGCTGTCAGTCACCGCATCGATAACAATACCATCAGGCACCAACTGTCCAGCCTTGAGACTAGCCGACACCCGCTTGCCCAACTCGTTATCCGCCTCCACAGCGGCCCTGAGGATGTCGCCTGTTGAAATCTGCGGAACCCGGTAATGGACAGATAACTGCTTGGCCTGTGTGCCCTTACCCGATCCTGGTGCTCCTAGTAATACAATTCGCATCGTGGTCTAAACAATCCTGCGCCGTTGTTAACCTAGCGACCGCAAATCTGCGCCGCCCGGTTAATTTTATGAAAAAAGGGGGCGTACACTACTTCGGTGAAGATTCAGGTGTCAATGGCATCGCTTGAATTACCAACATTTACGCCAAAGATTGACTCCAGAAGCGGTAAAATACTTCACCAGTAGCGTGAGCCGCACTTACGTAACTCGTTCCTGGCAACTGTACCTTTCGAACCCCTATGAGCGAAACCCGCGACTCATGGCGACACGCCTCGCCATCAGTTTCACCAACGCCTTTGCAATGACTATAAAACATCCGTCACAAGTTATTTGGCCCGATACCGCAATCCGCCTGGGGTCGGCGAGAGACACGGTATGGCGTGTCCCACAGTATTCTGACCCACTCGTCAAGCCAATTTCGTAGGGCTTTAGGTTGAGAATACGAGTTATCGATCAGAATTCTTCTTCAGACCCCACGAGCAGTGGGCCGCGGGCCCTTTGGCGTATGCGACGCTTAAAAGATGCGTTGCGGCACTACTCACGGTGCAAACAGACCATGAACGAGAAGGCGGTTTTTCCGGCTCTAGTGGACCTACCTTCACGATCACCGCCGGTAAACTACGCTTTAACACAATGGAGCTCACTGCCTCGTTCAGAGAAACGATAGGATCTTGGCCATGACAAAACGACAAAATATCTTCTATGCGCAATCCGGTGGCGTGACGGCGGTGATTAATGCCAGTGCTTGTGGCGTTCTCGAGACAGCCGCCAAACACAAGAAAGCAATCGGCCGTGTTTATGCCGGCCGCAACGGCATCATCGGCGCCTTAACTGAAGATTTAATCGATACCAGCCGAGAGACCAAACAAGCCATATCGGCTCTGCGTTACACACCTGCTGGCGCTTTTGGCTCCTGCCGATACAAGTTGAAGGGGCTTAACGAGAGCCGGGCCCAATATGAGCGCTTGATCGAAGTATTCGAGGCCCACAATATCGGCTATTTCCTCTACAACGGAGGGGGAGATTCAGCCGACACCTGCCTTAAGGTATCGCAGTTATCGAAAAATATGGGGTTCCCGATTCAGGCGATTCATATACCCAAGACCGTAGACAATGACTTACCGATTACCGATAACTGCCCTGGATTTGGGTCCGTTGCAAAGTACATCGCCATCTCTACGCGCGAAGCGAGTTTCGATGTCGCGTCGATGGCAAAGACCTCTACTAAGGTTTTCGTTCTCGAAGTCATGGGTCGACACGCCGGCTGGATCGCAGCGGCTGGGGGAATGGCCGCAGACAGCGACAATGATATACCCATACTGATCCTGTTCCCGGAAGTTCCGTTCGAGCGGCGCCGCTTTATGGCAGCAGTGAAACAAAAGGTAAAAATACACGGTTACTGCTCGGTAGTCGTATCCGAAGGTCTACGTGATCGCCAAGGGGGGTTTCTCTCAGACCAGGGATTGCACGATGCGTTCGGCCACGCTCAACTCGGGGGTGTAGCTTCAGTCATCTCAACGATGGTCAAGGACGATCTGGGTCTTAAATATCACTACGCTGTCGCTGACTACCTGCAACGGTCTGCGCGTCATATCGCATCACTAACTGATGTTTCGCAAGCCTATGCCGTGGGCCAAGCGGCGGTGGAATTGGCTCTGCGAGGCAAAAATTCCATTATGCCCAGTATCGTGCGCACGTCGAACAAGCCTTATCGCTGGCGCATCGGTGAAGCCAAATTAAGCCGCGTCGCTAACCGTGAAAAGATGATGCCGGCAAGTTTCATCACGCGCGACGGTTTCGGCATTACCCAGCGTTGTCGGACATACCTCGAACCACTGATGAAAGGCGAAGATTATCCACCCTACCGTAACGGTCTACCACGTTATGTCAGACTGAAAAACACGGCTGTACCAAAAAAACTGAAAACCCCCTTTGCGCTCTGAAATCGCATATGACATTCACTTTCGACAAACGCCCAAACCATTGCACACAAGCGTCAATCAGAGGCTATGGTTTCAATACGAGCACGAGGCGATAATCGGTAGATCGATGGCTAGTACTTAACTCTAGCCATCAACGTTGTGGCAAACCCATTGACGAACACGAATGCACTGAATATGGACCGAAAAGTAATTCCGACCGAGGTACACAGGGTAGAAACTGAACCCTACTACGCTTCGCAGGGGAGCGAGATTGAGCTATTTGAAGCTGCTTATCGTAACCAGATTCCAATTCTCCTAAAGGGGCCGACGGGCTGCGGAAAAACCCGTTTCATGGAACACATGGCTTTCCGTCTTTCCCGACCTTTGGTGACGGTGTCCTGTCACGACGACCTGACTGCCTCGGACCTGGTCGGGCGCTTTCTAATCGTCGGAGGGGAAACTCAATGGGTTGACGGTCCGTTAGCTCAAGCAGTGCGCCGCGGTGCATTGTGCTACCTCGACGAAGTAGTTGAGGCACGCAAAGACACCACGGTTGTGATTCATCCCCTTGCCGATGAGCGGCGGGTACTCCCGATTGAAAAGACCGGTGAGTTATTGCGGGCCACCGAGGCTTTTGGGCTGACGATTTCCTACAACCCCGGATATCAAAGCGTATTAAAAGATCTCAAGCAAAGCACCCGGCAGCGCTTTGTCGCCATTGAGTTCGGGTACCCTGACGCTGAACTCGAAACAGAGATCGTGGTTCGTGAATCCGGCCTGGACGAAAACACCGCCGCTTTACTGGTTAAGTACGCTGCCATGACGCGCAATCTGAAGGGGAACGGGTTGGAAGAGGGCGCCAGTACCCGCTTGCTCGTTCATGCTGGCAAACTCATGGTCAGCGGGGTTGACTCACGCGTCGCCTGTCAGGGCGCGATTGTAGAATCACTCACCGATGAACCGGAGATGCTCACTGCACTAAACGAACTTGCCACATCGCTTTTCTGACGCTATTCAAAGTGCTGACTACTCGCGAGGCACGATCAACCGCGGTTTACTTGCTTTTGAACGCACTCGGTCGATAGCTCGATTCACTAGTCGGTTGCGCAGCATATATAACAGGCACCATCGTTTGCCGGGAAAATCCATCAAGGCCAACCCCATCAACATCGTGAGAATCCCCTGACCTGGCAATACCAGCATAGCAAGGCCGAGCAATAAGAGAATCCAGCCGGCAATATTTCTCGCAAGAGCCCCCATCAGCGGCCGAACCCAGTGTCCTTGGGGACCCGCCGCAGGATCGCGCCGAGTAACAAAGTAGTCCGCAGGCATCCGGGTCAGAGCCACGATGACTAAACTGGCGTACAAAAGGGCCAACCCGACCGACCCGATCGTTATCAAAGTAACCATAACGGGGTGTTGTTGAATCCAGTCAAAAACAAGGGACAGGCTAACCATCGGGTTACAAGAGAAATTGTCGGAAATCCAGTACATCATGCCGTAGCCGAGACACTGCCGCAACGTCGAATCGCTCGCTACCAACTGGAATTACAATGACAGCTTTCCAGTCTTGAACATTTCTGATCCCAAGTTATGAAACGTATCGCAACACCACTAACCAGTGGCCTGATCGAAGAGCGCCTCGATGAAATACTCGACGCGGTTCTTTCCTCACGCCGAACGGCCACCGAACCTGCACACGCGTTAGCCAAACGCTGTCGCCCTGAGCAGGATTTCATATTTTACTGGCTCGGCGTGATCATCCGCACCAATTCAGAAATGGGGTTCCAATTTGTCAGTCACGCATCGCGGGCATTGGAATTGATGGATTTCGAGGGGGTCGAAGCCTGGATTATCGACGCCATGGACATTTACGACCGGCGCGGCCTTTACCCAAGTAGCGAAGCCTTTTCCAACGCCCACCTTTTCGCCGCCGAGTATGCGTTGAGGCCACGTCGGGTTGAATTCGAACAGATCAATGGGGTTCTTGACCGTTATGTCTGTGGCCTGTCGGGTCGAAACCTCCATCTACAAGAGAATGATGACACCTTCACTGACACAGAAACATTGTTTCTGCCTTCCGAGGTCACACAGTACAGTGGCTCACAACAAAATTTCCTGTTGTATAAAGCCACTGCCACCCACCTGTGGGCACAAACTCGCTACGGAACCTTCAAACGAAATACACCGAGTGAGGCTTTGTTGTCTGAAAAGCTCAATCGTTTTGCCGATCCGGAACAAGCCCGAGCACTGTTCTCAAGACTCGAAGCTCACCGTATCGATGCCTGTGTGCGCCGTGACTTTCCCGGCATGGCGCGTGACCTTCAAGCACTTGCCCTCGATACAAGCACAGCGGACAGTGATCTCGATCTGCAACAGGCAATGGTTGCACTTGAATCGTCAGACACAACGGTGGAAGACACCCTGCGGTGGGTTGCACAATGCCTGCGCCGGAATGTCGTCGTGCCAGATCCGTTACCTTGGCAGGGCGTGTTGAAACTTGAGCAAGCCGAAGCTGTCCTCGCGTTGCGCATCGAACACGAACGGAAAATGCTCATCGCACGCTTATCCGAAATGCTCAACGAGCTGACGGACGAATCAGACGAAGAAGACAAACGGCGATTTCAACTCCACGATCCACAAAACCAAGACAGCGACGACGCAGTCATGCTTGATCTTGATGGCGAAGCGATGAAATCAACACCAGAAGTAGCGCAACTGTTAGCCTCTATTTTGCAAGACTTCCAACACATCCCCCCGGAGTACCTTGCTGCTGCCGGTGCTAGCCGGGCCGACGCACCGCAATTCGTCTCGCCGCCCGATAACGATAACACCCCCACACGCAGTTCAGGCACCACCGATGCGACCAACGTCATGCACTACCCTGAATGGGATTTTCGGCGACGCCACTATCGCAAAAACTGGTGCGCTTTACGCGAGATAGAAATGCAGCCGTCACCGGAGCCATTTGTCGAGCAAACGCTCGCCCGCTATCGCGGACTAGTGGTCGACCTAAGGCGGACATTCGAGGCCTTGCGCGACGGCAATAAGCGACTGCGCCATCAAATCAGCGGTGACAACATCGACCTAGATGCTCTCATTACCGCTCACGCGGACGCTGCCGCAGGCCATGAGATGTCGGACCAATTATTCACTCAACATCGTCGTATAGACAGGGACATCGCTGTCATGTTCATGGTTGATGTCAGCGGCTCAACCAAGGGCTGGATTAACGAAGCAGAGCGAGAAAGTCTAGTCCTGTTATGCGAAGCACTTGAAATCCTGGGTGATCGCTACGCGATTTATGGTTTTTCCGGAATGACCCGAAAACGTTGCGAACTGTATCGAATCAAACGGTTCGATGATGATTATGGGGCAGACGTGCGGGCCAGAATTTCTGGAATAAAACCACAGGACTACACACGGATGGGTGTCATCATCCGCCACCTAACCCGTTTGCTCAATACGGTAGAAGCGCGTACCCGTTTGTTGATCACCTTGTCGGACGGCAAGCCGGATGACTACGACGGCTATCGGGGCGAATACGGTATCGAGGATACGCGCAAGGCGTTGCTGGAAGCGAAGCACACAGGCGTCCATCCATTCTGCATTACCATCGACCACAGGGGTCACGATTACCTACCCCACATGTACGGCGCGGTCAACTACACGGTGATCGAAGATGTCCGTCAGTTGCCCGTGCGGGTGTCAGATATCTATCGCAGACTCACAGCTTGATGCATTCGGGAGGACCGAAAATGAGCATTTCTCAGGCCTCACGATACAATAGTTGACCAACACAAGATGTAGGGATTAATCTCGCATTGAAGCCACAACATATTGTGTTTTTAACGTTGGGTCCGCGAAACACAAGGTGGCGGATACCCTAAACGAAATCCGTTATACAGACGTCCACTTTCGCCCCCCGGCAAAGGTGACCGGGTAGCAATACCGCATACGTTAAGGAACGACGCCACATGAAAATAGCAAGTCTCAAACAATCAGAATCGAGCGTCACATCAATTTCCTTCCAGTTGGCTTCCACTGATATCTGGGATAAGAAATACCGGCTTAAGACAAAAGACGGTGAGGTCCTGGATGCCACTATCGACAATACCTTTGAGCGCGTCGCCAGCGCTCTGGCCGATGTTGAAGACACCCCGGAAAAACGCGCCCACTGGCAAGAAGAATTCCTTTGGGCGTTGCGCAACGGCGCGATCCCCGCAGGGCGCATTATCTCGAATGCCGGGGCTCTGGAACACAAACCGGCAACCAGCACCATCAACTGCACAGTATCAGGTACCGTACCCGATTCGATGAACGGCATTCTTTCGGCTGTCCACGAGGCTGGCCTCACGCTCAAAGCGGGCTGCGGTATTGGTTACGAATTTTCCACCCTGCGACCCAAAGGAGCCTTTGTCAGTGGCGCCGGCGCCTACACCTCTGGCCCGATGTCCTTCATGGATATCTTTGATGCCATGTGCTTTACGGTGTCTTCTGCCGGGGGTCGGCGGGGTGCACAAATGGGCACATTCGACATCACACACCCGGATATTGAGGATTTTATTACGGCCAAACGGGAAGATGGACGACTGCGCCAATTCAACCTTTCGTGCCTTATCACCGATGAATTTATTCATGCAGTGAAGAACAATACCGACTGGAATCTAGTGTTTCCCGCCGCTCCAGCGGAACTGGAAGATGGCTCCAGTACCATTGTCTGGCGTGCCTGGCCGGATCACACCGGTTATGTCGTCAATGCCGAAGGCAAAGTGGCGTGTCGTATCTACAAAACGATCCCGGCGAAAAAGTTGTGGGACCTGATCATGAGCTCGACGTATGACTATGCTGAGCCCGGATTCGTCCTGATCGATCGCATCAACGAGATGAACAACAACTGGTTTTGCGAAGACATCCGCGCTACCAACCCTTGCGGCGAACAACCGCTACCCCCGTATGGTAGCTGTCTACTCGGGTCGGTTAACCTAACCAAGTTTGTCGAGCATCCGTTCACCAATCAATCGAGCTTTAATTGGAAACGGTTTAGCCACGTCGTCGCCGTTTTTGCCCGCATGCTGGACAACGTCGTTGACGTACACGGGTTACCACTCGGTCGCCAAGGCGACGAGATTCTATACAAGCGTCGTCATGGCATGGGGTTTCTCGGTGATGAAGCCTCCCTCGAGTTCACAGACCGCGTGGCGCGGACAATGGCTGAAGTGGGGTGGGAAACGGGGATTGAGCTAGCACAGGAAAAAGGTGCGGCGCCAATTATGCTCGACACATTCGAAGTCACAGCAGAGATGTTGCTAAAACGTCCACAGATGAAGCGCGACGGTTACCAAATTGGGGACAAAGTACCCGGTGCCATATTGATGGCGAAATACAGTCAGTACATGCAGCAGTTCCCCGATGCCCTTACAGATCGCATCGCAAAGCATGGCGTGCGGTATAGCCACCACACATCGATCGCGCCAACAGGCACCATCAGCCTGTCGATTGGCAATAATGCAAGCAATGGTATCGAGCCCTCATTCGCCCATCTCTACAGTCGAAACGTCATCCGGGAAGGCCGAAAAACCAAGGAAAAGATTGATGTTTTGTCCTATGAACTGCTGGCATACCGACAACTCATTGACGCCAATGCCGGTCCCGCTAAGCACCACGAAAATGCGCTGCCCGATTACTTCCAGACAGCCGACTCGATCACGCCGAAGCAACATGTCGACGTCCAGGCCGCGGCCCAGAAATGGGTGGATTCTTCCATATCCAAGACAGCTAACGTGCCCAGCGACTTCCCCTTCGAGGATTTCAAAGGCATCTACCTCTACGCGCACGAAAAAGGACTTAAGGGTTGCACTACGTTTCGCTTCAATCCGGAGGCCTTTCAAGGTGTACTGGTCAAGGAAGAAGACCTACAGAACACACTTTATCGCTTTACACTAGAAAATGGCGAGACTGTCGAAGCCAAAGGCAATGAAGAGATTGAATACGATGGCGAAATGCATACCGCAGCCAACCTGTTCGACGCACTCAAAGAAGGCTATTACGGAAAATTTTAATTACGCAGATGTCAATAAAAATCGATAAAAAAATAACTAATTATCAAGTCATCAGTGCGTCATCCGATGTGCCTGAGACGGCGGCTAGAACAGCAACATCTAGCGCGCCTGTGATTGCCGGTACCGAGGCAGCACCTGCCAACGTCGTTCAAATGCATGAGCGAGTCGAACGCCCGGAGAGACTCATTGGTAGCACCTACAAGATAAAAACACCGCTGTCTGATCATGCTTTGTACGTGACCATTAATGACATCGTGCTAAACCCCGAAACACCCTATGAGAAACAAAGACCCTTCGAGATATTTATCAATTCCAAGAATATGGATCACTTTCAGTGGATCGTGGCACTGACGCGAATCATCTCCGCGGTTTTTCGAAAAGGTGGCGACGTAATCTTTCTGGTAGAAGAACTACGTAGCGTATTTGATCCTCAGGGCGGCTACTTCAAACCCGGAGGGAAATATACCCCTTCGTTAGTGGCAGAGATCGGTGACGCTATTGAGAGTCACATGAAGATGATCGGCATGATTCCGGATGACCCCCTTGATGAACAACAAAAAAAGATGGTTTTGGAAAAACGTCGCGAACTTGCTGAACGCGTTGGCACAACCGAAAACCCAGATTCTAGTGAAACACCATTTCCACCCGAGTCTTTACTCTGTCCCAAGTGCAGTACCAAAGCTGTCATTCTTATGGATGGCTGCGATACCTGCCTGAACTGTGGTTATTCCAAGTGCTCCTAGGGCCGCTGGCTTAAACCACACAGGCCAAACAAGCCAACGGCGGGCCGGTTGCCGCTACGCGGTTACCGCGGGCAGATCATCATGAGCAAACCCAAGACTTTCGGTTTTGACACGTTAACCTTGCACGCCGGCCAACAGCCGGACGCAGCAACCGGCGCTCGCGCCACTCCGATTTACCAAACCGCGTCCTACGTATTCAAGAGCACCGATCACGCCGCTTCCATATTCAACACCGAACGGACCGGCCATGTGTATTCCCGCATTACCAATCCCACCAATGCCGTGCTCGAAGAGCGTATTGCCGCCCTCGAAGGCGGGGTCGGTGCTATTGCTACTGCCAGTGGGCAAGCGGCTTGCCATTTGGCTATCGCTACGTTGATGGGAGCAAACAGTCATATTGTCGCTTCCCATTCACTCTACGGCGGCACACACAACTTACTTCAATACACCCTGCCACGGTTTGGGATCGATACGACGTTCGTCGACCCAAGAGACCCCGACGCATTCCGAGACGCCATTCGTGATAACACCCGCCTGATTTTTGGCGAAACACTTGGCAATCCTAGCCTCGAGGTATTGGATATCCCGACGATCAGCGACATTGCACATGCACACGGCTTACCGTTGATGGTGGACTCAACATTTACAACGCCTTATCTGTGCCAGCCTTTTCAACTCGGTGCGGATATAATTTTTCATTCGGCCACTAAGTTTTTAAGCGGCCACGGCATTGTGATCGGTGGCCTACTGGTGGATGGTGGCCTGTTTGACTGGGAGTCCTCGACTCGGTTCCCGGTCCTAACAGAGCCTTACTCGGGGTTTCACAACATGCGATTCACCGAGGAATTCGGCCCAGCTGCGTTTATTACTCGGGCACGGAAAGAAGGAGCGCGCGATTTCGGCGCCTGCATGAGCCCAACCACTGCTTTTCACATACTGCAGGGCATGGAGACATTACCACTTAGAATGGAAAAACATGTTGCCAATACGCGCAAGATCGTGAGCTTTCTCAACGATCACGAGGCTGTGGAGTGGGTCAGTTACCCGGACTTGCCGAATCACCCTGATCATGCGCTCGCCGCCCGATTGTTGCCGCGGGGTTGCGGTGCGGTCTTCAGTTTTGGCGTTCGCGGGGGCCGCAGTGCTGGCCAGCGATTTATCGATAAAACCGAACTGCTGTCACATCTCGCCAACATTGGTGATGCCAAGTCGCTGGTGATCCATCCCGCCAGCACCACTCACCACCGCATGGATGATGCGGCACTGGAAGCTGCCGGTATTTCCGAAGGCTTAATTCGTTTATCGATTGGACTGGAAGATTCGGACGACTTGATCGAAGACCTGAACCGCGGCCTCCGGGCAGCAGCCAAAGGCTAGCGAGGGTTCCCCATGCGCCTGACTGTCAATGGACAATCCGCCTTTGTTTACACCGGCAACAGCGAGCACATCCACAACCAATCGGCTGTTGTCTTCATACACGGCGCCGGCCTGGACCATACCGTCTGGGTGCTGCCCAGCCGATACTTCTCTCGCCACGGCTTTAATGTCATCACACCAGATCTGCCGGGCCACGGACGCTCCAGCGGTGATGGCCTTAACAAAATTGAAACCATGGCAGACTGGATCATCGCTCTGCTTGACGCTAGCGGTGTTGAGCAGGCATCCATCGTTGGGCACAGCATGGGGTCGCTGGTCGCGCTGGCCACAGCCGGTAGATACCCAGATCGATGCCGATCCCTCTGCCTGCTCGGTTCATCGATTCCGATGTCGGTTACTGATGAGCTCATGAACAGTGCTCGAAACGACGAACACGCCGCAATCGATATGCTGACCTATTGGGGTTACAGCACACGGGCACAGTTAGGTGGCAATGAGAATCCTGGCCTTTGGATGGTAGGGGGCACACTCCGACTGTGGGAACGAGCGGGGCCTGGTGTTATTCATAGTGGCTTACAGGCTTGCCATACCTACGAGGCAGGCATGGACCACGCTCGAGCAGTCCGTTGCCGAACGCAATTGATACTCGGTGAACGAGACATCATGGCGCCGGTCCGTTATGGGCGCGAACTCGCGGCCAAGATCGAAGGTTCTCAGACCACAATCGTGAAGGGCAGCGCACACAGTCTGATGACTGAACGCCCGGACGAAGTGCTGGATGCGCTAATCACCATACTGGTACCACGCCCGGTGCTCTTGTCGATTATTTCGCACTCGTATTTGATACTTCGTGACAGGAAATCACAGCGATCAAACTGCCACACCCAATCAGATTCGGCCTATTTTATTGACTTCATATCGGAACGTTTAACAAGCGTATCTAAGACCCATTCGGTCACAGTCCTTCACCGATCTTTGTTTTTGATCATTAATGGTCAAGAAAAGCCGCTTGAATCAACCCAATACAAAACCGCGGTAAAAAAAAACCCCGCTAACGCGGGGCTTTTTTTAGTGACTTTAAGTCAACTTACATCATGCCACCCATACCACCCATACCACCCATACCACCCATGTCACCACCAGGCATTGCCGGTGCGGGGGTGTCATCAGGGGCATCGGCGACCATGGCTTCCGTCGTCACCATTAACCCAGCGATTGACGCCGCATTTTGCAGAGCAAGCCGCGTCACTTTGGTGGGATCAAGAATACCCATCGCAATCACGTCACCATACTCACCCGTTGCAGCGTTATACCCATAGTTACCCTCGTTCTCAGCCACTTTGTTAAGAACCACAGAACCTTCCTCACCTGCGTTGGCAACAATCTGGCGCAACGGCTCTTCCAAAGATCGGCTGATGATCGCGACGCCTTGATTTTGGTCGTTGTTTGCGCCTTCGACCTTATTCACGGCAGCAATGCAACGCACCAGTGCGCTTCCACCGCCAGGCACCACACCCTCTTCTACTGCGGCACGAGTTGCATGCAAGGCATCCTCGACGCGAGCTTTCTTCTCTTTCATCTCAATCTCGGTCATCGCACCAACCTTGATCACTGCGACACCACCAGCGAGTTTTGCCACCCGCTCTTGCATTTTTTCCTTGTCGTAATCAGAAGTGGCTTCTTCGATCTGAACCCGAATCTGATTAACACGGCCTTCGATGGAATCCGTGCTTCCAGCGCCATCAATAATGGTCGTGTTCTCCTTCGTTATCTGGACGCGCTTAGCATCACCTAGCTGTTCGAGATTGGCCGCTTCCAGACTTAAACCCACTTCTTCTGAAATTACCTCAGCGCCCGTCAGTATGGCGATATCTTCCAGCATAGCCTTACGTCGATCCCCAAAGCCTGGTGCCTTCACACCACAAACCTTGACAATGCCGCGAATATTATTTACCACCAGCGTTGCTAGTGCTTCACCATCGATATCTTCTGCGATGACCAAGAGTGGGCGGCCCGACTTGGCCACGCCTTCCAATAACGGCAATAAATCGCGGATGTTTGAAACCTTTTTGTCGTGAATCAAGATCAACGGATTTTCAAGATCGGCCGACATCGACTCCTGGTTATTGATGAAGTAGGGCGAGAGGTAACCGCGATCAAACTGCATGCCTTCTACGACCTCTAACTCATTGTCCAGTCCCGAACCTTCCTCAACGGTGATGACACCTTCTTTGCCAACCTTTTCCATCGCCTCGGCAATGATCGTGCCCACCGACTCGTCAGCATTTGCTGACACAGTCCCAACTTGCGCAACTGACTCCATGTCAGAACAAGGCTTGGACATTGCGTCCAATTCATCCACCGCTGCTCTTACAGCCTTGTCAATGCCGCGCTTTAGGTCCATCGGGTTCATGCCCGCAGCAACCGATTTAAGACCTTCGCGCACAATCGCTTGCGCCAACACCGTTGCGGTAGTCGTGCCGTCACCTGCTACGTCGGAAGTCTTTGAAGCCACTTCCTTCAGCATTTGTGCACCCATGTTCTCGAACTTGTCCTTCAGTTCGATTTCCTTAGCGACGGAAACACCGTCCTTCGTCACCGTTGGTGCCCCAAACGACTTGTCCAGCACCACGTTGCGGCCTTTGGGTCCCAAAGTTACTTTGACGGCATTCGCCAAAATGTTAACGCCGCGCAGTTTCGCATTGCGAGCGTTTTCACCGAATTGGACGTCTTTAGCTGCCATGATATTTTAATTCCTCTATAAAAAATTCAATGTTCGGGTGATAAAGCGGGGTAGGTATCAACCTTCGATGACGCCCATGATGTCGTCTTCCCGCATGACGAGAATATCCTCGCCCTCAACCTTGACCTCCGTGCCGGAATATTTACCGAACAACACTTTGTCGCCAACCTTGACGTCTAGCGCACGCAATTCACCGTTGTCCTGCACCTTGCCGTTGCCAATCGACAGTACTTTGCCGGTCATGGGTTTCTCGGCTGCTGTGTCAGGGATGATGATACCGCCGGCACTGGTGCCGTCCTCTTCAATGCGTTGCACGACTACTCGATCATGCAGCGGTCGAATTTTCATCGAATAAATCTCCTAAATAAATGAAAAAAAAGAATAATAGACGGGTGCTAATCTAGTTAGCACTCTCCTTCCATGAGTGCTAATCATAGAGCGTCAGTCGCGTTTGTCAAGCCGTCCGGTTAAATCAGGATCGTTTTGGCCGCCTACCTCACGAAAATTGCCCTCAATGGGGTCTTGGATGCCAGTTGACCCCTGGCCAGTCGTCACCGCCTCTAGCCAGTGGCGAATCAACCATTGACCCAGTTGCTCTCGCACCGGCGGCACAAGGCAAAGAAATCCCAACGTGTCCGTCAGGAATCCCGGGGTCAAAAGCAACGCGCCTGCGAGTAACAAAAATCCAGCGTGGTAGAAGGCGCGGGTAGGAAGCTCACCGCGGGACAGCGCCATGTGAATCTGCCGTACGCTCGCCAATCCCTGTTGGCGCACCATAAATGCCCCGGCCAGTGCGGTCACAACTACCAGTCCAAGCGTCCCAGCGACGCCAACGAATGATCCCACCTCAACCAACACCACGATCTCCGCCAGGGGCACCACGATGAAAAGGAATGCGAGGATTTTTAGCATGGCCAGTTAGGGGCTGAACTACGGGTTAGGTGAACCATGAAGGGTAGAAACCGTCCGGCGTTATGGTTTGTCCCAAATTTAAGAGTGTCTTAAGTCGGTACACGGTAGACTGTGTGCGTTGCTTAAATTTGATCAATCTGGATTGTGACACTGTGGCGACTTCCCCTGTGAACTCTAGAATGTACGGTGTGCACTCGCAGCACCCTGGTCGATATCTTTGTTCATCCCCACGGTGTCGACTTTTGAAGCGGGTACCTGACGCACCGTCGCTGCGCGCTTTCACCACCATCGCGGCGCTCGTCCTGGCGCTGTGCACCAACGTCTGTGCGGCGCTCACGTCAGACACCGATAGCGTCAAAACCCTGCAGAAACTGCTTGGCCAAGATGCCAATGAGCAGACTTTCCTTGATCCGGACACAGCATTCCATCTGACCATCGAACCCATCTCAGACAACCAGCTACGTGCCGTCTTCCAGATTGCCAATGGCTATTACCTTTATCGTCACAAGATCCGATTTGAGTCAATGGATACGTCCTCACCCCTAGGACAGTACAACCTGCCACCCGGGGAAACGCAAGATGACGAATATTTTGGCCGTGTTGCCATTTATCCTCGGGATGTCGCCGTCAATCTACCACTCCTGAATCAATCTCCCGTTGACCGAGTCGTGATTAAGGCCAGCTACCAGGGCTGCGCCAAAAAAGGCATTTGTTATTCGCCAATCGAAAAAAACATTCCCGTCGTGTTTAACAACACAAACGGACCAAACCAGAGACAGGCGCCACCATCTTCCATGACCCTCGAGTCACTCATTGGTTACCTCGCTGCTGCTCTGGGTGCAGGATTTCTCCTAAGTTTCACACCTTGCGTGTTGCCATTAATTCCCATTATCTCTGGCATCATCGTCGGTCAGCGGACACCAACCAGTCGTTTACGCGGTGGCGGTGTAGCAACAGCCTACGTACTGGGCACCGCCACGACCTATGCCGTGATCGGTGCAGTCGCAGGCGCCACCGGTGAACAGCTGCAGGCTTATTTTCAGAATGTCTGGGCGATTGGATTTGTCAGTAGCGTACTGACCCTGATGGCGCTGTCCATGTTTGGACTTTTCACGCTGCAGTTGCCCTCTACCCTACAGTCTTGGCTGAGTAGCCGCAGTGGCACGCTTAGCGGCGGATCGATCGTCATGATTTTTCTGCTGGGGTCGCTATCGGCACTGATTGTCGGCGCCTGTGTATCCCCGCTCCTGGTTTCTATCCTGAGTGTGGCGATCCTCAACGGTGATCCCGCCCTTGGGGCGGCCCTGATGTTCGCCATGGCCCTTGGCATGGGAGTGATTCTGATCGCATTGGGTTTTGGCGCCGATGTCATGCTACCGCGGGCTGGGGCGTGGATGGACCGTGTGAACCACATTTTTGGTGTCGGGTTGCTTGCGGTCGCGATTTACCTGTTGCAAGCCATTCCAATAATCCCTGTGCTGCTGCTCTGGGCAATGCTTTTCATTGTCACCGGCGTCTACTTGGGTGCTACCCAAAGCTTACCGGTCCAGGCAAGCGGCTTGCGATACCTGACCAAAGGCGTGGGTACCGTTCTCCTCATCTGGGGTGTACTCGCGATGGTTGGAGGATTCATCGGCCAGCGTGACATCCTGCATCCAATTTCACTTGAGGGGCTCAGTGTCAACAACTCCATCGTCGGATCGAGTCCCAACACCGGGGAAGTGTCGTTCATCACCATCCACCGACTTGAAGATCTCAATCACCAAATGGCTGTGGCAAAACGAAAGCAACAGCCCGTATTTCTTGATTACTATGCGGATTGGTGCACTGACTGCGTGCGTATGAAGAAAACCACCTTCCGTAATAAAGACGTTGTCGACACACTGGCGAACTTCGTCTGCCTGCAAATCGATGTGACCGATCCCAATGACCCGGAACTCAGGGCACTGAAGCAAGCCTACGGCGTTTTCGGCCCCCCAGCCATGTTGTTCTTTAATCCCGAGGGCATCGAGATCAAACAACACCGAACCTACGGTTATCGATCTAGCGAAACCTTTCTATCGCTGGTGAAGTCGATCTGATGGCCGCCGGACCATCCTCCGCGCTAGCCGCCCTTTAACAGCACCCAAACTAATGCCATGGGACCTCTTGATCTGGGCAGCGCCGGTTACGCTGGCGGCTGGGTTGATGCGGGGATTTGCCGGCTTTGGTTCGGGCATGTTGATGGCGCCATTTTTCATTCAGTTATTCGGTCCAGTCGATACGGTTGTCCTGATTATCGGTCTCGAGATAGTAGCGACTGTCCAGTTACTGCCATCGGTATACCGCCATATCCATTGGTCTTTGGTCCTGCCCATGGGTGGGGTCGCAGCCCTTACCATGCCGGTGGGGACCTGGCTCCTGTTGACTCTAGACACACAAGTTGTCTCTAACTGCGTTGGCGTCATCATCATCGGCTTTTGTTTGGCCCTCACCAGCGGTTGGCGTTACCGGGGACCTAAGCCTTTGCTGCTTACCTCTGCTATCGGGGCGCTGTCTGGCGTTCTAATGGCCCTCACCAGCCTGGGTAACCCGCCGGTTGCGCTGTACTTGATGGCTTCAGATGCAACCGCTGTATCCATACGGGCGAATTTCACCGTCTATTTTGCCGTAACGCTCGCAGCACTGATCGCCTGGATGAGTAGTCGAAGTCTTTTTGCTATGGACGCAGTCCTATCCTTATTGGTATTGCTGCCGGTTTTCGTAGCTGGCGCGTTAGCAGGGACTCGCGGCTTTCGCGCCAGCAACGACGTCCTCTATCGTCGAGTGGCATTGACAGTGCTCTATCTTGCGGGATTATTCGCGTTACTTGCTTAATTCGAGTCAGCAGGCCAGCCCCTCGTTAAGTTCATCTATTTATCAAAAAAAAACTGTATAATCAGTCAACTTCTTTGATCTGCTCCTAACTCGAATGTTGCTTTCGTAGCAAGCAGACTAACATTATGCGTCTTTGGGTACCTGCTTCATGGCCACAATACTCGTTATTCACGGACCAAACCTCAATCTTTTAGGCACACGAGAGCCGCAGCATTATGGTGTCGAATCTCTGGCCGATATCAACCAACGGTTGACTGAGCGCGCAAATAGCGCTGGACACCAACTGCGGTTCTTTCAGGCCAACAGCGAAGGTGCATTGATTGATGAAATTCACGCTGCTCGCGAAGATGTCGAGTTCATCATTATCAATCCTGCAGGTTATACCCACACCAGTATCGCCCTGCGAGACGCGCTTAAGGGCACTGGCATTCCGTTTATCGAAACACACCTGTCCAATGTGCACAGCAGAGAAACTTTTCGTCGCCACTCCTACTTTTCTGACATCGCTGTCGGTGTCATCGCCGGATTCGGGGCACACAGTTACAGCCTGGCACTGGACGCCGCACTCGCTCGCCTTGGATCTGTTGCCTAACTTGCGTTGTTAACTTGCCGTGGACCTTCGAAAAATCAAGAAGTTAATCGAGTTGCTGGAGGAATCCACCCTCACCGAACTTGAGGTCCAAGAGGGAGAGGAATCTATCCGTCTTAGTCGTGCCCAGCCTTTGCCAACTATCAGTTCCCTAACACCGGTTGACACAACCACGGCACCGGCCACCGCAATTGGGGTGACAGCACCCACCATGGTGATCGCTAGTACAGAGGCTCATGCCGGGATTACTGTGGCGTCACCGATGGTTGGCACATTCTTCGCGGCGCCAGATGCAGACTCGCCTCCATATATCGAGGTGGGCAGCGCTATCAGTCCAGGCGATACCTTGTGCATCATAGAAGCCATGAAAATCTTCAATCATGTCGAGGCCGAATACGGCGGACGCATCGCTCAGATCTTTAAGCAAAGCGGGGACCCAGTGGAGTTCGGAGAAGCGCTGTTTCTGATCGATGAGATCCAAACTGATTCTCCAAACCCGTGATCGACAAACTGGTAATTGCCAATCGCGGAGAAATCGCGCTACGGATTCTGCGCGCCTGCCGCGAACTCGGCATTCGCACGGTGGCACTGCACTCGGAGGTGGATCGGGAAAGCAAGCCCGTTCGACTCGCAGACGAATCAGTCTGCATCGGTCCGGGAGCCGCCAGCGAAAGTTATCTCAATATTCCAGCAGTCATTGCTGCCGCCGAAGTTACCGATGCCACCGCCATACATCCCGGCTATGGTTTTCTCGCTGAGAATGCAGATTTCGCCGAGCGCGTCGAGGAAAGCGGTTTCGTTTTCATCGGCCCCCGCGCCGATACCCTACGCACCATGGGAGACAAAATCTCCGCTATCGCAGCCATGCGTGCGGCCGGCATTCCCTGTGTACCCGGCTCAGACGGCCCTCTACCCGATGACGCTCAAGCAGTAATAGCAGCAGCCAGTGCAATCGGCTATCCCGTTATCATTAAAGCCACCAGCGGTGGTGGCGGGAAAGGCATGCGCGTCGTGCACACCGAAGCCGCACTCCTGAACGCTTGGCGAGTCACCCGCCGCGAGGCACAGAGCGCCTTTGGGAATGATGTGGTTTACCTCGAACGCTTCTTAGAACACCCCCGACATGTAGAACTGCAGATCTTAAGTGACGCCCATGGCAACACCATCCATCTCGGCGAACGAGACTGCTCAATGCAGCGTCGTCATCAGAAAGTGTTGGAAGAAGCGACTGCTATCAACATCGATGTACACAGCCTCGAAGACTTACGCGCAGCGTGCGTAGACGCGTGCGGTGTGCTCGATTATCGCGGCGCAGGAACCTTCGAGTTTTTGTACGAGGATGGGCAGTTTTTCTTTATCGAGATGAACACTCGAATTCAGGTGGAACATCCTGTCACAGAGATGGTCACCGGGATCGACATCGTCCAAGCACAGATTCGAGTGGCCACGGGCGACTCACTCGGATATAGACAAAGAGACGTGGAAATTCAGGGACATGCCGTGGAATGTCGGATCAATGCGGAAGACCCTAGCTCGTTTCTTCCATGCCCAGGCCAAATCACACAGTACCACCCCCCGGGGGGGCCGGGTATTCGCGTCGACTCTCACGTTTTTAACAACTATGTGGTCCCACCGCACTACGACTCAATGATCGCTAAGGTGATCGCTCACGGCGCCAATCGCGAGCAGGCGATGCGGCGAATGAGCGGTGCGTTGGAAGAAATGGTAGTCGATGGCATCACCACCAACATCTCTTTACAACAAGCGCTGGTC
>LWDU01039996.1_pt1 | contig 20007 bp, 19 predicted proteins | sample 727161 | NCBI WGS metagenome assembly LWDU01 (sample SAMN04566230, study PRJNA314399) | hydrothermal vent metagenome | isolation source: deep sea hydrothermal plume seawater | place: Mexico: Gulf of California, Guaymas Basin | collected 2004-07-11
CGGCGATGCCATTTGCAAGGCAGACCCGGAAAACAGGTGATTTTTGTAGAACTAATGTAGAACTTCCGGGCTGGTTTACCCCCCTTTTTGGGGTTTGTAGAACTTTGTAGAACTTGAATAAAAACGGATGAATATCCGTAAGTAATTGATATCATGGTGCACCCGGCAGGATTCGAACCTGCGGCCTACGGAACCGGAATCCGTCGCTCTATCCAACTGAGCTACGGGTGCGCCTGAAGAAAGGAGGATGAGCCGGAAAGACAAGACACCAGTCTACCGAAACCCGTGAGCCGGATCAATCGCTAGGTATTGGTGTCCGTGAGAGTTCAGTCGGGGCGCACCATCGTGAAGATTGTGTTTGAGTCCACCTCCGTGTAGTCGTTGTAGCCCAACCGTCCGAGCGGACGCATCCGCCCCACATCCACCAAGCCGTCTTCCGTGATCAGGTCATCTTCGATGTGGATGCCAATGACTTCTCCAAAGACGACCACATAGCGATCTGCGTTCCCCCAATTCGGCAGGTCCACACTTTTGATGTGCTTGCACTCCAGATGTACGGGGGCTTCTGCAACCCAAGGCACATCCACCATCCGACCCGGCTGCGAGGTCAGCCCCACCAATTCTAGTTCGTTGACCTCCTTGGGAACTGCGGATGCGGTCTGGTTCATCTGGTCGCGGGTGTCCCAAGTCACAAGGTTACAAACGAATTCTCCGGTTGCCTCGACATTGCGCAGTGAATCCTTCAGTCCATCCTCCCCGCTTCCGGCTCCGGAGGCAAACATCACCGTTGGAGGGCGGTAGCACACGGCATTGAAGAAACTGTACGGAGCCAAGTTGACCACTCCTTCTGGATCCCGAGAGGTGATCCAGCCAATGGGCCGAGGAATCACCAAGCTGTTGAAGGGATTTTTCGGAAGTCCGTGATTCTTCTTGATGGGTTCAAAAAACATGATTCCTGTCTGCTAGGGTTGTAAGATTCATGAATAAGCAGAGCGAAACGCACCGATTTTCTCACCTCTTGAGGAGAATTTCTGGGTGGTGCAAGGCTCAAAATTCCTCCTAACCCTACTTTCAAAAGGGGGGGCACGGTATCAAAGTTCACTATGTTATTTCTGAGAAAGTCTATCCTTTAGATTGATTCCTAACCACGAGTCATGCCTAGATGCTGTTGCTGGAGAAGGGGCTGGACACGATGCGGCGCCCAACCTGAAGGAACAAGGTGGGATCGGCTCCACTGCTCCGGAGCCGTTTGGGATCAGGCGACCGCCTGCGCCAGTTTCTCGTTTTCGGCAACGATCCAACCCAAACCGAGCGCTTCCAGCTTGTTGCGGGTGGGGAAGCCAGTTTTGGTGTCCCATTCGCAGAGGCGATAGTATTCATCGAGCGCAGCATCCCACTCGGCCTTGTCGAGTGCGAGTCCGTCGGAACGCCCGCCCTTGAGTGGCTGGTCGAACATTTTCTTCGGCAACGTGTCGGACTCGCGTCCAATGCCCTCGCGGGCGTTGAAGGCCCGCATCATATTCACGCGCCGTTCGCCGACTTCCAAGATTTCCTGCATGTCCGTATCCCAGCCTGTGACGGCATTGAGCGTTTCAATCAATTGGTTGGTGTCGTAAAGCTGCCACGACGGGCCAAAGACGAATTGACAGACGTTGATGCTATCCATCGCGCTGTAGGCATGCTGAGAGATCATCGCAAAGCGCATCTTCTCATCATTGAGGACCATTTTGGACTGCGGGTTGGTGAGGCCGATCTGGGCCATCCGTTCCGGAAACGCCTTGTAGCTAGGATCGTGCTCGCTGGACTGGTGATCCGCGCCGAAGGGATTGACGGCGTACATAATGCCGAGGCTGCGTTTGACCTGCGGCATGTGCGCTGGAGCCTCCTGGCCCTTGCTGGTGATCAGGTAGGCATCGGTGCCGCGCCCTAGCTTTTCCGCCGCCTTCGCAGAACCTTCGGCGAGCAAATCCCCAAAGCCTTCGCGTTTGGCGATCAGCTTGGTCAGTTGGATCACGGATGCGGCATTTCCCCAACTGAGGTCAATGCCTCCGGTGTCCTCGGCGGTGAGCTTGCCGTTGGCCCAGCACTCCATTGCCCAAGCGATCGTCGCCCCACAGGAGATGGTGTCCATGCCGTGCATGTTGCAGAGCGCGTTGGCGTGGATGATCGCGTCGAGGTCGCTCACTCCGCAGTAACTGCCGAAGGTTGCTATGGTTTCGTATTCCGGACCTCCGTACTTTTTATCGGTCTTGAACGGCCCCTCTGTGACCTCAGAAATGCGCTTGCACTTGACCGTGCAACTGAAGCAGGTGTCGCGTCCGAAGCGGTTTTGATCGTTCCGGTCATGCCCGACCAGGCGTTCGTCATAGAGCTTGATGCCGTCAATGTCCTCGTGGTGATCGAAAGCACCGCTGTTAAAGTTGTAAGTCGGCAGTCCTCCGGAATGGTGCTGCGGCGAACAAACTCCGGGGGTGCCGTACTTGCCAAACTCGTCCATGCCTGTCGGTTTCATGGTCTTCGGTCCCAACTTTTGCAGGATCTTGAAAGCATCCGGATTCGCAACGGAGGGTTTTTGCTTACCACGCACGACGACGGCCTTAAGGTTCTTCGATCCCATCACGGCACCCATGCCGGTGCGTCCGTTGGCTCGGTTGCTCATGCTGATGAGGGCGGCATAGCGCACCATTTTTTCTCCAGCCGGGCCGATTTGCAGCACCTCGATGCGCTTGTCCTCCAATTCCTCCTTGAGCTTGTCCTCGGCATCTCCGGTTACCAAACCCCAGAGGTGGCTGGCATCCCGGAGTTCCGCTTCCCCGTGGTGCATCCAGAGGTAAACGGGCTGAGGCGATTTGCCTTTGAGGATGACTGCGTCAAAACCTGAGAATTTCATCTCTGCAGGAAAGAAACCACCACCCTGCGAATCCCCGATGCAACCGGTGAGCGGAGAACGCGCCACTGAGGTCAGTCGGCTCTGCCCGGAAATCGCCGTTCCGGTGAGGACGCCCGTGCAGAGTGCCAACACGTTGTCCGGACCCAGCGGATCGACGCCCGCTGGAGCCTCCTTCAGCACATAGTGCAGGCCCATCGCGCTGCCGCCCATGTAGGTGCGATAAAACGATTCATCCGGTTCCTCCACTGTGAGTGTTCCGGATGTCAAATCGGCGTGTAAAATTTTCCCTGTGTAACCGTAAGGCATTGTCCTCCGTTGGTTGTGTGGGGCGTCAACCGCCGCCAAAGTTGCTGAACACCATCACAGCATCGCCTGCTTGCAAAACGCGGTCATGGTCCTGATCGTGCTCGTCGTTCACGGCCACCTCCACCCGCCGCATGATGCCAAGCTGCTCCAGCAGTCCTGCAATGGACACGTCGTCCTCCAGCGAGAGCACGGTCTGCCCCCGGTCTGAATCCGGAAGGTAGTCCACCAGTGCTCCAAGTAGATGCACCTTGATGTTCATGAAAACGACACCGTATGGGTGAGTTGAGTCTGCCACAGCCTAAGGGAAGCTTATGCACAAAGAAACGTAATTCTCAGCAAGGGTTCAAAAGGTGACCGTCCGCTTCCATCATCAAACGTCGCTTTCAGAGTTTTTCCAGCCGACCTGTACTCTTAGTCTGTGAATTTTCCTGCCCACATGCAGTCAAGGAAATCCTCTGCGCATCGTTGGCAATGTTGGCGTAGTTGAGCAGGGTCCCGTTGCAGAGCGCCGCGACCTCAAGGAAGCGACTGAAGGCCGGGATGTTGCGGGCCAGCCCTTCGGCAGCCACCTCTTCCTGCAAGTACATTCCGGCATACGCCGCGAGGCCCTGCTCAGGTTCGTCGGAAAATATGGATGAGGGGCAGCAGCCCGTAGTTGAGGGCGTGCAGGAGGCTGAAATCCGGTAGTTCCTTCCAAACGAACGGGTGCAGGGCCAGTGGGCGCGCCCGGCCTCCGAGCAGGTTCACGCCGCCCCGGCGCAGCTTCCGGGCGCCCGATCCCGTCAGCAGAAACCGCAACCCGCGCTCTTCGATGAGCAGATGCACCTCGTCAAGGAGTTGCGGGAGCTTCGATCTTGTCAATGAGCACGGTTTGCTCGATGCCCGCCAACTCCTCCCGTAGCCGCGACAGTCGCTGGCTCAGCGCGAGAAACACTTGGCTGTCCAAGAGATTGTAAACCACCGAGTCGGGCAACTCATGCCGGATCATGCTGGATTCCCCCGTCTGTCGGGGACCGTAGAGAAAATGGGACTTGGACCGCAACGCCTTCTTGAGGTCCAGCAGCCGGGGGAATATACATCCGTGTCATGAGAATAATCGTGTGTTGTTCCGGCAATTATTACGATAATTGCCGGAACAGATGTCAATAATCTTGAATTTCGTTTGTGAGATGAAATTCAATCCAAAAGTTGGGCTTGACAGGTAAGTCTGGAGGGTTAGAGTATGGAGCTTTCCTCGCCGGGGGGTATTTTTGGCATCTCCGGATTCCTTCAATTCACACACAAAGGAGCAATCATGAACCTGAGAAAACTGCTAATGGCTTCTGCCCTTCTGCTGGCTTTTTTGCCGTGGGACGCTTTCGCTGTAAAAGAGATTCGCATTGGGGTGATCTATCCTCTAAGCGGTAACTTCGCGGCAGTGGGTCGCCAAATCCGGGCGGGTACAGAACTAGCTGCCGAGATCGCCAACAACGTCATGGATCTTGAGATGACGATGGCCAAGAACAAGGGCATCAAGAGCATGGGTGGGGCGAGGATCAAGCTCATCTACAAGGACCACGAGGCCAACCCGACCCTTGGGGCCGACCTTGCCAAGAAACTGATCCTTGATGACAAGGTGCACGGCCTGATGGGGTCGTACCACAGTTCCGTGACCAAAACCATCAGTGCCGTCGCCGAGCAGTATGGCGTGCCGATGATCAACGGGACCTCCACTTCGCCTGCGCTCACGAAGCGCGGCTTCAAGTGGTTCTGGCGCACGACCCCGCATGACAAGTGGTTCACCAAGGACCTCTTCGAGTTGATCAAGGGTCTGCACGAGGGCAAGGTGCGCGGCGTGGGTGCTGTTTCCAAGAGCGACTTGGGCAAGATTTCCGCTGCTTGCGAGAAGACAGAATGGGGTTCTCACGTCTGTGCCCTGATCAAGGGATTTGCCGGTGAGTACGGGATGGAGCTGCGCAAGTCAATGCTCTACTCCGCCAAGTCCGCCGACCTCTCCAGCGAAGTGCGTTCCCTCAAGAACTCACGTCCGGATGCGATGCTTTTCGCAGCATACACCTCCGATGCCATTCTGATGATGAAGACCCTTAAGGCACAGAAGGTCTATGCCAAGCTGATCTGGGGGCAGAACGCCGGATTTCAGAAGCCGGAGTTTGTGAAGGCTCTCGGAGGCGCGACCATCGGTGTCCTGACCCGGACCGTGTTCCTGCCAAAGGTGGTGGAGATCAAGCCCATCGCTGGTGTCGTGAACAAAATGTATCGCGAGCGGGCTGGAGTGGATTTCAACGGTGCGTCAGCACGGGCGTTCACGGGAGTGCAGACGTGGGTGCATGTGCTGGAAAGCGCAGGTTCGACCAGCCCTGCTGCCATTCAAAGTGCTGCCAAACGCCTCCACATCTCCGGGGATGAACTGGTGGTGCCGTGGGCCGGCATCAAGTTTGCCTCCACTGGAGAGGAAATCGGGCAGAACACGCTGGGTTCTGGACTCGTCGGACAGTACCAGAAGCAGAGCGACGGTTCCATCGCCTTGGAAATCGTCTATCCGTTCGACCTTGCTTCTGCGGACATGATTTACCCCCTGCCCTCGTTTTGATAGGGAACCCCCTCTCCTCCTCGCGGGGAGAGGGGCCATCTAGTCTTTTGAGGAATCGGTTTTGACGGAACACACCCCAAGGGTTCTGGTTGTCTGCTTTGACGCCCTGCGTCCGGACATGGCGACCCCAGAATTGATGCCCAACCTGACCTCGTTTGCACAGCGCGGTGTGCGGTGTGCCCATCAGCGTTCTGTGTTTCCAACGGAAACCCGTGTCAACCAAGCCTCGCTGGTGACCGGCTGTCATCCGGAGCGGCACGGCATTGTCGGCAACAAGTTTCTCGATCCTGTGGCCTCGCCGGGGAGGCTCTTCAACACCGGAGACGAAACCCAGTTGGTGGAGGGAGATCGCCGACTTGGGGGCAAGCTGGTGGACGTGCCTGTGCTGGGGGAACTGCTCGCAAAGCAGGGCATGACCTTGGCCACGTTGAGTTCCGGGACTCCCGGAGGCGCACGGATGCTCAATCACAAGGCGGAGTCGCTGGGCGGGTTTCGCTTCGCCCTGCACCGTCCAGATGCGTCTGTTCCCAAGGCACAGATTGAGGCAGTCATCAAACAGCTTGGACCCATTCCGGACCCCACGATACCGAGCTTGGATTGGCTGACTTACGCCACTAACACCTACCTCCAGCACATCGAACCGGAATGGATGCCGGAGGTGTGCATCCTCTGGTTTTGCGAGCCGGACAACAGCTATCACTACTGCGGACTCGGCAGTGAACAGAACCTGAGCGCCCTCCGTCACGCGGATGCCCAGTTTGGCCGGATTCTCCAGTGGCGTGAAAGCTCCGCAGTGGGCGAACATTTGCAGATCATCACGATGTCCGACCACGGACAGCTCACAATTGCTGACGAAGCAGTGGGCCTCGCTGCGGGGTTGCAAACTGCGGGCTTCACCGTGGGGGAAACCGTTGGGGACGGTGTGGATGCCGCGTTGGTGCTGGACAGCGCGGGCGGCATCTATGTGCGTGATTCCGATCCGGATTTAATCAAATCCATCGTGCAATGGCTCCAGCAGCAATCGTGGTGCGGACCCGTGTTCACCCGTGGTGGCACGGATTCTCTCACCCATGCCCAAGTGAAGTTGGACCACCCTCGCGCCCCGGACATTGGCCTTGCGCTGCGAAGCGATGACGCGCCCAATGAACATGGCATCCCTGGAACCTGCCGACATGACTCAACCAGCTATCCGGCCGGGGGCGGGTTGCACGGCGGGTTGCATCCTTATGAACTGAGCAGTTGGCTGGCTGCGTCCGGAAATGCCTTCCGGTCGCAGCATTTCTCAGAAACTCCAACGGGTATCATTGACCTCTTGCCGACCATCCTCCAGATTCTCGGCATCGAGATTCCCAAGCATGTGCAGGGACGTGTGTTGTACGAGGTTTTGCAGGACAACACTGGACATTCAACTCCAGAAGTCACCCAAACCACCTTTAGCACTGAGGGGGTTTCAGGGTATTCGGCTCAGCTTTCGCTCTCCTGCGTGGGCAGCGCTTGCTACCTCGAACGGGGCTGGGTGAGCTGAGATGCTGGACATCCTCCTGAGTTCCTTGGTCGCGGGTCTGCTCTTCGGTTCGGTGCTCGCCTTGGTGGCGCTAGGGTTGACGATCATCTTCGGGGTGATGGACATCGTCAACTTCGCGCACGGGGAATTCCTCATGCTTGGCATGTACACTGGACTGATCTCTGCCGAAGCCACAGGTTTGGACCCCGTGCTCATGCTTCCGGTGGCAGCCTTCGTCGGCTTTGTGCTGGGGGTGGTCTGCTATTCCGGGTTTATCCGGTTCCTGCTACGCGGGCCGATGATCGCGCAGTTGCTGGGCACCTTTGGACTCATGCTGCTGCTGCGTAACCTCGCCCTGTTGATCTTCGGTCCGGAGGACCGGGCGGTGATGTCGGGAGTGCTGGTGGGACGTAGTTTCGACCTCGGCATGGGCGTGATCATTCCGGCGACCAAGTTGGCGGCGGCGGGGTTTTCGGTGCTGGCCTTCGTTGGAGTCTGGCTGCTCATCAACCGCACCCGACTTGGCAAGGCACTCAAGGCGACCTCCCTCAACGCACAGGGTGCGCGCTACATGGGCATTCCCACCGAAAAGATGAACGCGCTCGCCTGGGGCATCGGTGGAGGATCCGTCATGGTCGCCGGTGCGATCCTCGTCAATTTCTGGTCGGTCACGCCCTTCACCGGACTGCTCTTCACGATGATGGCTTTTGCAATTGTCGCACTCGGTGGTTTCGGCAGCGTTCCCGGAGCCTTCTTTGCGGGTTTGGTGGTCGGGCTGATCACAGAGCTTCCGGGCTTCTGGGATTTCGTCACCTACACGTTTGAGGTCGAGTGGATGTACGATGTGCCGATGACGTCCTTCAAGTACATGTGGGTCTATCTCGCCTACTTTTTGATCATGGTCGTGCGGCCACGGGGGTTGTTCGGATGGAAGCTCTAAAAAACGCCGTCAATTTCTCGGATTTTCCGCGCAGCGACCTGATGATCGTGGGTGCCGTCGCAGTGGGTTTGTTCTCCTTTCCGCTCTTCCCGCACTCGTCGTTTGCAATGGCAACGATGATCCAGTTCCTGATGTTCTCACTCTACGGCATGGGCTGGAACACCATTGGCGGCTACGGGGGTCAAGTGGACCTCGGTAAGGCGCAGTACGTCGGCATCGGCGCCTACACCACCGCCGTGTTGCTGATCCGCTGGGACATCCCCTTTTGGGTCTCCATGCCGATCGGCGTGGTGCTGGCGGTGACTTGGTCGTTCATCATCGGCTACCCCCTTTTCCGCTTGCGGGGGCACTACTTCGCGATTGCGACCATCGCCACCTCGCTTGTACTCAAGGACCTCTTTGAGGTCTGGGATTTCGTGGGCGCCTCATACGGACTGGAAATCTCCCCGATCCTCTACACCTCCCCGGATTTCCTGCGGCTCTTCTTCCGCGAGGATGTTTACTACTACTACATCCTGCTCGGCTTCTTCTTCCTCGGCATCCTCTATATCAACTGGTTCCGGAAATCGCGACTCGGCTACCAATTGCGCTGCATCAAGGACAACGAGGCCGTGGCCTGCTCGCTGGGCATCAACGTCCACCTTGCGAAGGTCAAGACCTACGCCATTGCCACTGGCTTTGTCAGCATCATGGGTTCCTTCCATGCGTGTTACATCAAGAACATCGAACCGGAAGACACGATGAGCCTCGACCTCTCGATCCTCATCGCGTTGATGGCGATGCTTGGCGGGGCGGGCTCACTCTGGGGACCAATCATTGGGGCGGGCATCCTCATTCCGCTCAAGAGCTACCTCAAGGACTGGCTCGGCGCGACTGCTGGATTGATGGGCATTGACCTTGTGATTTACGCTTCTATCATCATGCTCATCTCTGCAACCGAACCCCGAGGCATCTGGGGCCTGATCGAACGGGTCCGGAGGCGCGGGAGCAAGTGATGGCATTGTTGGAAATCAACAACCTCACCAAGGATTTCGGAGGACTGCGAGCCAACGAGGAGGTTTCATTTGTGCTGGCTTCCGGAGAAGTGCTGGGGTTGATCGGTCCTAACGGTGCCGGTAAGACGACGTTGTTCAACTGCCTCACTGGGCACTACCCCGTGACCTCCGGAACGATCCACTTCAACGGCGAGGACATCACGAAACTCCCCGCCCATGAGATCGCCCGTCGCGGCATGGCCCGCACCTTCCAGATTTACGCCGCATCCGGAGACCTCACTGTGGAGGACAATGTGATGGTGGGCTGTTACCTGCGCACTTCCTCCCGTAACGCCGCTCTCAAAAAAGCCGGGGCCGCGCTGGATTTACTCAACCTCACCAAACTCGCCAAGGTGCTGGTCAACGAACTTCCGGTGGCCGCTCAAAAACGGGTGACCATGGCCACTGCGCTGGCGACCGAACCCAAACTGCTGCTGCTCGACGAGGTGGCTGCTGGACTCAACCCCAGTGAGATCGAGGAAATGCTTGGGCACATCCGGCAGGTGCATCAGGAATTGGGTGTGACCGTCATGCTCATCGAGCATGTCATGGAACTGGTGATGAACATCAGCCAGCGTGTGATCGTGCTTGACTACGGACGCAAGATCGCTGAAGGTACCCCGCAGGAGGTGGTCAAGGAACCCAAGGTGATTAAGGCGTATCTGGGCGAGCGCTATGTTCAGGAGCATCTGTGACTGAAATCCGAAATCCCAGGCCCCTGCTCGAAATTGACAACATCAAGGTCCGCTACTCCGGACTCGCCGTGCTGCAAGGCGTATCCGCGCAAGTCAACGAGGGGGAGACGGTCGCCATCGTTGGTTCGAACGGAGCTGGAAAATCGACTCTGCTTCGGGCTGTGATGGGCACCCAACCAGTGTTTGAGGGGGCGATCCGCTTTCAGGGAGAGGCGATTCATAATCTTCGCACGGAAGCCATTGTGCGTAAGGGCATCGTCTATGTTCCGGAAGAGAAAATGCTCTTCAGCCCTCTGACGGTGGAGGAGAACATCTTGATGGGGGGCTACATCTTGAGTGATGAGTCACGCATTCAACATAATTTGGAAGTGATGTACGAACTGTTTCCGCAACTGCATGAACGACGGCAGCAGGCGGCAGCCACCCTTTCCGGAGGCGAACAGCAGATGCTTGCCATTGGACGTGGCTTGATGTCTGATCCCAAGGTGCTGATGCTCGACGAACCCTCGCTCGGATTGGCCCCGAAACTCGTGGATGAGGTGCTGGACACGGTGGGACGGCTCAAGCAGCAGGGCATGACCATTGTGCTGGTCGAGCAGAACGTCCGGGAAGCCCTCGACCTCGCGGATCGGGCTTATGTCCTGCAAACCGGACGCATCGTCGCCGAAGGGACGGGTGCCGAACTCCAGCAGAGTGACCTCTTCCGCAGTGCTTTCTTGGGGATATGAATCGAAAAGTAAGAATCGGCGCGGACATTGGCGGCACATTCACCGATGTGGTGCTGGAGGTGGAAGGACAGCAGTACGCAGTCAAGGTGCTGACGCAGCAGGATGTACCAGAGGCAGGTGTGCTGGCAGGCATCCGCGAGGTGTTGAATTTGTCAGGCCACACGCCAAACGATGTGAGCTTGGTGATCCATGGAACCACGCTCGCCACCAACGCTCTCATCGAACGCAAGGGCGCTCGCACTGCCCTGATCACCACGCAAGGTTTCCGGGACACCCTCGAAATGGGCACGGAAAGCCGCTTCGAGCAGTACGACCTTTTCTTGAAAAAACCTGAGCCGCTGGTGCCGCGTCACTTGCGTTTTCCAGTTCCGGAACGCTTGGACGCCCGTGGCGAGGTCTTGCTTCCTCTCGATGAGCAAGCGGTCGAGGCGTTGATTCCGGATTTGCAGCGTGAGGAATTGGAAAGCCTCGCGATTGGCCTGCTGCACAGTTTCGTGAATCCCCGGCACGAGCGTCGCATCCGTGATCTGCTCCATGATCATCTGCCCGACCTCCGGGTCAGCCTCTCTTCGGAAGTTTCTCCGGAGATGCGCGAGTACGAACGTTTCTCAACAACCGCCGCCAACGCCTACATCCAGCCCTTGATGGCCTCCTACCTTCAGCGCTTGGAGCAGCGGCTTCAATCCTCCGGCATCACCTGTCCATTGTTGATGATGCTCTCCGGTGGAGGCTTGGCCACGCTGGACACCGCCATGCGCTTTCCCATTCGACTGGTGGAGTCCGGACCCGCAGGCGGAGCGATTTTTGCGGCGGACTTGGCGCGGCGTTGTGGTTTGGATCGCGTGGTGTCCTTCGACATGGGTGGCACGACTGCGAAGCTCTGTCTGATCGACGACGGCCAGCCCCAGAGTGGGCGGCACTTTGAGGTCGCCCGTATTTACCGTTTCAAGAAGGGCAGCGGCTTACCCTTGCGGATTCCGGTGATTGACATGGTGGAAATCGGCGCGGGCGGCGGTTCGATCGCAAATGTGGATGACCTCAAGCGCATTGCGGTAGGGCCGGAAAGCGCGGGGTCCGCTCCCGGCCCAGCCTGCTACGGAAACGGCGGAGCGCACCCCACCGTCACCGATGCGGATCTGCACTTGGGCCGCATCGACGCTCAGCAGTTCTCCGGAGGGCGCATCACGCTGGATGTGGAAGCAGCAAATGTGGCGCTCGCTGAACACGTCGGCAACGCGCTTGAGCTTTCGGACACGCTGGCTGCGTTCGGCATCAGCGAGGTGGTGGACGAGAACATGGCCAACGCTGCTCGCGTTCATGCGATTGAAAACGGCAAACGTCTGGACGACCGCACCCTGATCGCTTTTGGAGGAGCCGCACCTCTGCACGCTACCCGACTTGCAGACAAACTCGGCATCGAGCGGGTGCTGGTTCCGGTCAGCGCCGGAGTTGGCTCTGCGGTCGGTTTCCTGCGAGCGCCTGCTGCTTACGAAATCGCCCGCAGTTTTTACCAACGCTGGAACGCCCTTGACCTTGAGGCGGTCAATCAGATGTTTGCGGAAATGCAGTCTGTCGCTCGCGAGGTTGTGCAGCAATGCGCTCCGGATGGCCAACTCCACGAGGAACGCCTTGCCTACATGCGCTACCTTGGACAGGGGCACGAAATCGCAGTCCCGGTGCCGGAAAAATCACTGGCCTCTGAAGATTTGACCGTGCTCCACAACGAGTTTGAGAACGCTTACAAAGTGCAGTACGGACGCACGATTCCGAACGTGGAACTGGAAATCCTGAGCTGGTCCCTGCGGATTTACGAAGCAAAACCAGCAGAGGTAGAAAGCTTGGAAACAACAGGGACCCCGCCTGAAACTCCGGCTCCGGAAGGGGTGCGGCAGTGGTTCGATCCGGAAGCAGAGCAATTTGTGACGGCTCCGGTGTTTCAGCGGGACTCGTTGATTCTGGGCCAGCGGATTTCCGGACCCGCTGTGATTGTCGAAACCGACACCGCGACCATCGTTTCTGCTGCGTTTGTGGCGGAGGTTGATCAAAAGAGCAACCTCGTGCTTTTCCGAAAACAAACCGACTCCTGAAAAAAATCATGGCTTCCGGACTTTCGCAGATTCATCAGCAACTGATGTGGAACCGCCTGCTCGCGGTGGTGGAGGAACAGGCGCAGACGCTGATTCGCACTTCCTTCAGCACCACCGTCCGGGAGGCGGGTGATCTTTCGGCGGGAATCTTCGACCGACAGGGCCGAATGCTCGCACAGGCGGTCACTGGCACCCCCGGACACGTCAATTCGATGGCCGAATCTGTGCAGCACTTCCTGCGCAAAATCCCGCTGGAGACCATGCGCGCGGGCGATTGCTACCTCACCAACGATCCGTGGTTGGGCACCGGACACCTGCACGACTTCACCGCCGTCACTCCGGCGTTTCACCACGGCAAACCCGTGGGGCTGTTGGCTTCGACCGCGCATGTCGTGGATGTCGGCGGACGGGGCTTTGGCCCGGACGCGCATCAGGTGTTCGAGGAGGGGCTGAACATCCCGATCCTGCCACTGTTCCGGGCGGGGCAGGCGAACGAGGACTTGCTGGAAATCGTGCGAGCCAACGTCCGGGAGCCGTTGCAGGTGCGGGGCGACCTCTTCTCGCTGGCCACCTGCAATGACGAAGGCTGTCGGCGACTTCAGGAAATGATGGCCGAATTCCAACTCGAAACGCTGGACGACCTTGCCCGGCACATCCTCGACACTTCCCACCGCACGACTCTGGAGCGGTTAGCCAAACTGCCGCAAGGCTCATGGCATCACACTCTCGATGTTGATGGGTACGACCAACCCGTGCATCTGGAGGCGACACTGAGTGTTGCGCTCAACGGAGTGCATGTCGATTATGCGGGAACGTCTGCGGTCAGTGCCTTCGGCATCAACGTGCCTCCTGCGTACACACGGGCCTACACCGCTTACGGAGTGAAGTGCGTCGTCGCCCCGGACATTCCTAACAACGCCGGATCACTTGATCCGATCACCACGAGCATTCCTGAAGGCGCAATTCTCAACGCCAGGCACCCCGATCCAGTCGCCATCCGCCATGTCATCGGACACATGCTTCCGGATTTGCTGCTGGGTTGCCTACATCAGGCCGTTGGTGAATTGTCGGAGTCCGCAGAGAGCGTCGCTTCCGAAGCCAATCCCTTTCGCTTCGGCATGCCCGCCGAGGGAGCGGGAAGCATCTGGAATCCTCAACTTCGCGGCAGCCGCGCTTATCTCAAAGAAGTCGATGCCGAGGTTCCGGAAGTCCCGGAGTTCAACGTCGTCACCTTCAACAGCGGAGGCATGGGCGGGCGTCCGGGACAGGATGGGCTTTCGGCGACCGCCTTTCCGAGCGGAGTGCGCACGATGCCTGTGGAAGCGACCGAGAACATTGCTCCGGTGGTGGTCTGGCGCAAGGAACTGCGGCCTGATTCCGGAGGGGCCGGGCACTGGCGTGGAGGTTTGGGACAAGTCATGGAGATTGGCGGAAGCAACGGGGCGCCGTTCAACGTGCTCGCCATGTTTGACCGGGTGCGGCACCCTCCACGCGGACGCGACGGAGGGTACGATGGTGCGGCTGGTGGAGTTCGTTTAGCGTCCGGAAAGCAACTCAACGCCAAGGGCGAGCAAACCATTCCTCCTCACGACCGCCTTGTGATGGAACTTCCCGGCGGGGCAGGGTTCGGCAATCCTGCGGAGCGCGACCCGGAACACATTGCCCGCGATGTACGCAACGGCGTGGTCGCCCCGGAATCGGCTCGCACGGACTATCGTGTTATCCTCCGCACAGACGGATCGCTGGATTCCGAAGCCACCGTCAGCCTCCGGAATTCCTGATTGCTGATCACGAGTCTCAATAAGAATTGAACACCCTTGCTCTGAATGAAGTTGTCCAAATGTAAAATGCCCCGGTGTGTGGTGGCTGCACATCAGGGCTGAGACCTTGAAAGGAAGGGGTTGGAAGGGGCGATGTTTCAGGGGTGATGCCGAACGATCGGCCCACCGCTCCCCTCCAAATCGGTGGGATCAGGCAACTGCTGCTTCGCGGCCCTCTTGCTCCGGATGGAACTGCTCGGCCTCGGTGGAGTCCTTCAGTGCGACGGTCGAGGACTCGCCTCCGGCAATGGTGTTCTGCACCTAGTCGAAGTAGCCAACGCGAACGAAACTCTGGTGCTTGACGGCCCGGAAGCCTTCGTTTTTCATAGCGAACTCGCGCTGCTGAAGTTCGCTGAATGCGCCCATGCCACGTTCCTTGCAAGTTCACAACGTCCTCGGCCCATACGGGTGCTCCACTCCTGCCTAGCGGTCTTGGTCCGCCCAGAACTGTTTGACCGACATGATCTGCTGGTTCGTAATCATCGCTCTCTCCTTGCTTGTCGCGTGATGAATTCCGCCATGCTCGCGGGTGAGGGGAAGCCCTTCATCAGGCGTTCGCTCAAACAGCCTCACACCTCCTGTGTGAATATTCTACTAATAATGAATTTTTTTTATCCGTGCAAAAGAGGGGGTACGCTTCTCCGGCTCAGCCCAGCGCCTCCCCGGACAGCACCAAGCCGATTCCCGCAAGGCAGAGCCCCGCCCCAACGGCCTTGCTGAAGGTGAGCCAGTGACGGGCCATCAGCAGTTTCTCCAACAACACAAACACGGTCAGCCCGATGATCCAGTAGAGGTTCATGATGCCTCCCACAAACAGCAGGGCCATCAAGAACCAGCAGCAGCCGAGGCAGAACGCACCGTGTTCGATGCCCATCCGCAAGGCCCCCCGCAGTCCTGGACGCCGATGCTCCGTCAGGTATTTCAGGGGACTCTGGCAATGCTGGAGGCAGGACTGCTTCCAGGGCGTGAGTTGGTACGCTCCGGCAGCAATCAGCACCGAGGCGCCAAGGAGGTTGCTGGTCAGGGCCATGCCCATCGGCGAGACGATCCCGCGCAACTCCAGAAACCACTGCGCCCCCGTTGCCAACAGGCTGAAGAACGCCCATGCCGACAGGTAGCCCGCCAGAAACACCCCGGCCAGTCGGGGAACGTTTGCCGCGTCGCCCCCCCGGCGGACCAGGGCCGTGTAGAGCAGCACCACCGACGCCACGCTGGGGAGCATCATGGCAATCATCATCACCCACCACATCAGGAAGACCAAAACCGCGTAGCGGCCAGACCAGGCGGCTGGCATCATCATCATCGCCATGCCTTGTTCGGCCATGCCCGTCCCGGAAGCCATGTTGCTTTGCGGAGATGCCATGCCCTCGGCCAGAGTCATCTCCAAGGCCGACATCGGCATCCCCACGCCCAGCACCGTGTAGATGGCAGCAATCACGAAAATCGCTACCATCGCGGAACTGATGATCAGGCGGTCCCTAGCGAGCAACTGCTCAACCCTGCTGGTTTCCATCCTGTTTGTCCGGAAGAAGAATCTGTGGCGTGCGTCAGGAACCTTCAGGACTTGATGATCCCCGCATTGTTCCAGTGGAGTTCGGCTAGATGGGTGTGCGTGCCGTTGTTGTTGGGCAGGTCAATCCCGCTCTGGGTCTTCGTCGTCCCGCTCGCCATCTCCGCGATGGTGAACTCAAAGCCCTGCGGAATGTCAATGCGCGCCCGATGCTCAGCTCCGGTCACGGGATTCTTGATGGGCTCTGCGTTCAGTTCAAAAACCCCGTCCACCACGACACGGCCCTTGCGGCCCTCCACGTCCGCTTCGATGGTGATGGGCTTGTAGAGCGTCTCATGATGGGTCGTGGTCATGGCATTGATCACCCAGCAGATGGTCGCCATCTCTTCCGTGTCCTCCCCAGATAAGATTTTTTCCAGCGCGTCGCGCTGTTCGGTGGAGGCTTGATCGTCAATGATGATCAGCCGCTCGCCATTGCCTTCATGAATGGGACCGGGCCACTTCGCCATGAAACCGGCCTTCACCCCGTCCAGCGAGACATCCCCATAAAACCCCTTTTTAATCTGATGCCCCACTGCGGCCTCGCAGGTGCCATAGGTTGGCAGGGCGTTGAATTGACAAGGGCAACCGTATGCACAATTGCAATTGGAAACTTCAACCGCGTGTATTTCCCAAGGTGTCATCTTTTCTCCTGATTGCTTGTTCAACAAAATCGTCTTTCTTCCCCCCAACTCCTGTTGGCTGAAAAAAAACAGCTTTTCTCACAGGAGCCTTGGGCTGGACTTCCCCAAGATTCTTCACGAGATCAGCACCAGACAATATCCTAATGCAGGGGGGGGGACTGTCAACCCTTTTTTTTGTAAAAATTACTCGAAATTGGTAATGAAAAATAATTAATAAAATCAATAGTTTACATAGTCACGGAAAACCGTTTTTCCAAGGCTCTGTTTTTATTTTTGGCAATTGGTAAAATAATAAGTGGGTAGACGCGAAAAAAAATTGAGAAAATTTAGCAGTGATTTATTTTCAAAGGCGCAAATCCTTCTTGGACTGGTAGCAAGTGCTGGAGCCTTCTTGAGGCATGACCGGGAGTTTGAGGGGGGATGCGGCAGGCTGATCCCTGCGCAGAGTCGTCCTTATTTTGTCGGCACATGCAAAAAAACGTGCAGTTTGCGACCCATCTGCTTTGCTTAAGAGGTGGGGGCGGACACGCCTCCGGTCACTTGCCCCCCGTTAGCAACTTTGTGTGATTCAAGAAAATGACGGCTTGGCCCCAGCGGATCATTGAGCAACTGAAAGCTTACAACGTCCGCTTCCTCAGCTACGTTCCGGATGCGTGCGGCGAGCACATCCTGCGTGCGGCGCGGGAGGATGCGTTTTTCGACATCCTACCGCTGGCCCGTGAGGAAGAAGGCGTGGGGGTGGTCACAGGGCAGTACCTTGTGGGCGAGCGCGGGGCGATCCTGATGCCGACTTCCGGCGTGGGCAATTCCATCAACGCTTTTGCGTCGCTGGCGATTCCGTACCACATTCCCATGCCGGTTTTCATCGGCTGGCGCGGAGCTTTGGGCGAGTTCAACGCCACACAGGTGCCGATGGGGCAGGCGCTGGTGCCGATTTTGGAAAGCCTCAACATTCCGCACTTCATCCTCTCCCGTCCGGAAGAGGTGGAGGTGCGGGTGAACGGGGCACTCAAGCTGGCGTTTGCGCTGGAACAGCCCGTGGCCGTGCTGATCTCCACGGAACTGGCGGGCTGGAAGGAGAAGTGACCCCATGATCAACAGTTTGGAAGCCACCCGTTTCATTGCGGCTCATGTCACGGACGAGCCGATCGTCGCCTCGCTGGGCAATGCCAAGTACAATCTCTTCCTGTCCGGGGACCGCCCCCAGAACTTCTACCTCTGGAATGCGATGGGGCTGGCGATTTCGGTGGGGCTGGGCGTGGCGATGGCGCGTCCGCAGCAAAAGGTGATTGTCCTTGACGGCGACGGCGCGTTGCTGATGAACCTCAACGCGCTGGCGACCACGGCGGTTCGCTCTCCCGAAAACCTGATCCACGTCGTCTGGGACAACCGCCAGCACGAACTCACTGGAGGGCAACCAACCGCCACCGCATTCCGGACGAACCTCGCCGAAGTCGCTCGCGGGGCGGGCATTGAACACTGCGAATCCGTGGAAACTCAAGACGCCTTTGAGCAAGCCTTTCTCCAAGCCTTCCATCAACCGGGACCGTGGTTCATCTCGGCGCTAACCAACAGCACCCGCTCTCCGGGACGTCCTCCGAAAAGCCCCACCTACCTCAAGCACCGCTTCCGGGAAAGCATGGGCGTCGCGCCGGAGTAGAGCTACCGGATTTCCTCAATCCACGCCTTCTTCAAAATCCGTCCCTGCTGAATGACACAAACCGCCCGTTGGCGCACAGGCACTCCGTACTCATTGGTGGTCTTGAAGGTCCACGAAATCCAATTCTCCTTGTCATCCTTGCGGGCGATGTTCATGGAAAAGTAATCCGGTTCGTACTTGAGGGGAGAGCGCAGATAGGACTGGATGATGGGTTCGCATTTGCTCTTCAGCAGAGAATCCGATTGGGCGGGTTTCTTCGGCCTTTGGGTCGCCTGTCCCTTCAGCCAGATGCGGTGGTAGCAGTAGTGCTTGTCGCAGTGCTTGGTGGAGAAGGCGAAGCTGCGCTTCAGGTCTTGAGGCCGAAACTGCACCTCGTGCATGCGACCAATCTTGTCCTCACAGACAAACCAGTAGTAATCGTGCTGAGACATGTAAGCGGAACTCAGCAGGGTTTGGCAGTCGTTGGGATTGGCGTACCAGCCGTTGAGGATGCCCTGCTTGAGGATGTCCCGCTGTTTATCGGTGAGTTTGGGATCCCGGAACTCGTTACTGAGCAGCAGTTGCAGGTTTGGGAGATCGGCAGCGCGGAGATTCGAGAGTGTGCCAAAGAGGACAATGCAGCATCCGGAAATTAGGATTTTCCTGAGGAGAACTCGCTGAATTTCCAAAGTGAAACATGTCATCTCCGCAGGTTTTGAGTGCTGGGTGGAGATGGTGTCCGTAAGGGGGAGCGGGATCCGCCATCCCACTCCCCCGGACAGAGACAGGCAAAAAAAAGGAAGGTGTTCGGGCATCCATGCCCGCACAGCGTGACAAGCACGCAATCAAACCACCTACGCATCCATGCGCTCTTGACCGTTGCGACCTCCAAAATGCCTCCATGGTCGGGAACAAGCTGTTACGCATGCCCTGGGTCGCGTCCGATGCTGAATCGCAGCCCTGGCTACGATGATCTGACGCAGGGGAGCAATGCACTCGGTGTGCCGTTATCGGGGTGTTTTATGGAAAACGTATATGCGTTATCCGTGTCACGCTTTTTGCAGAGGGGAAGCAAGTGCCATCACCCAGATGACACGTTCCGGACACGGACCGTTCGTGAACCCTTGACCCATGAAGGATCATGCCCCGACGCAAGCGAGACCTGCAAACCATCAGCGCCAACATCCCCAAGCCCCTCTACTTGGCCTTGGAGGACGAAGCGGTGCAGCGCAACATCCCCAAGACCTCCATCCTCATCCAACTGCTGGAGCGGCATTATCAACCGCCCACACCCCTTGGCATGGCCGGGCCAGCGGTTTTTGCCCAAGCCGGGGGCGATTAAGCTCGCCTCGGTCACTCCAGTTCAAAGCGGATGCCCTGCGCAAGCGGGAGTTCTGCGGAGTAGTTTCTGGTGTTGGTGGCCCTGCCCAGAAAAAAGAGACAATGAGTTAAGGGTGGCAAGCGAGTTCATCAAAGAACTCACGTTCGGCTTGCTCAGGAGTTTTCCATGAGTTTGCCGAGTGTTTTCGATAGCGAGCATAATAGCAATCGCTGTAAACAAACAAGTCCTGCCTGAGCGAA
>LWDU01040345.1_pt1 | contig 20007 bp, 19 predicted proteins | sample 727161 | NCBI WGS metagenome assembly LWDU01 (sample SAMN04566230, study PRJNA314399) | hydrothermal vent metagenome | isolation source: deep sea hydrothermal plume seawater | place: Mexico: Gulf of California, Guaymas Basin | collected 2004-07-11
CCAGAACGCCTACGGTGCGGGCAGCGCGGGCACCGATCACGCCACCTCGGCGCCGGTGTTCGTGGCGGGTGGCTCAACTATCGGCGGTCAGTACGGGGTCTACCCGCAGCTGGACAACCCCGGCGTCGAGAACGAGGACGACCTGCGCATGACATACGACTTTCGCGATGTGTTCGGCACCGTGATGGAGAACTGGCTTAACGTGCCGGCGGCCCAGCTTGTGCCCGGCGGAGCATTGTTGCCGTCCACCGCCGCCACCGACCCCGACGGCGACAGCTACACCGCCTACAATTCTATCGGGTTCCTGTAGGGAGAATGCGAATGGTGGCGGGGGAGTCCTGGGCGAACTCTCCAGGACCGTGGGTCTCATCTATGACTTGCAGTCTCGCCATCCTTCAATTGCGCTTCTTTCGTAGGGAACCAGGCCGTCCGGGTCGTGCCGCGATTCGAGGTTCTCTATCTGCCAGAGCGGCTCCCAGCAGGCGTGTCGCTCGAGCAGCGTCCGAGCCTGCGCGCGCGTTTCTTCAGGAAGCGCCTCGAAGTGGGTCCGTAGGCGTTCGAGACACCATACCCGGTACTGCGAGATCGGTAGGTTGCGATATCGGACCCCTTGGATCGTGGCGTCGTGTCGGCGTCGACCCGCGGCGAAGCCCTCCGCGTTGGCGCAGAGATAGGGGAGATACGCCAGCCCGATATCATCGAGAAACGGTTCCCAGTCTTCGGGGACACCCGGGACGAGTTCGCCGCTCGCCTGGCTCGCCCGCGCGTTCCAGAGGCGAGCCTGCCATTCGAAGACCGCGGGAGCGTGCGTCCGCATGATCTCGGCCGCGGTCGGGTCTTGTGAGAAGTGTCGGAACATCGACGCGAAGAATCCGAAGTCGGCCAGGGTAGGAACCTCGCCTAACAAGAAGGGGCGCGTGGCGAAGATGTCCGAAAGGCGATCCAGGGTGTCCAAGTAGATGGATTCGACATGGTCCCAGGTCTCGCGCGTCACCCCGTCGCGGCGGACATAGAAGCCCCCTTGCCTCTGTCGCATCGCGAAGCGTTTCACTGCGCCGGGTAGCGGAATCCCGGGTAGGATTTCGTCTGCAATTTTCCGACTGAGGAGGAGTGCGTCCTGCCGGTAGCTCCAGCGGAAATGCATAGCAGGTCTCCAAAGCCATTCTTCCGCATAGTCCTCGACAAGGCGGCTGACGAAGGCCTGGAGCGGGTCGCGGGGGATCACTGCCGATTCCGGATGATGCGTCTCGAACCAGTCGATCATGGGAGTGGTGTCGGTCATGAACCGGCCGTCGGGAAGTTCGACCGCGGGCATCTGGGACGTGCCGGTCTCCTGCTGGAGGCGGCGAGAAACCTTCGGCGAGAACGGTACAAAGTGATAGGGGATCTCTTTGTAGCGGAGGTATCCCTCTAACTTGCCCGTGTAGTAGGAGATCGCCGAGCCGTAGACGGTCAGCTTGGTCGTGTCATGATGCATCGCGCTCAACTTTCACTCGGGCCCGTGGGCGAGGGAAGTTCGAAAAAATGGAAATGGTGGAGCAGAAGGGATTTGAACCCTCGACCCCCACGTTGCGAACGTGGTGCTCTCCCAGCTGAGCTACTGCCCCTTATTCCGTAACCGTTCGGCCCGCCGATTCCTGGCATCTTGGCCGCGGTTCCCCATTGACACCACCCTCAAGCGGGGTGGTTCGGCTTGTTTTCTTTTTGTTCCTGGCTTTCCTTGCAGCCTATGCAGAGCGTTGTAACAGCCCGGGCTCGCAGGCGCCCCACCGGGATCATCTCGCCGCATTCCTCGCATTCGCCGAAAGTGCCGTCGCTTATGCGCGTGAGCGCCTCGTCTATTTTGCCGAGGAGCTTGCGCTCGCGGTCGCGAATGCGCAGGTCGCGTCCCGACTCGCTCTCCCAGGCCGCGCGGTCACCGGGGTCAGCGTAGCTCTCATCCTTGTCGGTCATCTCGTGGACGGTGCGGTCCACTTCATTCTGAAGCTGCTGCTTCTGGTGCTCAAGCTGCCGCTCGAACATTATGAGCTGTTCCTTGTTGAGCTCTCCCATTCGTGGGTTCCCTCTGCTGCCCCTTACGGGCAGACTAAACATGGAATCCTAGCACCACGATTGGGTCTAGTAAAGGCGGCCGGGAGTCGCGGCGCGGGGGCTGCCAGCTGTTTTGTGGCAGAAAGACGATGACAGACAGGCAATGAAAATAGCGTGGTTTGATGCTCCATCGGGCATAAGTGGCGACATGACCCTGGCCGCGCTGCTCGACCTTGGCGCAAGCGGAGGGTTCGACTCCCAGCGGCTTGAGGACGGCCTCGCCTGCCTGGGGGTGGGCGGCTGGAGGCTGGAGAGCAGCGAGACCAGTGTCGACGGCCTGCGCGCGCGGCGGCTCAAGGTGGTCGTAGACGAGGGGGTTACAGCTCGGCGCGACTGGTCGAGCATACGCAGCTTGCTCGAAGAGGCTCCGGCGCGGGGCTTCCCGGCCGCCGCGGCCGACATCGCGCTCAGGATATTCGAGAAACTGGCGGTGGCCGAAGCCCGGGTGCACGGCTGCACGCCCGATGAAGTTCATTTTCACGAGGTCGGTGCAGTGGACTCTATTGTCGATATAGCGGGCGTGGCCTGGTGCCTCGACCGGCTGGGGATAGAGCGGTGCTTCTGCGGCCCGCTTCCCGCTGGCAGTGGTACCGTCGTTTGCGATCACGGCACGCTGCCGGTGCCGGTGCCGGCGGTGGTCGAGCTGCTCGCCGGTTTCGAGCTCGTGGCGGGCGACGGCCAGGGTGAAACCGTGACGCCAACCGGCGCTGCCATACTCAGCGCGTTGGCGGTGCCCGCGCGCCCGGTGTTCACACTCGAAGCTTGCGGCAGTGGCGCGGGCAGCCGGCAGATGGACGACCGGCCCAACATCCTGCGTATTTTACTTGGCCACTGTGAAGCTCACGACGACGAGCAGGTCATTGCCCTCGTGGCCGATGTTGACGACATGACGGCCGAGGCTATTGCCTTTGCGGCCGAGCGGCTGCGAGGGGCCGGCGCGCGAGATGTCAGCGTGGTGCCGGTGGGCATGAAGAAAGGGCGCCTGGGAAACCGGCTCGAAGTGCTGGCCGACGTAGGCACGGTGCACGAGCTGGCCCACCTGTTACTCACCCACAGCTCCACCGCGGGGCTTCGTTTTCGGGCCATGGGCCGGGTGGTACTACCGCGGCGAGTGGAATTGAGTGCGCCCCGACGGCAGCGAAACGGCCGAACCCGAGTTCGACGACCTCGCGCGCATTGCCCTGCAGCGGGGCGTTGCCTTCGATGAGATAAGACGCGCGGTACTCGCCAGCCTTTCTCTCTGAGTTGTCAGCGACTGAGTTGTCAGCGATTAAGCTGCAACACGATTTCGCTGAGCGTCAGCACCGGCGCGGAACCGCAGGTGTTGATCAGCGTGTGGAGCATCCCCGTGCCGCTGGCGGTGGCGAACTTGCCCGTGCCACCGGTGATTTCAAAGTTGAGCACTCCCTCGTTGGTGGTGCAGGACTGGGCCACGTTGACCTCGACTTCGCAGACCGATCCGCCCTTGATAACGGCGTCTATCTTGTTGCCCGGGTCGGCCAGGCCTTTTCTCAGGCGCTCGATGGTCACGGTAGCGTCGGTGGTGAAGGGGCCGGTCAAGCCGGTGCTGAAAACGTGGGAGTCGGTGTTAAACAGTGCGCAGGGGTGCGAGGTCGAGTAAGCGCTCCAATCCCAGGACGCACTGGTGGAGACCTTTGCTTTTCCTACCCTGGGAATCTTGCCCGTGGAGCTGCCCACGGCGCCGGCGTGGTTATCGCCGCTCTGCGCGTGCGTCACCAGGTTCAAGGTGCTCACGCTGCCCAGGAGTCCGACCCTGCTCTTCGTGGCTGCATGGGAAGCCGACAGCGGCAGTAACAGCAGGGCTGCTACGATGAACGCTGCGGTCGCTGTTGTCGTGCGGTGATAGATGGGTAGATTTCTGCTGTAGCTCTCCATGGGCAACCTCCTCGCCCCCCCCCGCTGACGATAAACTTGTTTCTTCGAAGGTAAAGCCTCCTGCTGGGGCTTGTCAAGGACTCCAGACCTGCGCGCAGATTCAGCCCCCCTGAACGGGGGTGTGAGCGGCGGCCAGCAGGGCGTCGATATTAAGCCCGGCCTCGCCCAGGCGCGCCAGGTGGCCGCTGTTCAATATCTCTTCGGGCGTGAGGGCCGTCAGCGTACCCAGGCAGGGGGTATGGCCCGTCAGGTGACCGAAGTCGGCTATCGCCTGGCCGTTGCCACCCGGCGAGTCATCATCGGCCAGCTGGTTCATGACGTAACCGGCAAGCTCCGCACCCGAGGATCCCAGCGCCGACATGGTGAGCAGCGCGTGGTTGATGCAGCCCAGCCGCGACGCCACCACGCAGACCACGGGCATGGGCGCGCGGGCGAGGAAATCAATCCAGGTCAACGAGGGCGCCAGGGGCACCAGCAGTCCACCGGCCCCTTCGACCAGCACCAGCTCGTGCTCGTCGGCGAGGGCGCGCACATCGGCGGCCAGCGAGTCGACGTCTACTGTTTCGCCTCGCTCGGCGGCGGCCACCATCGGGGCTGCGGGCAGGCTGTACAAACGACCCGCCACCTGGTCGGGCGACTGCCCGGTGACGCGGGCCAGTGCCCTGCAGTCGTCACCGACCAGCTCGTTGCTGGATCCGGGTAGGGACGAGCAACCTGTTTCGATGGGTTTGAAGGCCACGGCGTCGACGCCGCGCGCGCGCAGGGCGGCCAGCAGGGCTAGCGAGAAAATCGTTTTTCCCACGCCCGTGTCGGTGCCGGTCACAAAAAGGCAGCCCATGGTCGCGCGTCAGCCAGCCGTCGCCGCGGCCACCGATTCGGCAGTGGCGGTCACGAGTTCACGCATGAGCGTCTCGGGCAGGGCCGGCGGCGGCATGAGTACCATCGTGTCGCCCAGCGGCCTTATGATGACGCCGCGCTTGCGCGCCTCGAGCACTGCGCGGTAGGCGCGACGCTCGTCGGTGGCAAAGCGAACGCCGCTGTCGGGGTCCTTCAGTATTTCGAAGGCGGCCATCGTACCCACCCTGCGCAGGGCTGCCGTGTGGGCCAGCGGCGCAACGTGCTCGGCCAGCAGCTCCCCCATCAAGTGGCCGCGCGCGGCCCCGGTCTCGACCGTGTTTTCCTCGTCGAACACGTCGAGGTTGGCCAGCGCGGTGGCGCAGCCCAGCGGGTTGCCGCCGTAGGTGTGGCCGTGGAACAGCGCCTTGTAATCCGAGTAGCGGCCGCGGAAGGCATCAAAAATCTGCTCGGTGGCAAGGGTTACGGCCAGCGGCAGGTAGCCGGCGGTGAGACCCTTGGCCAGGCACATGATGTCGGGGCATACGCCGGCCTGCTCGACCGCGAACATGCTGCCCGTGCGACCAAAGCCGGTGGCCACCTCGTCGCAGACCATCAGGGTGCCGTAGCGATCGCAGAGCTCTCGCACGCCACGCACAAACGACGGTGGCTGCGGCCATATGCCTGCTGCGCCCTGCACCAACGGTTCGATGACGACGGCGGCGATCGACTCGCCTTTTTCGGCCAGTAGTTTTTCGAGTTGACCGAGGCTCGCTGCGCCGGCTGCCTCGAGCGCCGGGGTTTCAATTCCGGCCACCACTGCTTGCTCGCCGGATCCTTCGTTGATGGGCTCGCACATCCACGGCGGGTTGAACTTGAAGACTTCGAAGGTGATGGCCTCGTAGCCACGGTGAAACGGCTCGGAGAATCCGAGGCTCACCGAGCCCATGGTGTCGCCGTGGTAGGCTTCGGCCAGGGTGACAAAACGGTTTCGCTGTTGCTGTCCGCGCTGTCGCCAGTACTGGAAGGCGGTGCGCAGGGCGACCTCCACGGCCGTGGAGCCCGAGTCGGAATAGAACACGCGCGTGAGCGCCCCAGGGGTTATCTCGACCAGGCGCCGCGCCAGCTCTATGGCCGGCACGTGAGACAGGCCGAGCATGGTGGAGTGCGACACGCGGTCGAGCTGCTCTTTCATCGCCGCCGTTATGCGCGGGTGGCCGTGGCCGTGCACGTTGCACCAGATCGATGACACGCCGTCGAGGTAGCGGCGGCCGTCGGTGTCCACGAGGTGAAAACCTTCGGCGCGCTCGACGATCAGCGGGTCGTGTGAGTTCCACTCCTCTGCCTGGGTGAAGGGGTGCCACAGGTAACGGTGGTCGTCTGCCGCGAGGTCACGCGGGCCAACGGTGGCGATGGCGGTTTCTGTCATGCTCGGGCTCCGTTGTTTGCGGCGGTGTTTGTGTCGGCAGAATCATCGAGCGCGCAATCGATGATCGCGTCGCGCAGTGCGTTTATTTCCTGGCTCGTGTGCGTCGCCATCAGGCTCACCCTGAGCCGCGACGTGCCCCGGGCTACGGTCGGCGGGCGTATGGCGGCCACGTAGAAGCCCTTGGCCCTCAACTTGTCGGCGGTGGCAACGGCACGCGCCGCGTCGCCCAGCAGCACGGGTATGATCTGTGAGTCCGCGTTGGGCACCTCGAGGCCGGCCTCCCTGAGCGCCAGCGCCAGGGACGTGGCCCGCGCCAGCAGTCCGGCCGCTCGCTGCGGTTCTCTTTCGACGACCTGGATCGCCGCCAGTGCGGCCGCTGCGGCCGAGGGCGGCAGCGCCGTCGTAAAAATAATCGAGCGGGCCTTGTTTACCAGCAGGTCAACCAGCGTGCGGCTGCCCGTGACGTAGGCGCCAAAACTACCGAGCGCCTTGCCCAGGGTGCCCATGTGCACCTGTACCTGGCTTTCCAGTCCCAGCTCCTGCACCAGCCCGGCTCCGCGCTTGCCGAACACGCCCGCGCCGTGCGCTTCATCGACCATCAACCAGGCGCCGTGACGCCTGCAAGCCTTGCTTATGTCGGCGAGTGGCGCGAGGTCGCCGTCCATCGAGAACACCGACTCGGTGACGACCAGTACCCGGCCGGCGCCGCGATTCTCGCACAGCACGCGCTCGAGGTCCTCGATGTCGTTGTGGCGGTAGACGACGGTTGCCGCCTTGGACAAGCGCGCGCCGTCAATGATGCTGGCGTGGTTGAGTTGGTCGCTCACGATGAGATCGCCGGGCCCGGTGAGCGAACTGATCACGCCGATGTTGGCCTGGTAGCCGGTAGAGAACACCAGCGCCGCCTCCTGGTTCTTCCAGCGAGCGATCTTGTCCTCGAGCTCGGCGTGCACGGTCATGTGGCCCGACACCAGGCGCGATGAGACCGAGCTCGCTCCCCAGCGCGCAGTGGCCAGGCGCGCCGCCTCTACCACTTCGGGGTGGCAGGCCAGGCCGAGGTAGTTGTTCGAGCAGAACAGCAGCAGCTCACGGCCGTCCAGCGTTACCCGCGGCAGTTGGGCCGACTCCACCTCTCGCAGCCCGCGCAGGAGGTCGCGGTCGCGCAGCTCGGCCAGCTCGCCGGCTAGCGCGTGGTCGAGCCCGGCGCGCGGCGCCGCTTGGTCGCGGTCTTGGGCCGCGGGGTGTGTTTCTTCTGTATGTTCGCTCACTTGAGGATACCGCTGCCCGGGCTGCGCAATCCTGTTCACTGGCCGCCTTGTTGTCAACCTTGTGTGCAACAGTCGGTTTACAACTGTCTGCCTTGGCAATCCCGTGTTGCCGGTGGTTTACAGGGGCGACTCGTTGAGAAGCGCTGGCCACGGGCAACCGGGGTCGCCTCCGATGAGGGCAAAGATCATGGCAGGCAGAAGCAGTCGAAAACGCAGCGTCTACACCTGCCAGGGGTGCGGGCACTCGGCTTCTCGCTGGCTGGGCCGTTGCCCGGGCTGCAGCGAGTGGAACTCCATGGTCGAAGAGCTGCAGCCGGCGACCAGCCGCGGCAAGGCCTCCGTAAAATCGGCCGCGGCCGCCGCCGAGTCCACCGTGCTCCTGGGCGAGGTCGCAGGGCCGGGCATCGAGGGGCGACTGGTTTCGGGCAGCGGCGAGATCGACCGCGTGCTGGGTGGTGGGCTGGTGCCCGCCAGCGCGGTGCTGTTGGGCGGTGACCCCGGCATTGGAAAATCGACGCTGGCCCTGCAGCTGGCCTCGGCGCTTTCGGCCAAGGGAGCTTGCGTGTTGTACGTGGCCGGCGAGGAAGCTCCCGCGCAGGTGCGCCTGCGCGCCGACAGGCTTGCGCGTGCCGGGTCGGACAAACTGCTCGTGCTGCCTGAGACCGACGCGGCCGCGGTAATCGAGGTAATGCGCAAGAAGCGACCGGCGGTGGCGGTAATAGATTCGATCCAGACCCTGTACTCGAGCGAGGTCGAGTCGGCCCCCGGCTCGGTGTCGCAGTTGCGCGAGACCTGCGCGCAGCTTGTGGCGGCGGCGCGCGAGTTGGAATGCGCGGTGATCTTCATCGGCCACGTGACCAGGGAGGGCACCATAGCCGGCCCGCGCGTTCTCGAGCACATGGTCGACACGGTGCTGTACTTTGAAGGCGACAGTAACCACGCGTTTCGCATACTGCGCGCGGTGAAGAATCGTTTTGGTGCGGCCAACGAGATCGGTGTCTTCGAGATGGCGGCCGACGGTCTTCGCGAGGTGCCCAACCCCTCGCTGTTGTTGTCGGGTGGCGCCAGGGAAGGCGTGAGCGGCTCCTCGGTCAGCTCGTGCATGGAAGGCAGTCGCCCGGTGCTCGTGGAGATACAGGCGCTGGTGTCGCCGGGCACAGCGGGTAGCGTGCGTCGGACCACGCTCGGGGTCGATCACAACCGCGTGGCCATGCTGGCAGCCGTGATGGAAAAACGCCTCGGCCTGTCGATGGCCAGCCACGATATTTTTGTGAACACTGCGGGCGGCGTGCGCCTCGATGACCCGGGAGTCGATCTTTCGGTCATGGCGTCGCTGGCCTCGAGCCTGCTCGACGTGACCCTGCCCGCCGCTACCGTGGTGCTGGGCGAGGTGGGGCTGACGGGCGAGGTGAGGGCGGTCTCACGCCTGCACGCGCGGGTGAAAGAGGCGGCGCGGCTGGGTTTCAAGCGCGCCGTGGTGCCGGCGGCCAACAACGATCGCCTCGACGACCTCGACGGCCTCGAGCTGCTCAGGTGCAAGGGCGTGGCAGACGCGTGGCGGCTGCTGTCAGGCTGACGCCCAGGCCGGGCTAGCGGTCAGGGACGGACGCTGGCTACGAGGTCCGGGTTGTAGGTGATGCTCGCCCTTTCCTTCAAGTAGTTAACGAAGGCCGTGTAGGCCTCGAGGCTGCGACCCCGCTCGAGTTCGGCCAGGCGCTCCTCCTTGACCTCGTCAAAGTCTTCTCGCGAAGCTTCGCTCAGCTCGCCGCGCGCGATCACGTAGGCGTTGCCCCGGTGAACAAAGCTGCGCGCCAGAAGCTCTCCGTCTGCGGTAGTGCGGAAGGTCGCCTCGGCCACGGCCGGCAGCGCACCGATGCCCTTGATAAAATTATTATCGCGTCGCACAGGCCCGGCCTCGCCGACTTCGAGGCCGGCTTCTTTCGCTGCGTCGGCAAGGTTCGACTCCCGGGCGCTGGCGAGCAACTCGTCGGCGCCCGCGCGCGCCAGGCCTGCCGCCCCGCGCTTGCGGAACTCCGCCTCTACTTCTTCGCGCACGTCGGCCAGCTCGGGAACGTAGCTCGCCTGCTGGTCGGCCAGCTGGAGAACGTACCAGGTGTTGTCGGCCTTGACAGGGTCGCTGACCTCGGTTTTTGATCCAAGGGCAAGTGCGGCCTCTATGAACGAAGGCGCGCGTCCCACACCCGGCACAATCTGTTGATCGCGATCGAGCAGGGGGGTGCTCTTGATCGTCAGCCCGTCAGCCTGGGCCATCTCTTCCATCGAGGCGCCGTCAACCATCGCCACGCTGGCCTCGGCTGCTTTGTCGAAGGCGATGTCCGTAGATTTTTTCGCTGCGAGCTTGTCGCGGATCTCGTCGCGCGTGTCTTCGAGCTTGCGCTCCTGCGGCGCCTCCCTTTTGTAAATCTTGATCAGGTGGAGGCCGAAGCGGGTCTCGGTGATGCCGCTGACCTCGCCTTCGGCAAGTGCGAAGGCCGCGTCTTCGAAGGGTTTGACCATCTTTCGACGGCCGAACATGCCCAGATCGCCACCGCCGCTGGCGGACGAATCGTCAGATTCTGTTTTAGCCAGTTCTTCGAAATCGGCGCCGTCTGCGAGCTTAGTGGCTATCGCTTCCATGGCCGTCCTGGTGGCGGCCTTGTCGTCGTCCGAAGCGTCCGCGGCCACGCGCTTGAGGATGTGACGCGCGCCGACCTGTTCCTCGGTGGTGAACTCGGTGTCTACGTTGAGCAGGTAGTACTCCTCGATTTCTTCTTCGCTCACGCCCGCGCTGCCCTGGAAGGATTCGGGCGAGTAGGCCAGGTAGTTGACCCCCGCGCTCTCCGCGCGCCGCCACTGCTCTCCTTGTTCTTCGAAGAACAGCTCGATGTCCTCTTCGCTTACTTCCACCGCGTCTTCAAAGTCCGACGACTTGAGCTGAACGAAAGAAAGACTGATCTCGGAGGCACCCCGCTGGAATTCTTCCCACGCGTCCTCTTCTGTGACCATCACGCCCTGGGCCACGACGTCGCGCAGCTGGTTGACCAGCATCTCTTCTCGCATCGAGGCCTCGAAGGCCGAGGGCGACAGCCCCTGCCTCTGGAGTACGCTGCGGTACTGGGCGGGCGAAAAATCACCGTTGCGCTGGAACACGTCTATGCCGCGAATCTCGCGCCGCACCGTCTCGTCGGGTATGAGCAGGTTCAGGCGGTGTGCTTCCTGTGACATCAAGGTGGTGTCGACCAGGCGGCTCAGCGAGGCCGAGGGGATGTCGAGCGCGTCGAGCATCTCGGGACTGAGCGAGTCGCCGTACAGGTCCCGGTAGTAGGCCTGGTTGTTGAGCTGGGCCCTCTGAAAGTCGGCTATCGATATTTCGGTGGAGTCGACCACCGCCACCGCAGCTGGACCACCACCAATCTGTCCGCCCCCGCCCATGAAAAAGACGAAGACGAGACAGATAATTCCGAGCGCGATCTTGATGAACCAGGACCGCGCATTTCTACGCATAAAGTCGAGCACGTGATCAGGCTAGTAGACCACGTTGCTGAAGGCAATCCCCGTTGGTTAGGAAATTGCCTGGTCGAGCGCCTCGGCCAGTTTGGGCTTGGCTGCCGCGCCCACGATCTGCTCGGCCACTTGTCCCTGTTTGAACACTATAAGGTTGGGAATGCTGCGAACCCCGTAGCTGGCTGCTACCTGCTGGTTGTCGTCAACATTTACCTTGACCACCCGGGCGCGGCCGTCGTATTCGCCGGCCAGCTCTTCGAGCACCGGGGCTATGGCCCTGCAGGGCGCGCACCAGGGTGCCCAGAAGTCCACGAGTACGGGCACCGACGAGTCGAGTACTTCCTGTTGAAAATTAGCGTCTGTTACTTCGGTGATGTCTGCCATCTTGTTTGGTCTCCTGCTTTATCCCTGTACCGCGAGGCGAATGTGCCGGAGGTCGGACTCGAACCGACACGAGGTTTCCCTCACCGGATTTTGAGTCCGGCGCGTCTACCAGTTTCACCACTCCGGCGTGGTTCACAAACGCCACACGGCGGCTCCGCCTTCGCGGAACTTACCGCGGCGGTCCCATTCGTCGCTCAAGCTCCAGCAGCGTTGGCTGACGGTTCGGAACAACGGCGGCGCGCGCCTCGATCTTCTTAATAGCATCACCGGCAAGTTGTTTCACCTGCTGGTCACTGCTGGTCTCCGAAAACCTGCTCAGCGCTTGGGTCACTTCAGGGGTGCCCGATTCGCCCAGCGCGTAGAGGGCGGCCGCCCTGACGGTGTCGGAGGTGGCGGCCTTGGCACAATTGAGCAGCTGTTTGCTCGCCCTGGGGTCGGCAATGCGGCCGAGGGCTATGAGCACCTGGGTGCGCTCGTCGTCGTCGACTTCGGACAGGAACAGCTTCTGCATCAGCACGGGAACGGCCGCATGCTGGCGCCGCGCACCAAGGTAGTTGACCGCCTTCACGCGTACGCGCTGGTCGGCGTCGGCCAAGGCGTCGACCAGGGGGCCGAGGCTTTCTTCCATGTCTCCCTGGCCCAGCGATTCGACGGCTTCCAGCCTGATGGCCACGTCTTCATCGGAAAGTCGCTTGGCCCACTCGGCGGCGTTGGCACCACGGCTGATGCGGTTGTATCGATCTCTCACGCGGTGCGCGTATGATTGGGCCTCGGCCTTCTCTACCATGAGGCCCGGTACGGCGGGCAGTGCTATGATCGCAGCAAGGAGGACCATGCCAAGGACGATCATGCCCGGGGGGATCCCTAAGCTGGTTCTGGACTCTTTCATGCCGACTTACCAACAGGAAAACTGTCGCGACTACCGGGTAAGTGCAAGCCGGGCAGTCCGTGGGGCACTGCGGGTGTGGCGGGGCTTGTGCTCAAGCCTGGCCGGCCTGGTACTGCTCTGCCTTGCCCCCCACTGGGCTGTGGCCGAGGCCATCGAGCCCGGCGAGGTGCAGGTAAGCACGCCGGTTTACCAGCTGCCCGCCGACGTGGAGTGGCCCGATGAGCGCTGGGATTATCACTTCAGCTGGGCGGGTATCCCGGTGGGCACGCTTTCCATCGAGGCGGGCGGCCAGCCGGCCGATGATGGTGACACTGATGCCGGCGATAGCGGCAAGCGCCTGAACGTCCACGTGCTTGGTACGACCAACAGCGTGGTCGACCTGTTGTGGAAGTACCGCCTCGACGCTCGCGGCGTGGTGGCGGTGCGCCCTTTCTCACCGCGCGAGTTCATCATAGACGAAACCGAAAGGCGCAAAGACAAGTTTACACATATCCGCTTTGACGCCGATCGCAACGTGCACTCCATCCGTCGCAAGAGCGACAAGACCAGGGAATATCGCTTTGCGGGGGGCAACACCTTCGACATTCTCTCGACGGTGTTCCTGGTGCTCAACCTCGACTACGTGCTGGGCGATGAGTTCTACGTGGACACCTTTACGGGCACCAGCCGCTACCTGGTGACCATCAACGTAGACGCAAAGGAAGAGCAGCTGGCCGCTGGCGTATCGGTGCCGGCCTGGAGGCTCTCGGTGCATACCCACGAGCTCACCGACCCCGAAGAGGACGGCAAACATCGTGAAACCATACTGTGGGTGTCGCGTGACAAGCCTCGCCGCCTGCTCGCCGCGAGAAGCAAGACCTTCGTGGGGGCCATAGAAGTCGATCTCGACGCGGTGGTACCAGCACAGGAGTTGGAGCGGACTGCGGGAGCCGATGAGCTGATAGCAAAGCCGGCGACGGGCGCTTTGGATTAACGGTTGCTTATCTCAAGCATCACTCTTGCTTGCCACCACTGTTGACAAGCGGCCTGCTTTTCCGTAACAAGGATACAGACCGGATCTTTTTCCGGGCACCCTGAAAAGGGGGATGTTTCGCGGGCGCGTGTTGTGCCAGCGGGGTCCCTTGGGTGTCCATTTACAGACAACTTACCAGTTTGCCACGGCGGAGCCGCGATTCATGTCTGATGCACATCACGAAGAATTGAGCTGGGTACGAAAGTACGTCTTTTCGACCGACCACAAGGTCATCGGCATGCAGTACGGCGTTACGGCGTTGTTCTTCCTGTTTTTCGGGTTCTGCCTGATGATGCTGATGAGGTGGCAACTGGCCTATCCCGGCCAGCCCATCCCTTTGATCGGTTCGCTTTTCAGCGACAGCACCGCGCCGGGTGGCATCATGCTGCCGGAGTTTTACAACCAGTTGGGCGCCATGCACGGAACCATAATGGTGTTCCTGGGCGTGGTGCCGCTGGCCGTAGGTGCTTTTGGCAACTACGTCATGCCGCTTCAGATTGGCGCACCCGATATGGCGTTTCCCAAGCTGAACATGGCCAGCTACTGGGTCTACTTCCTGGGTGGCACAATAATGCTGTGCAGCTTTTTCGTTCCCGGTGGTGCGGCCCAATCGGGCTGGACCTCGTACCCTCCACTGGCCAGCATCGCCTCCGAGGGCCAGACCTGGTGGATCGTCGGCATGGTCTGCCTGATCGGCTCCTCGTTGCTCGGTTCGGTTAACTTCATCGTCACCATACTGCACCTTCGGGCGCCCGGTATGACAATGTTCCGCCTGCCGATTTTCGTGTGGTCGCAGCTGGTTACCTCCTTCTTGCTCCTGCTGGCCTTTCCGGCCCTGCAGGCCGCGGGCACACTGCAGTTCATGGACAGGGTGTTCGGCTCGAGTTTCTTCCTGCCCTCGGGGCTGGTGGTGGGTGGCGAAGCGCTGGCCGTAAGCGGCGGCGGCAGCCCACTGCTGTGGCAGCACCTGTTCTGGTTCCTGGCTCACCCCGAGGTCTACGTACTCATCCTGCCGGCCCTGGGCATAGTGGCCGAGGTCATCGCCACCAACACGCGCAAGCCATTGTGGGGCTACCGCTCGGTGGTGTACGCGATGATCTTCCTGGGCTTCATGTCTTTCATCGTGTGGGCTCACCACATGTACATGACTGGCATGGGCACGACGATGAGCAACTTCTTCCAGACCACGACCATGATCATTTCGATCCCGTCGGTGGTCATCCTCACGGCGCTTATTATTTCGCTGTGGGGCGGGGCCATACGCTTTACGGTGCCCATGCTGTTCGCGCTGGCCTTTCTGCCCATGTTCGGCATAGGCGGGCTCACCGGACTGCCGCTGGGACTGGCGACGCCTGACATCCACCTGCACGACACTTACTACGTTATCGGCCACTTTCACTACGTGGTGGCGCCGGGGACGATCTTTGCCCTGTTTGCCGGTGTGTATCATTGGTTTCCAAAGATCACCGGCCGGCAGATGAACCAGACCCTGGGCAAGCTGCACTTCTGGACGTCTCTGGTGTTTATTAACGGTGTCTTCCTGCCCATGTTCTGGCAGGGCATGGCCGGGGTGTCTCGCAGGTTGTACGACCAGACCTTCTACGCCCATGGCGCGGCAGTGCAGGATCTCACCATCATATCGTCGGTGAGTGCGTGGCTGCTGGGGCTGGCACAGCTTTTCTTCATCGTGAACTTCTTCCGCAGTATTTTCGCGGGACCGAAGGTCGAGGACGACAACCCGTGGCAGTCCACCACGCTTGAGTGGGCCACGCCCACGCCACCGCCGCACGGCAACTTTCCCGTTACGCCCACCGTCTATCGCGGGCCCTACGAGTACAGCCAGCCCGGTGTAGACGCCGACTTCACGCCGCAGAATATCGCCGACGGTAATATAGCCGACGGGGGCACCACCCCCGGCCAGGCCTGAGCGAGGCAGGAGATAACCGATGGAAATTCCTCACGTCGTTGAAGTCCACCCGGAAACGGGAATAGCCAACGCCAAGTTGGGCTTGTGGCTGTTCCTGGCATCGGAGGTCATGCTCTTCGGCGCCCTGTTCTCGTCATACATCCTGCTGCGAGTAGCCGCGGTCGAATGGCCACAGGGCTCCACGATACTTAACGTCCCCATGGCGACCTTCAACACCCTGGTGCTCATCGCGTCGTCGGTGACGGTGGTCATGTCGTGGGTGTCGCTCAAGTTGAACGACTTCGCCAAGTACCGGGTTTACATGGGCATCACCATCCTGTGCGCCTTCATCTTCCTGGTCGTTAAGTACTTTGAGTACACGGCCAAGTTTGACCACGGGCTTTCGCCGGCCACCAGTACGTTCCTGGCGATCTACTTTACGATCACCGGCCTGCACGCTATCCACATAATCGGTGGCATAGTGGTCAACGGTTACCTGCTGGGACCCGGCGCGCGCATGTGGAAGACCGACCCCGAGCAATTTACCGGCCGTGTAGAGGCAGCCGGTCTCTACTGGCACTTTGTTGACCTGGTCTGGATCTTCCTCTTTCCCGTACTGTACCTGCTGTAGACGATAATTTTCAGGAGACGATGATGTCAGCACACGCCGAAGACATACAGGCCCACGTAAAAACCTACGTCGTGGTGTTCGCGGTCCTGGCCGCGCTCACGGTAATCACCGTGGCGATATCTTATCTCGACCTGTCTACGCCCGTGGCCATCGCCGTGGCGCTGTTGGTGGCTTCCACCAAGGCCGGCCTGGTGGCCTTGTTCTTCATGCACCTGATCGACGAAAAGAAGATCATCTACGCCTTGCTCGCCCTGGCCGCGGTCTTTTTTGCCATGTGCATGTCGATACCCACCGAGTGGCACGTGGGACAGGTGAAGAGCGGTTCTTTGTGGAGCAGCATAGAGACTGGTAACGCCGCGGGCGGCCATGAGACCGGCGGCCATGAGACCGGCGGCCACGGGGACAGCGGCCACGGGGACCACGACCACGGGGACCACGACCATCAAGGCGGGGGCCACTGACTCGGTGTCCCTGAAGGCCTTCCACGTTTTTTTCGTGTCGGTTTCCATCCTGCTCTTTGCATGGTTGGGCTGGGGCCGCGCGACGGTTTACGGCGATACCGGCGAGGTGGCCGTGTTGTTGCAGTCGGTGGCGTCTTTTGGCTTCGCCGCACTGCTGGTTGCTTACGGTCGCTACGTGCTGCGCAAGCTGCAGGGGATAAGCTACCTGTGAACCAGCGCCGAGCCTTGACCGCGGGGGTCCTGCGGGCCTTGCCGGGCGTCTTTGTGTTGCTGCTTGTCTCGGCCTTGCCGGCGCTGGCCTGCTCGGTGTGCTTCGGCGACCCCGAGTCGCCGCAGACCCAGGGCATGAACTCGGCGATTCTTTTTCTCTTGGGGGTGATCGGCTCGGTGCTGGCCGCCTTCGCTTCGATGTTTGTTTACTGGGTCGCGCGCTCGCGGCGAATGGCCACGGCGAATCACCAGGGAGTAGAGCTCTGAGAAGGGCGGAGTAATGACATGGAAAACGTAATTTATGGGTGGTGGCTGCCGCCGGACGTATCGACGCACGGGCACCAGATCGATTTCATCATTAACTTTCTGCACTGGTTCATGTTGGCGCTGTTCGTGGGCTGGGGAGTTTTTATGACTGTTGCGCTGGTTAAGTTCCGTGCGAGGCCCGGCCACAAGGCCAACCCCGCGGGCGTGACCAGCCACCTGTCCACCTACATGGAAATCGGCGTTGCCGTGGTTGAGATGATACTGCTCGTGGGCTTGGCCATTCCTACATGGGCCGAGCAGAAAGCGACGCCCCCCGCTGAAGACGAGGTCGGCCTGGTCGTGCGTGCGGTTGGCGAACAGTTTGCTTGGAACTTTCACTACCCGGGACCCGACGGCAAGTTCGGCCGCACCGCCATCGAGTTGGTGGACGGCGGCAACCCGCTGGGCCTGGACAGCAGCGATCCGGCTGCTGCCGATGACATCACCACCATCAACCAGTTTCACTTTCCCGTAGGCGAAAAGGTACTGTTGTACCTGAGCTCCAAGGACGTCATCCACTCGTTCTTCCTTCCCGTGATGCGCGTCAAGCAGGACGCCATACCGGGCATGACCGTGCCCCTGTGGTTTGAGGCCACCGAGACCGGTTCCTTCGAGGTGGGCTGTGCCCAGCTCTGTGGCCTGGGCCACTACCGCATGAAGGGCTACATGACTATAGACACGGCCGAGTCTTTTGCCGCCTGGATGAAAGAACAGGCCGAACTGGCTTCCTTCGAAGACGACTACTACTAGCCCTGCGCCCCCGTTCGGGGGGGTGGGCGCGAGCAGGCTGCAGGTCACCCGCCTGTGCGCCGCTTGTGCGCCGCTTGTGCAAAGCGGCGCCGAAGTGCGGTGAACGCAGAAAAGGCCTTGCAATGACTGGGCAAACCACGGTTTAATGGGCATCGAGTCCCTGCTGCCCCCCCCGCAGTGAGGACCACGAACAATCTCCTGGAGGACTTAAGTGGTCAACGATCGTAAGACTTTAGTATTCGCCGCACTGCTGCCCTTTCTTTTTGCCTCGCTTGTGCTCACCGGCGCCGCGTGGGCTCACGACGACCCCAGCAGCGACGGACTGATAGACGGCGGCGGCAGTTACAAAACCGACTGCGTTTCCAAGTTCCAGACCGGTCTGGAACTCAACTACCCGGCAGCGCCGAAAAAATCGAAAGAACTCCGCTGCATTGACGGCGACCTGTCCTGCGATGCCGACGGTGCGGTGGACGGTAGCTGCACCTTCAATGTGGGGCTGTGCCTGGCCGACGACGAGGACATCGCCTTGTGTACGCCCGCAGGAGTGCCCGTGGGCGGAGTTGAAATAAAGAACAAACCGCTCGGCCACAAAAAATACGACGCCGACCTGCAAACCTTGCAGGACGAGGTCGACGCCCTGCTCGACCCAAGCGGCGTCGCCTGTGACGACCCCGGCGCGGGTGGCGGCAACTGTTTTACCTGCACCGACTCGCAGGTGCCCCTTACTGCTTCATTGTCGGAGAAGAAAGGCAAAAAGAAGGTCAAGGTCAAGGTCCTCACCGAGCCCGGTGGCCTGAAGAACAAACCCATCAAGGACTCCGACAAGCTCAAGCTGCGCTGTGTAGAGTGCGAGGCCGCCGGCACCTTTGAGCATATAGCCGACATCGTCTTCAAGACCGGCTGCGCCGCGTCGGGCGTGTGCCACACCGGGCCGACTGCTGCCGCGGGACTCAACCTAGACCCCGACCAGGCAGGTGGGCTCGACGCGCTTTACGACGAACTGGTCATCGAGGCCGCAACAGCGACTGGCGCTTCGCCGCTCGGCATGGCGCGTATTCTTGCGGGCGATACCAACCTGGGTACGCCCACATCGGCCAGCCTGCTTTACGAAAAACTGCTCAAGACGGCCAGTGAACTCGACCAGTTGTGCACCGACGGTGGCCAGCTGGCCGGTTGCCTGGGCGTCAACATGCCTCCGGGGTCAGACGTATATTCCACCGGTAAGCTGGAACTGCTGCAGACCTGGGTAGAGGCCGGCGCGCCGCGCGATGGCTGGGTTGCTGGTGCCAGCTGCGGCGAGCCCGAGGATATATGGACGCCGCTCGACCCGCCCGCGGCGCCTGCTCTCGGAGAGGGGTTCCAGGTGCACATGCCGGCCCCCGCTGGTTTCACGGTGGAGCCGGGTACCGAGTTTGAAGGCTGCCAGTGGATAGAGATGCCCGCCGAGATAACCGACACCTGGTACATCGAGCGCGTGGAGCTGCACGCCAACTCGGGCACCCACCACATCATATTGTGGGAGCCCAATAACTCCTCTTCCGGTTACGCGACTTCGTTCGACCCGGGCGATTCGCTCTGCGCCAAGAAGCAAGCTGAGTTCGGCGTGCCGCTAAGCTTCCGCATCGGCTTCCAGGACGCGGTTACTGAATTGCAGCTGCCTGCCAACGTGAGCTACACGATGGCGCCGGGCAAGGTGTTCGGGTTTAACCCGCACTACACCAACCCGTTTAACGTGGCCATCTATCCCGAGGTGTGGGTCAACTTTTACGGCTCGACGATTCCTAGCGCGGTGGAGGGAGAAGACATATTCCCGGGTGATCTCGGATTTCAGATCCCCCCGGGAACCAAGGGTACCGGTAACCTCACGAGCTACACCAATTCCACGGGCGTAGGCCAGTGCTACTACTCGCTGGGGTCGCACTCGCACAGGCGCAACACCGGCTTCAAGATCTGGACCAGTCAGCCGTCAAGCTGGGCCGATGGCAGTGACCTCGTCTACTACAATACCGATTGGGATCATCCCTATGCGTATGAGCCTTCGCCCAGGTACTACCTCGCGCCGGGCGCGAAGCTGTGGTTCCAGTGCGAGTGGGACAACGGAGTACTGGTCGACGTGAACAGGCGCTGCCGTACACTTGCCGATTCTGGAAACGGAGCCCACCAGTGCGCGTTCCTCAACGACAAGGTCTGCATTACCGATGCCGATTGCGGCTTTGGAACCCTGGGCCTATGTCGTGATTGCAACATCGACTTCGGCTTCCTGGCCGAGGACGAGATGTGCTTCATGCCCGGCCTGTACTACGACGCACAGCCCGGCCCGGATCCCTGCCCGTACTAGCTGGGGAGGACGGGGGTGGGGCTTGGCCTCCTCCCCGTTCTTCGCAGAACGGCAGGTGTCTCTTTCCTTAGTTGTTGGGCGCGCCCGAGTTGATCCAG
>LWDU01037955.1_pt2 | contig 20005 bp, 17 predicted proteins | sample 727161 | NCBI WGS metagenome assembly LWDU01 (sample SAMN04566230, study PRJNA314399) | hydrothermal vent metagenome | isolation source: deep sea hydrothermal plume seawater | place: Mexico: Gulf of California, Guaymas Basin | collected 2004-07-11
CTCGTCGTGGCGGCGCTGATCGTCTGGCACCGTGCCCGATCCGGTCTCGTTCGTGCGCTGGATCCTGATCATGCCGTGCGCCGGAGCCGATCTCTGTCGTGGTCACCGGGCAACCCGGGTGAGCTGTTCCAAATCGGCACAGCGCTGTGGCGGAATCCTCCCTGAGAGTAGAGCTCATCCACCGAGTGGTCGCCTCGTTCCTGCAGGCGCCGAGCATCAACGAAGGAGTTATGCGATGTCCTCGTCATCCACCGCGACCGCAGTCGTCCCGAGCGCCCTGCGTGATCTGTATCTGGGCTGGTCCGAGCTCATGGCCACTCACGAGCTGGACATGCGGCTGTTCCGCAGCATCTTCGATGAATGGCATCAGCCGACCATCGAACCGGAAGATGTCACCTACGCCCGGCATCTGGGCGTTCCCGGCCGGAGCCGATCGCTCCAAGGTCCTCCTCTACACGCACGGCGGCGGGTTCGCCGTCGGCTCTGCGGCCAGCCACCGGAAGCTCGCCGCGCACGTCGCGAAGGCGGCCGGGGTAACAGCGTTCGTGCTGGACTACCGTCGCGCGCCCGAGCACCCGCACCCCGCCCAGGTAGACGACGGGGTCGCGGCGTTCGAGGCCCTGCTGGAGCGGGGGGTCCACCCCGAGGACGTCACCACGATCGGCGACTCGGCGGGAGGCAATCTCGCCATCGCCATCCCGTTGGCGTTGAAGGCGAAGGGGCGGCCGCTGCCCGGGCACGTCATCGCGTTCTCCCCGTGGCTGGACATGGAGAACCGCGGCGCGACGCTGGTCACCAACGATGCGACCGACGCGCTGATCTCCGTGCCGCTCCTGGAGGGCATGATCGCCGGCGTGCTGGGGGCGACCACCAGCCCGTCGGCGCCGCTCGCGAACCCGCTCTACGCGGATTTCACCGGGTTCCCCCCGCTGTACGTCAACGCCGGTTCGGTCGAGTCGTTGGTCGACAATGCCATCCGCGTGGCAGAGCGCGCCAAGGGCGCCGGCGTTGACGTCACCCTGCATGTCGCCGAAGGACAGCAGCACGTCTACCCGTTCCTGGCTGGCCGCGACGCGGACGTCGACGCGGAGCTTGCGGCGATCGGCCAGTGGCTTCGCCACTGACCTGCAACACACCCCCGCTTATTCAACGAAGGAGTTGCACCATGACATCCACACAGACCACGGACTTCGACGCGATCGTCGTCGGCGCCGGTTTCGGCGGCATCTACCAGCTGCACACCCTGCGCGACAAGCTCGGCCTGCGCGTCCGCGGCTTCGAGAAGGGCGCCGGCATCGGAGGCACCTGGTACTGGAACCGGTATCCCGGCGCCATGTCCGACACGGAGAGCCCCTTCTACCGATACTCGTTCGATGACGAACTGCTGCAGGAGTGGGACTGGGCGCGAAAGTACATCGACCAGCCCGACATCCTCCGCTACCTTGAGACCGTCGTCGACCGGTACGACCTCCGCAAGGACTTCCGGCTGAACACCGAAGTCACGTCGATCGTCTTCGACGAAGCCACCAACACCTGGACGGTCGGCACCTCCGCCGGAGAGTCCTTCACGGCCCGATACGTGGTGACGGCGCTGGGACTGCTCGCAGCAACCAACATCCCCGACATCCCCGGGATCGACTCGTTTGAAGGCCGCCTCGTGCACACCGCGGAGTGGCCGGACGACCTGTCGATCGAGGGCAAGCGGGTGGGCGTCATCGGCACCGGCTCGACCGGAACCCAGTTCATCGTCGCCGCAGCCAAGCAGGTGTCGCACCTGACCGTGTTCCAGCGTTCCGCGCAATACAGCGTCCCCTCTGGCAACGGACCGGTCGAGCCGGGAGAGGTGGAGAACTACAAGTCCCGGTTCCCGGAGATCTGGGAGCAGGTCCGCAACTCGGGCGTCGCGTTCGGGTTCGAGGAGTCCACCGTCGCGGCCACCGATGTCGACGAGGCCGAGCGGGAGCGCGTGTTCCAGGCGGCATGGGACCGAGGCAACGGATTCTATTTCATGTTCGGCACGTTCAACGACATCGCTATCAACCCGGAGTCGAACGAGGCAGCCGCTGCGTNNCGTCGAGATCACCCCGCGAGGCGTGAAGACCGCGGACGGCGTGGAGCACGAGCTGGATGTGCTCGTGCTGGCTACCGGGTTCGACGCGGTCGACGGCAACTACCGCCGCATCGACATCCGCGGGCGCGGAGGGGTGAGCGTCGACGAGCACTGGGCCGACGCCCCGACCAGCTTCCTCGGCATCATGACGGCCGGATTCCCGAACATGTTCATGATCCTCGGCCCCAACGGGCCGTTCACCAACCTGGTGCCCAGCATCGAGGCGCAGGTCGAGGACGAATGGACCGAGACCTGCACGACGATCGCGAACTACACGCTGTTCCCCAAGACCGACTCGTGGATCTTCGGGGCGAACATCCCCGGCAAGAAGCACGCCGTGATGTTCTACCTCGGCGGCCTAGGCGCCTACCGCGGCCTCCTCTCGGAGATCCAGGCGAAGGACTTCGAAGGATTCAGCATCGGACAGCCCGTCCCGGCCTGATCGACGGTAACCGTAGGCCGGGAGTGTGCTTCCCGGCCTACGGTCGTCCTATGAGCGACTCCATGTCAGCAGACGTCACATTCCGGTCACGCCGCTGGGTCCGTCCCGAGGACCTGAACGCGCACGGCACCCTGTTCGGCGGCAGCCTGCTGCGCTGGATCGATGAAGAGGCCGCGATCTACGCCATCATCCAGCTCGGAAACTCCCGGGCGGTCACCAAGTACATCTCCGAGATCGACTTCGTCAGTTCCGCGCGACAAGGCGATCTGATCGAGATGGGACTGCGCGCCACCGCGTTCGGGCGCACCTCCCTCACGATGCGCGCCGAGGTGCGCAACATGATCACTCGTGAACGCATTCTCACGATCGAGAAGATCGTCTTCGTCGGCCTCGATGACCACGGCCAGCCCATTCCTCACGGCTACACCGACATCACCTACGAACGCGACCGGCTTCCCCACCACCATGGACTCATGCGCACAGAGGATAGATCCACAGCGGATTAGGTATTGGCGGGTTCCAATAGGGAGGCGGATACTGGGTGTGACCACTTGCAGTGACGCGAGGTCCCAGCTATGTCCATCGACACCTATTCCGCCGCGAGCGTGCGGCAGGCTCGTGAACGCCTTCTCGAAGCTGGCGTCGGCGCGCACGGTCTCACTCCCCGAACACTGAACGTCCCCCCGGTGATCGAGCGCAGTTGGCGTCGCTCGATCACCACCGGTGGCGGCTGCGATCCGACTGCGACTCCTGCTTACCACCCGTTCTCCGAACTGGCGGGACGCTTCCAGGACACCGCTGAGACCGTCCTGGCGCGATGGGCGGAATCACTCGCTGACATGCGTGTCGCGCTGCTGGTCAGCGACCGATCCGGACGGATCCTCGCCCGAAAGGTAGGCGACCCGAGCCACGCGAGACGGCTCGACAAGGTGTCCGCCGCCGAAGGATTCGAATTCTCGGAGTCCGCGCTGGGCACGAACGGACTCGGAACGGCGATGGAGGAAAGATCCGCAGTGTTCGTGCGCGGCGCCGAGCACGTCAACGACCGGCTGCAGACCCTAGCCTGCGCCGGCGCCCCCATCCACGACCCCCTCTCGCAGCGTGTCATCGGCTCGCTCGCCCTCGCCTCTCCAGTCGGGGCATCCCATCCCGCGATGCTCGCGATCGCGAAGCAGGCCGCTCGTGACCTCCAGGACGCGCTCCTGAACACCGCACCGCTGGAGTTGCAGGCGCTGCTGGCCCGGTTCGCGGGCGGCACCGCCGGCCACCGCGTGCTGGCCATCGGTCGAGGAGGCGTGCTCGCCTCGACGGGCGCGTTGCCGATGCTCTCGGCCGAGCGGCACGTGACGCTGTGGGACGAGTTGCAGGCTCACCATTGGCAGGGGGATGTCGCATCCGTCCTGCTCGCGGGTCGGCCGAGCACTGCCCGCCGCATCGTGAATCGGGCAGGCGAGAGCATCTACCTCGTTGAACTGCCCGAGGACGAGCCGACCGCAGCGCCGGAACCCACCCGACTCTCCCGCCTTGCCGCGCACCTCGACGTGCTCGGTCGCACCAGCGGGTGCATCGCGATCCACGGTCCCCGCGACAGCGGGAAGACGCTTCTCGCCCAGCTCTGGCTGCGCGAACGCGACCGCCACGACCCGGTCGTCATCGACGCCCCGGCGCTTCGGGAACCGGGGGCCGTGGTCACGGCGGTGCAGGCGCTGAGCACAGGCACGTCGGTGGTCGTCCGCAGCGTCGAGTCTTTGACCGACGCTGACTTCCCGGTCCTGCAGCAATTGGCCGGCGCGGCAGATCCCGTCCGGTCCGCCCGGGTGGTGTTCTGTGTCGCAGACGACCTGACTGGCGTCGTCTTCAGTTTCCTGGGCCGCCTGGGGCCGCGACTCGACCTCCCAGCGCTGCGCGATGACCCAGACCGTGTCATCGGCCTGGCCGTGAGACTCGCTCAGGAGCACTCGGTGACACTGAGCCCTGCTCTGCTGCAGGCGCTTTCCCGGTGGGACTGGCCTGGTGGCGCCTCGGAGCTGCGGGTTCTGATTGCCGCGATGGTGGCGTACCGCCCCGTCGGCACCGTCCTGGACGTCGACCTTCTGCCCGTCGAGATGCGCACACGTGCCCGCCAGCTGCGCGGCATCGCCGCATCCGAGTACCGGGCGATCGATGCGGCGCTGCGGGAGGCGGACGGAAACCGTTCGCGTGCAGCGGAGATCCTCGGTATCGGGCGCACGACGCTGTACCGGAAACTGCGCGCGTACGGTCTCGACGGGCAGAACACCCTGATCTCCTGAAAACAGCGCCCCCGACTGCCGACCAGGGAGGCCTGGATTCGCAGTTGCGTACTCGGCGCGGCGGAGGCGTTACGCGGGGATATCAGGCGGGGGTTCGGATGAGCTTCTTGTTCGCGAACTCGTCCATGCCGTACCGGGCGAGCTCGCGTCCGATGCCGGAGCGCTTCACGCCGCCGAAGGGGAGGTCCGGTGCGCTGCGGCTGGTGCTGTTGATCCACACCATCCCGACCTCCAGTTCGCGGGCGATCTGCGCGGCCGCCAGAGGGTCCTGCGTGAAGACGCTGCTGGACAGCCCGAAGGGCGATTCGTTGGCCAGGGCGACCGCGGCCTGCGGGGAGGGCACCCGGTACACGACCGCGGTCGGTCCGAACAGCTCCTCCTCGTAGGCTCGCATCGGCGGGGTGACCCCGGTGAGCACGCTGGGCGGGTAGAAGGCGCCCTCTCGGCGTGCACCGGGGGCGATGTGCAGGGTGGCGCCCTTGGCGACCGCGTCCTCGACGAGCTCCTCGAGCTCCTTGCCGGCATCCGCGGACGCCAGCGGGCCGAGGAACGTGTCGGGGTCCGTGGGGTCGTCGGGGGTGATCTTCGTGATCGCGTCGATGAACTTCCGGGAGAACTCGTCGTAGACGGCATCCACGACGATGAACCGCTTGGATGCCGTGCACGCCTGGCCGCCGTTGGCGATGCGGCCGCGCACGCCGGCTGCCACGGCCGCGTCGACGTCAGCATCCTCCAGGACGATGAACGGGTCCGAGCCGCCCAGCTCGAGGACGACCTTCTTCATATGCCTGCCGGCCACCTCGCCGACAGCCGAGCCCGCCTTCTCGGAGCCGGTCAGCGACACCCCTTGCACGCGCGGGTCGGCGATGATGCCGGCGATCTGGCGGCTGTCTACGAACGCGTTGATGTACGCGTCGGCCGGAAGCCCGGCATCGTGGAGCACGCGTTCGATGGCGAGGGCGGACTGCGGGCAGTTGCGGGCGTGTTTGAGGATGATCGTGTTGCCCAGTGCGAGGTTGGGGGCGACAAACCGGGCCACCTGGTAGTACGGGTAGTTCCACGGCATGATCCCCAACAGCGGCCCGATCGGCTCGGTGCGGACGAGCGCTTCCCCTCCGCCGACGATGTCGAGGGTCTCGTCGGTGAGAAACGCTTCGGCGTGGTCGGCGTAGTACTGGTAGATCGAGGCGACCAGCTCGACTTCCCCGCGGGCCTGCGTGACGGGTTTGCCGACCTCGAGGGTCAGCAGCGCGCTCAGTTCATCGATGCGGTCCCGGTGCAGTTGCGCCGCGCGTGCCAGGATCCCCGTCCGTTCGGCGAGCGGCAGCTCCCGGTACCTGCGGTAGGCCGTGTGCGAGCGGGCGACGATGTCGGCCACGTCCGCATCGCCGATCACGGGGTACTCGGCGACCGTCTGGCCGGTGGCTGGGTTGATGGTCCGGTATGCACCCATCGTGGTCTCCTCGCTTCATTGCTGTCGTGCGTCTCTCGGGCCACGCCCGCCCAGATCGGCGGTCGTCTGGCGCGGTACTGCCCACTCAGCCTGTCGCGCCGTGGCCGAGTTCGTCCAATACCGATCCCGGCCGAGATTGATGACGATGGCGCATCAGATGTACGTGGATCGGGTATTGGACGCGCATTGATCGGTGATGGGAGGCTGGGACGGTGACCACTCTGATACTCCGCGAGGGCGCGGACCGGCTTCACGTCGAACTGAACCGTCCTGACGTGCGAAACGCGATCAACGACGACATGGTCGACGAACTTCACGCGGTATGCACGAGCCTGGAGCGAGAGCCCCGCATCCTGATTCTCACCGGAACCTCCACGCCCGAACGGGGTGTGTTCGCGGCTGGCGCAGACATCCGGCAGCTGCTCGAGCGCGGCCGCGACGAAGCGCTGGCCGGCATCAACTCCGGGCTGTTCACCCGTATCGCGCGGCTGCCTATGCCGGTGATCGCCGCGGTCGACGGGTTCGCGATCGGGGGCGGTGCGGAACTCGCGTACGCGGCCGACATCCGGATCGCGTCCACCCGCGCCGTGTTCGGCAACCCCGAGACGGCGATCGGAATCCTGGCCGCGGCCGGGGCGACCTGGCGGCTCGCCGAGCTGGTGGGGGAGCCGCTGGCCAAGGAGATCCTGTTCACGGGGCGCCGGCTGGACGCCGAGGAGGCGCTGCGGTGTGGGTTGGTGGCCTCGGTGCATGAACCCGACCAGTTAGCGGCCGCGGCGGATACCGTCGCCGATCGGATCGCTGGCCAGGATCCGCTCGCCCTCCGCCTCTCGAAGCGCGTGCTCGCTGCGCCGCGGGACGCCCACCCCCTTGTCGACGAACTCGCGCAGGCGATCCTGTTCGAGTCGGACGCCAAGACGCAGCTGATGACCCGATTCCTCAACCGTTCTCAGGAGACCCGATGATCACTGTTCCCTCCACCGTCGGCGTGATCGGGGGCGGCCGCATGGGCGCCGGTATCGCGCAAGTGTTCGCTCAGGCGGGCGCCCAGGTCACCGTGATCGAACGTGACCCGGCGGCGGCGGGCGCGGCCGCCGCGCGGTTGGCCGATGGGATCCGCAAGGCCGCGGAGCGGGATGCCTCGGTCGACGTCGACGCAATCGCCGGCCGCGTCGCGGCCAGCGCCGACTACGAGGCGCTGCGGAATGCCGAGCTCGTGATCGAAGCTGTCCCAGAGACATTCGCACTCAAGGTCGAGGCGATGCAGAGAGCAGAGGGGATCGTGGAGGAGTCGGCGTGGCTGGCCACGAATACCTCATCGTTGTCGGTGACAAGGCTCGCGGCGCAGCTGGCGAGGCCGGAGCGCGTGTGCGGACTGCACTTCTTCAATCCGGTGCCGCCCTCGTCACTCGTCGAGATCGTGCTGACGCCGTCGACCGACCCGGACCTGCGGCAACGGGCGGAGCAGTGGGTGACATCGCTGGGGAAGACCCCGATCGTCGTCAACGACGCGCCCGGCTTCGCGAGCTCCCGCCTGGGCGCGGCAATCGCGCTGGAAGCGATGCGGATGCTCGAAGAGGGGGTGGCCAGCGCTGAGGACATCGACACGGCGATGGTGCTGGGATACCGTCACGCGACAGGTCCGTTGCGCACCTCCGATCTTGTCGGGCTGGACGTGCGTCTCGGGATCGCCGAATACCTCTATGAGACGCTCGGCGAGCGGTTCGCCCCGCCGCAGATCCTCCGCGACAAGGTCGCGGCCGGGGAGCTGGGACGCAAGACGGGACGCGGCTTCTTCGACTACGCGTGAGTCGTGGCCGGCTGGACGCCCGGCGCGGTCACGCGCTGAGCACGATCCGGCCGGGCACGCCGCCCGCGGCGAGCCGGTCCAGCGCATCCTGCACCGCCGTCGCAGACAACTCCCCGTCGATGATCGGGAGATGCGGGAGCGCGCCGCGCCGCGCGAGCCCGACGAGCTCCTCGAGCTCGCCGAGGGACCCGACGAAGCTTCCGCGGATGGTGATGATCTTCAGAGTGAGCAACGCGGTGGGGATGACCAGCTCTCCGCCGAACAGCCCGACCTGAACCATCGTTCCGCCCTTGCGGAGCGCGGCGAACGCAGCGGGAGCTGTTGTGGAGTTGTTGACGAAGTCCACGATCGCCGCGACCGGCCCACCGGCGCCGGCGACGATGGCGGCGGCAAGGTCTTCCTGGCGGGCGGAGATCGTCGTGGTCGCTCCGAGCTGCCGCGCCAGTTCCAGATTGCGCTCCTGCAGGTCCACCGCGAGGACTGCTTCGTGGCCGAGCGCGCGCAGCGTGGCGATCGCCATCAACCCGACACCGCCGGCGCCTATCACCACGACCGGATCGGACGCGGTGGCCGGAAGGGCCTTGCGCGCGGCACTGTAGGCGGTCAGGCCGGAGCAGGCGAGAGTTGCGGCCCACCGCTCTTCGATCCCGGTGACGTCGAGGAGGTAACGGGGGTGCGGGACGAGGATAAACTCGGCATACCCGCCGTGGCGGGCGACGCCGAGGTTACGGGGCGAGGGGCACAGGTTCTCGTGACCTGCCTGGCATGCGTCGCAGGAGCCGTCGCCGATCCATGGGTAGACAAGGCGATGCTCACCCGGCGAGACCCCGTCGGCGTCGGGGCCGGCCGCTTCGACGACGCCGACGACCTCATGGCCGAGGACAAGCGGGTAGGTGACGCCCCGGTCGATCAGATTCAGACGCCCCCGGCTGCCGAGATCGTAGTACCCCTCACGCAGGTGCATGTCGGTGTGGCACACCCCGGACCGAACCACGCGCAGGAGGATTTCGGTGCCTTCGGGGGTCGGGGTCGGCAATTCCACATCGGTCACCGTGTGATCGTCTTGGAAGATCGCGAATGCGTGCATGGTTGTCCTCGCCGTTGATATACGCACAGTGGACTCCACGCTTCCACTTCGTTCTGATTCTCTCCAATACCAAATGGCAGGCGGATTGATACCTGGCGACCCTTAGCCTCGATCCACCGATGAGCCGTGGGTGTGCCGGGGCGGCATGATCGGGGCGCGGTGACGCGTCGAGGGCAGGGTTGAGTTCCGGGCGTCGCATCCCGGTCGTCCACTTGGTCCTCGGTCGTGCCGCGTTGCGGCGATGGTCAGGTGGTCACCGTTGGCGGTGGCGCGTGCGTGGCTGTGAAGAGCCGGTCGAACGCGGTCTGCCATGGCCAGGCCTCGGGCAGGTGCAGCGTGATTCGGCGCGCGGAGCGCGCCAGCCGTGCGGGGACGTGGATCAGGGTGCGGCGGATCGTCGCGGTCGTTGCTCTCGCGAGCCGTCCCGCTCGGTCGGCGACGAGACCGGCAGCGCGGGTGAGGTTGAATGCGATCACGGCGATGACGAGCCAGGCGCTGTTCGCGGTGAACACCCCGGAGGGCAGGTGCGCGAGCGGCCCCGCTTTGAGGTCGGCGTGGACCTGCTCGATGATCGCGTGACCGCGGTGGGTCTTGTCCGCGGCCACCGTGTCCATCACCTCCTTCGCTGTGGTGGTGAAGAACGCGTGATGCCGGTAGACGTCGAACAGGGTCGGCTGCTCCACCTGTCTCGGGTTCAGATCGGGGATGCGCCGCACCACCAACCGTCCGGCGACCTGTTCCGCCTTCTTCCTCGAGCGGAACGCGGTGAACGGGACCTCGGCGACCTCGGCTTTGGAGATCAGCTGCCCGGTGGTCTCGTCACGGATCGCGTCGGTGTACTCGATCATCTCCCACGCATCATCCGGGATGGTCGCGATCGCGGCCTTCACCGCCGGGTCCATCCTCACGGTCACCGACACGTCGGCGCCCGCCTTGATCGCGGTGCCGACGGTCGCGTGTCCGTAGAACGCGGAGTCCGCCCGCAGCAACGGCCTGGCCCCGGTCGCGGCGCGGGTGCGGCGCAGGGTGGCGAGAGCATCGCCGACGATCCGCGCGGCCCCCTTCGGGGACCCGGTCTTCCCCTGCCGCAACCGCTGGGCCAGGATCACCGGCGCCGACGAGGTGGTCGATGCCGTGGCGAGGAGGGCGTTCAGCCCCCGGACGCCGGAGTACCCGAAACCGGCGCCCTGCTTCTGGTATCCGTGGACCTCGATGATGGTGTCGTCCAGATCCACCATCACCCGCTCGCCATCGCCTGCTCGGAGCAGCGGCGCGTCGACAGCGAGATTCGCGAACACCCGGGAGGCGACGGCGTCGAGCTGGCGGACGTGTCCGAACCGGAACTCCCGCAGGAACGACCCGAGCGTCGACGGCGCATACGTCCGGTCGAACAACCGGCCCATTCCGCCATGGCGGAGCAGGTTCATGTCGTCGATCGAGTCCGCCCCGGCGAGCATGCCCGCGACCAGTGCCATCACCTTCGCACCCGCGTTGGCGCCCTTATCCGTCGGGACGCTCAACCGCTCACGCGCGAGCTCGTCCAACCCCGCGGAACGCGCCAGGCGGAGCATCGGCACCAGCCCCGCGGCCGACACGAGATTCGGATCATCGAACACCGCAGACACTGCGGCGGGGGCGTGCTTGAATTGCATCTACGAGATGCCTCTCCGACCAGACGAACAGAACCCTAAGCAAGCTCTATTCTTCCTGATCAGAGGGGCATTTCTACGTCACGACGCTCGCTCAACGCCCCGTCCATCGGTGGATCGAGGCTTAGTCCTGCGGCGTCGGGAGGACGGATTCGGACAACCGGAGCACGGCGTGCAAGGCACGGTCGTCGCTGTCGCGCAGCCACGCCATCCGCAGCTCGACAGGTGCGACGTCGTCGGTCAGGCGCAGGAAGCGCAAGTGCGGGTCGGCGATGCTGTCGATCACCGAGGACAGGGTCAATGAGCAGCCGATCTCGGCGGAGACGAGGGACATCAGCGTCCACGAGTCCGGTGCGTGCTGGACGACATCGGCGTTGAACCCGGCGGCTCTACTCATCTGTCGCAGCCGCTCCAGCAGCAACGTGCCGGTCTGCGGTTGGAGCGACACGAACGGCTCACCCTCGAACTGCGCGATCGACACGGCACCGGCGTCGGCTAGACGGTGGGTCTCCGGGACGGCGATGACGAGTTCCTCGACAGCGATCACGCGGGTGCGCACGGCGGCGGGAATGTGGTCCCACCTGCCGAGGGCGATGTCGATGTCGCCGCGGGTGAGCAGCTGCATCGCCGGTTGGGCGAAGTGCTGACTGAGCAGCTCGAGGTGGATGCCTGGGTGGTTCTGGTTGACTGCTCGGGCGAGCAATCCGACCATCACGTTGGAGGACGCACCCGCGTACGCCAGACGGACGTGACCGATCTCGCCCGTCCCGGCTGCGCGGGCGACCCTGCTCACCCGGTCCAGCGCGTCCAGGACCTCCTGGGCGGGGGCGACGAGGGCCTCGCCCACCGAGGTCAGCGTTACCTTGCGGGTGCTCCGCTCGAACAGCCGCGCACCCAACTCCCGCTCCAGCTGCTGGATGCCGCGGCTGATCGGCGGCTGCGCCATATGCAGGCGCTCGGCTGCCCGTCCGAAGTGCAGTTCCTCGGCGACGGCGAGGAAGGTGCGCAGCTGCTGCAGATCCATCCAGGGATTATTGCATAATCCGTACCGATGGAAGGTGGATTGGCATACAAGTCTGGATGAGTCGGCCGGGGTCGCGCAGACCCCGGCCGACCGAGATCACTGCGCGGTATAGCCGCCATCCACGACATACTCGGCGCCGGTGACGAAGGAAGCCTCGTCCGAGGCGAGGAAGAGTACGACGTTCGAGACTTCCTCGGGCTGGCCGGGCCGGTCGAGGATCGTCGTGGACAGCACGGCTTTCGTCGACTCCGGCGTCGCCAGCAGCCCCGTGGTCATGGGGGTGGCGATGACACCGGGATGCACAGAGTTCACCCGGATGCCGTACTTGGCCAGGTCCACCGCGCTGGCCTTGGTCAGCAGCCGGACGGCGCCCTTTGACGCCTCGTACGCGGCGGCGCTCGGTGCGCCGATGATGCCGTAGATCGACGAGATGTTCACGATCGATCCCCCGCCTGCGCGGACCAGAGCAGGCACCGCGGCCTTGGTGCCGAGGAAGACACCCTTGGCGTTGATGCGGAAGATGAGGTCCCACTCCTCCTCTGTGGTCTCCTCGACGGGCTTGAGGATGAGCACCCCCGCGTTGTTGACCAGAATGTCGAGCCGGCCGAAACGCTGCTCGGCTTCTGCCACGATCTCGTCCCACCTCGCCGCGATCGCGACATCCTGCTCCAGCCCCACGACCGTCCCGCCGTCACGGTTCGCTTCGGCGACGGTGTGCTCGAGCCCGCTCGCCCCTTCCTGGGCGAGGCGGCGCACATGTGCGCGCCCCATCCCGTTCGCCGCGCCGGTGACGATCGCGACCTTGCCTGCAAGCCTGCTACCCATGGGTTCTCCTTAGCCTCATTGCTGATCACGCCCAGGCGCGGGCCGCTCCCGGCCCCATCGCCTCGACACCACCAGGGTGGCGTCGAAATGGGGAGCCTCGAGTGTGCCGTTCTGGAACAGCCCTCGTTTCATGAGATTAGAGCATCAATACGTGCCTGATCAGGTATTGGACGGACATAAACGGCTGCTGGGAGTCTGGACGAACACGACGACTGAGGTGTTCCCGATGATGAAGAGCTCGCTCCCGGATGGCCGGACGGTGCAGGACGTGGCCGGTGGTCCTTTCGAGGGTCTCCTGGTCGCGGATTTCGGCCGGGTACTCGCTGGCCCCTACTGCACGATGCTGCTCGCGGACCTCGGGGCGACGGTCATCAAGGTGGAGAGTCCGCTAGGGGACGAGACACGCAGCTACCGGCCACCGGAGTACCGAGGCGAGTCGACCTACTTCCTCTCCATTAACAGGAACAAGCAGTCTGTGGTGCTGGACTTCCGCAACCCCGATGACCTTGTCCTCGCACAGCGTCTCGCGGCCCGAGCCGATGTGGTCACAGAGAACTTCAAACCCGGCGGGCTCCGGCGATTCGGCTTGGACTACGAGTCCGTCAAGCGGGAGAACCCCAGTGTGATCTATGCGTCGATCACCGGCTTCGGTACCGCGGGAGGCGCGGGGCTCGCCGGCTACGACCTGCTCGCACAGGCGCTGTCTGGACTGATGAGCGTGACCGGCGCGCCGAACACGGAAGGGTTCCGCGCGGGCGTCGCGGTGTTCGATGTGATCACCGGGTTGCACACGTGCATCGCGATCACCTCCGCCCTTTACCACCGACAGCGCTCGGGAGAGGGACAGCACGTCGAACTGAACCTGCTGTCCTCCGCATTGTCGGGCATGGTCAACCAGACCGGCGGGTTTCTGCTGAGCGGGCAGTCTCCGACCCGGATGGGCAATGACCACCCCAGTATCTACCCCTACGCACCGTTTCGCACCCATGACGGGGAACTGGTGCTCGCGATCGGCAACGACGCGCAGTTCGCTACGTTCTGCGACGCCATCGGGCTGCCGCAGCTGGCCGCAGACACTCGCTTCGCGTCCAACGCAGACCGCAGCGCGCACCGAGACGCCCTGCGCCCGCTGCTGACAGCGCGGCTGGTCACCAAGACCGCATGGGAGTGGTTCGACATCTTCAGCCCGTTGCAGGTCCCGTGTGCGCCGGTCCTGGATGTCCGTGGAGGCGTCGAGTTCGCTGCGAAGATCGGCCTGGAGCCCAGCGTCGCGGCCGGCACCGGCGACCACGCGGTGCCCACCATTCGCAACCCCATAACGTTCTCCCGCACCCCCGCGAGTTACCGCGCCGCGCCTCCTGCACTCGACCAGGATGGCGAGGCGGTCCGACGGTGGCTGCAAGTCGCGGAAGACGATGAAGACCACGTCGGCGATCGGGTTACCGTCCCGGCGATTCGGAAAGAGGGACGCTGAGAGATGACGATCACGAAGGCGGCACATCCGGTGGATACGGACTTTTATCAGATCGGTGATCTTCTCGGCGACGACGACCGCAATCTCATCACACGTGTGCGCGGATTCGTGGATTCCGAGGTCCTGCCAGTTATCAACGAGTACTGGGAGTTAGCGGACTTCCCTTACCAGATCCTCCCCGCACTGGGCGAGCTGGGAATCGTGGGCACCGCGATCCAGGGCTACGGCTGTCCGGGACTGACCCGACTGCAGACCGGCCTCGTCGCGATGGAACTGTCTCGTGGAGACGGGAGTGTGAACACGCTCAATGCCGTGCACTCGGGACTTGCGATGGGCAGCATCGCGTTGCTCGGCGACGACGAGCAGAAGCAGCGCTGGCTGCCCGAAATGGCAGCCCTCCGCAAGCTCGGCGCGTTCGCGCTGACCGAGCCCGATCACGGCTCCGACTCCGTCGCCCTGGAGACCACTGCCCGCCGCGACGGGAGCGCGTATGTCATAGACGGTGCCAAACGGTGGATCGGGCTCGGACACGTTGCGGACCTCGTCATCATCTGGGCCCGCGACACAGCGGATGCCAAAGTGAAGGCATTCGTGCTCGAGAAAGGCGCTGACGGACAGTATCCCGAGGGGTACTCTGCGGAGGCGATCACCGGGAAGATCGCTAAGCGCGCGATCCAGCAGGCGCACATCGAGATCTCCGGACTGAGGATCCCTGCCGGGAACAAGCTGGCGAAGTCGACCTCATTCCGTGACGTCTCCGCGATCCTCAACCGCACCCGCAGCGCCGTCGCGTGGGAGGCGCTCGGGCACGCTCTCGCCGCGTACGAGGCAGCGGCGGTCTACGTCCAGGAACGTGTCCAGTTCGGCAAGCCCATCGCCAGCTTCCAGCTGGTGCAGAACAAGCTGGCCAACATGCTCGCCGATCTCACCGCGATGCAGTTGCTCTGCTTCCGCACAGCCACTCTGCAGGATGAAGGGCGACTGACGAACGAACAGGCCTCGCTCGCGAAGATGTTCACCGGCCAGCACGCGCGTGCACTCTGCCGGGATGCCCGCGACCTCCTCGGCGGCAACGGACTCCTTCTGGAGAACCACGTCGCCCGCCACCTCACCGACATGGAAGTCGTCCACACATATGAGGGGACCGACTTCATCCAGTCGCTCATCATCGGCCGCCAGATCACCGGAATATCGGCGTTCGCCTGACCCTCGGCCGACCACGGAAGGGAGCCCGCCATGACCGCGAGCTTTGTCTACGATGCTGTCCGCACCCCCTTCGGGCGGGCGGGTGGCGCGCTCAGCGGCATCCGGCCCGACGATCTCGCCGCAGTCGTCATGAAGGCGACCGTCGCGCGCATGGGCCTCGACCCCGCGCGCATCGATGACGTGATCTTCGGCGATGCGAACCAAGCAGGAGAGGACAACCGCGACGTCGCCCGTTTCGGGGCGCTGCTGGCAGGCTTCCCCACCAGTGTCACCGGCGTGACCGTCAACCGACTCTGCTCGTCGTCGCTGGAAGCGGTGATCCAGGCCGCCCGCGCTGTCGAGACCGGCGACGCCGGTCTCGTGCTCGCCGGCGGAGTGGAGTCGATGAGCCGGGCGCCGTTCATCGTGGAGAAGTCGCCGAGGCCGTGGCCGGCGGTCGGTAACCAGACACTGTGGAACACCTCCATCGGGTGGCGGATGACCAACCCGAAGCTGCCGAAGCAGTGGACCATCTCCAATGGAGAATCGGCGGAGAAGATCGCCCGAGAGTGGGGAATCTCCCGAGATGCCCAGGACGAGTTCGCCGTGCGCTCTCACCGGCTGGCAGCTAAAGCGTGGGCTGACGGGGTCTACGATGGCGAGATCGTGCACGTGCCAGGGGCCGACCTGGCACGCGACGAGGGCATCCGGGACGACACTTCCGTGGACAAGCTCGCCGGGCTTACTCCGCTGTTCGCGCGCGACGGCGAAGGCACCGTCACCGCCGGCAACTCCTCGCCGATCAACGACGGCGCTTCCGCCGTTCTGATCGCCGCGGAGGGTGCGCTGCCCGGCGAGCCACTCGCGCGGATTGCGGGACGCGGGGCGCATGGCGTCGATCCGCATCTGTTCCCGATCGCGCCGATCGAGGCGGCGAACAAGGCGCTCGCACGCGCCGGCCGGTCCTGGGCCGATGTCGACGTGGTCGAGCTCAACGAGGCGTTCGCTTCACAGTCGCTCGCATGCGTCGCCGGGTGGCCTGAACTTGATCCTGAGCGGGTCAACATCCACGGCGGAGCGCTGGCCATCGGCCATCCGCTGGGCGCTTCGGGGGGCCGCATTCTCGGGCATGCCGCGCATGAGCTTGCGCGACGCGGAGGCGGCGTCGCCGTCGTGGCGATCTGCATCGGCGTGGGTCAAGGCCTCGCCGTCGTGCTGGAACGGTGACAGTGAGACCGCGAGCATCCGTTCGTGGTGGGGTCATTGGCAGTCCCAGAGTCAACCGAAGCTTCAGCATTCCCCTCCGACGTTCTTCCTCGACGGTGAGATGCTCGAGCTCGGCCAGCTGCAGTGACCTCCAGCGCTCTCGCCGCCGTGACAGGGCCGCGTCCGTTTGAGTGGTGGTCTTTCGCTTCGTTGCGATGATCAGCTGTCGTTAGTTTAGGCGGCGGTGATCTCGGGGAGTATCACCGCCTCGTCGATGGTGGGGGTGGTCGCGGTGAGCTCGGTCATGGAGGCTTCGGAGAAGTAGCGGCGGTCGGCGGCTTCCCATTCGTCGTGTTGCTCGACGAGGACGGAGCCGGCCAGGCGGAGCAGGGCGGCGTTGTTCGGGAACACGCCAACGACGTCGGTGCGGCGCTTGATCTCCCGATTGAGGCGTTCCAGCGGGTTCGTGGACCAGATCTGTCGCCAATGCCGGGCGGGGAACGCTTTGAACGCGAGGATGTCGTCACGGGCGTCGGTGAGCATCACGGCGGTCTTGGGGTGGACGCGCTCGATCATGCGCACGACTTCGTCGAACTGGGCATCGATGTGCTCGGCGTCGGGTTGGGCGAAGATCGTGCGGATCACGCTGGCGACCATCTCCTGCCGGCCCTTCGGGAGGGCGGTCAGGACGTTGCGCATGAAGTGGACGCGGCAGCGCTGCCAGGCGGCGCCCTGCAACACGGTCGCTGCGGCCTTCTTCAGTCCGGCGTGGGCGTCGGAGATCACCAGCTTCACCCCGCCCAGACCTCGTGTCTTCAACGAGCGCAGGAACTGCTTCCAGAACTCCTCGGTCTCGCTGTCTCCGACATCGAAGCCCAGCACGACCCGCCGCCCGTCAGCGGCGACGCCGATCGCGACGACGACCGCCTGGGACACGACACGGTGGTCGATGCGGACCTTGCAGTAGGTCGCGTCGAGGAACACGTAGGGGTAGGCGATGTCAGACAGCGAGCGGTCGCGGAACGATGCGACCTCGGCGTCGAGCCCTTGGCAGATGCGGGACACCTCGGACTTCGAGATGCCAGTGTCAGCGCCGAGCGCTTTGACGAGGTCATCGACCTTCCGGGTTGAGACGCCGTGGAGGTAGGCCTCCATCACGACCGCGAACAAGGCTTGGTCGACCCGGCGGCGCCGCTCCAGCAGCGACGGGAAGAACGACCCCTGCCGCAACTTCGGGATCCGCAACTCCAGATCCCCAGCCGTGGTCGACAGCACCCGCGGCCGGGAACCGTTGCGGGTAGTCGTGCGCTCGCTCGTGCGCTCGTAGGGGGCGGCGCCGATGAATGCGGCTGTCTCCGCGTCGATCAGCTCCTGGTAGAGCCGCTCGGTCGCGGCTCGGATGCGGTCGGTGGTGCCGGTGAGCTTCAGTTCCCCGAGCAGCTCGAGGAGGGCAGACTGGTCAAGAGCCATCGTGCGGTGTCGTCTTTCTGTGTGAGTTCTTGGTCGTTCTCACTGACCATCGCACGATGGCTCACCCCGTCGCGGTCACGACGCCGCGGGCCCGAAAGACCACCACCCCGCGGGACTCCAGGCCCGGTAGCCGGGGAACGACTGGGCCCGGCCGGTGAAACCATGCGCCCACTCGGTGAGATCGTCCAGCCGCCCCCTGTGCGTCAGGATGGGGTGAGACACCAGCACTGCTGACCTTCGCACTGCACGGGGCGAGAACGGACCAATACTGAGATGACGATGACGGTTGCTGACGTCGGCACCGATGATGGGGCTATGGCTCCTCGTGCTGACCGGCCCAAGAGGCGGACGTTCACCGCCGAGTTCAAAGCGGCGATCCTGGCCGAGTACGACGCCGCGGACCGCTCTGGGCGTGGGGAGATCCTGCGCCGGGAGGGCCTGTACACCTCCCACATCATCGAGTGGCGCAAGGCCGCGGCCGCCGGCTCGCTGTCCGGGCTGGGCAGCAAGCCGCGGGACCGGCGCGAGCGGGAGCTGCAGGCGCTACGGGCCCGGGCGGAGAAGGCCGAGGCCGAGCTGGCCAAGACCAGGGCGGCGCTGGACCTGATGGGAAAAGCACACGCGCTCTTGGAGACGCTCTCCGAGAGCGCGGACAAGCCGCCGCGGTCGCCGCGGTGATCAACCCGGCCGTCGACGGGCTGGCCGAGCACGTCGGCACCGCGGCTGCGTGCGCGCTGCTGGGTCGCTCCCGCGCCAGTCACTACCGGGCCAAGAACCCGCCACCGCCACGTCCACGGACACCGCGGCCGGCACCGGCGAACAAGCTGTCCGCCGCCGAGCGGGCCCACGTGCTGGCCGTGTTGACCAGCCAGCGGTTCGCGGACAAGTCGGTCGCCCAGGTCTGGGCCACGCTGCTGGACGAGGGCACCTACCTGTGCTCGATGTCCACGATGCACCGGATCCTGCGCGAGCACGACATGGCCGGGGAACGGCGCCGGCAGGCGAGCCACCCGCCCCGGACCCGGCCCGAGCTCGTCGCGACGGCGCCGGGGCAGGTGTGGAGTTGGGACATCACAAAGCTCAAGGGGCCGGAGCGGGGCGTGTACTACGACCTGTACGTCGTGCTCGACATCTTCTCCAGGTTCGTCGTGGGCTGGACCATCGCGGCCCGCGAGGACGCCGAGATCGCCAAGAACCTGCTCGAGCACGCCATGGGCATCCATGGCGTGCCGGAGGCGATCCACGCCGACCGCGGGACCTCGATGACCTCCAAACCGGTCGCTCAGCTGCTCGTCGACCTCGGGGTGGCCAGGTCGCACTCCCGCCCGCACGTGTCGAACGACAACCCTTACAGCGAGGCGGCGTTCAAGACGCTGAAGTACGCCCCGGTCTTCCCCGAGCGCTTCGGGTCCCTGGCCGACGCCGGCGCGTTCGCCGAGCAGTTCTTCGCCTACTACAACCACGAGCACCGCCACTGCGGGATCGGGCTGCACACCCCCGCCAGCGTCCACTTCGGCACCGCCGGGCAGGTCCGCGCCCAGCGCCAGGCCACCCTGGACGCGGCCTACGCCGCCCGTCCCGAGCGCTTCGGCCACCGCCGACCCCAGGCGCCCAAGCTGCCCGAGGCCGCCTGGATCAACCAGCCCTCACAGGAGGCCCTCATACAGACCGCCTGACGGAATCTGTCTCACCCGCCTTGACACTTTCCGCCAGCCAGAGCGGCAGCAGGTGTTCGGCGATGGTCTGGCTGGCCGCGACCTTCAACTGCCGGGCGGCGTCGGATCGGAGCGAGGCGATTCCGGCGTCCAGCCGTTCCGCGGCAGCGAGGACCTCCGCCGCCCACCCAGCGACCAGTGCACCTGATTCTGTCAGGGTGGATCCCCTCGGGGTCCGGGTCAGCAGGGCGGACCCGATCTGGGACTCCAGGGAACGCATCCGCGAGGAGACAGCCTGCTGGGACAGCCCAAGGTATTTCCCCG
>LWDU01041188.1_pt1 | contig 19965 bp, 13 predicted proteins | sample 727161 | NCBI WGS metagenome assembly LWDU01 (sample SAMN04566230, study PRJNA314399) | hydrothermal vent metagenome | isolation source: deep sea hydrothermal plume seawater | place: Mexico: Gulf of California, Guaymas Basin | collected 2004-07-11
GCTTTAACTACATTATTACTGCTTTGTGCTGTACTTTCTCATGCTCAGGAACAATACAATCCATTAGCCAAACCAAATACTTACAGAAATGTCGATAACCCCAATTATTGGAAAAATAAAATGCCAAATGCTGCTTATTGGCAACAAGATGTTCATTACAGAATAAAGGCAAATATTGATGAAGAAACCGATATTATTTCGGGGGATGAAAACCTAACTTATTGGAATAATTCAGCTGATGATATGGACTTTGTTTTTTTCCATTTGTATCAAAATGCTTTTCAGCCAGATTCTTATTTGGATGAGCTGCAAAAAGAAAATGGTAATGCTCCAAAATATGGCATATACGAAACAGAAAAATTAGGAACAGTTATTGAAGAAATTTATGTAAACGGACAAAAAGCAAGAACGGTTTTAGATAATACAATTCTGAAAGTGTATTTGCCAAATACCCTAAATGCTAAGGGAACCGTTACTTTCAAAATAAAATTCAAAACTTATTTTGATTCAGGAGGCGTAAGAAGAAGAATGAAAACTTTTGATGCCTTTGGCAACAAGCATTATGATGGTGTGCATTGGTATCCAAGAATATCAGTTTATGATGCAAAATTTGGCTGGACTACCGACCAGCATTTGGGCAGAGAATTTTATGGAGATTTTGGCTGTTATGATGTGGAGCTTACTTTCGCTTCTAATTATGTAGTTGGCGCAACCGGATTTTTACAAAACAGGGAGGAAGTTTTACCAAAAGATTTAAGAGAAAAGTTGGACATCAAAAATTTTAAAGATAAGCCATGGAATTCTCCTCCATCAATCATTACAGAATATAAAAAAGGAGAAAAAAAGACATGGAAATTCCATGCTGAGAATGTACATGATTTTGCTTTTACTGCCGACCCAACTTATAGAATTGGAGAAGCATGGTGGAAGGATAAAGTTTGTTATGCACTAGCGCAAGAATCTCATGCAAGCCGGTGGCAAAATGCAGCCGAATATGCAGCAAAAGTTATTCAGGTTTTTTCGGAAGATTTTGGAATGTACACTTACCATAAAATGATTGTAGCAGATGCGAGAGATGGAATGGAATACCCAATGTTAACTTTGGATGGTGGAAAAGACCCAGGATACAGAGGTCTTTTGGTGCATGAAATTGGACACAATTGGTTTTTCGGACAAGTGGGAAATAACGAAACTTATCGTGCCCTTTTGGATGAAGGTTTCACTCAATTCCTTACTGCTTGGGGATTGATAAAAATTGATGGAGAATATTTGGTAAAAAATAAAAGTAAAAACAACTTTATAGCAAAACATACAAAGCCAACAAGAGCAATTGACAGCAGGGTTTTCTATGCTTACATCAATGATGCTACAAGATATAACGATCCTAAAATTAGCACACATTCTGATGGATTTAATGGTGCGCTAAGACATGGTGGTGGATATAGACATGTATATTACAAAACGGCTAGCATGCTTTATAATTTACAATATGTACTTGGGGACGAACTTTTCCTAGATGCTATGAAACATTATTTTGGAACTTGGAAAATTGCACATCCTTATAATGAGGATTTTAGAGATGCAATCATCCAGTTTACTAAGGTAGATTTGAACTGGTTCTTTGACCAATGGCTCGAAACCACAAAACGAATTGATTACAGTATAGATAATGTTACCGATTTAGGAAATGACTTTTTTGCTATTGAGTTTGAGCGAAAAAGCAGAATGCAAATGCCAATTGATTTTAGAGTAATTGCAAATAATGGAAAAGAGTATGATTTTCATATTCCTAATAATTGGTTTGTAAAAAAGACAAATGCAACAGTGCTTGCCAAGTGGCATGGTTGGGATAAGTTATATCCCGAATATACGGCAAGAGTGAGGGTTCCATCAGGAATAAAAGATGTAATAATAGATCCAACTAGCAGATTGGCGGATGCTTATATGCTTGATAATTCTTACAAATTTCCTATAAAATACGATTATGATACAAGGCTGTGGAAATATCCTGATTGGAGAAATTACGAAATTAAATTCCGTCCGGATGTTTGGTATAACTCCTATGATGGCGTGAAGGTTGGCTTACATGCAAATGGTGGCTATATGAATCATCACCATTTATTTGATGCAACTGTTTGGATGAACACTGGTGCTATGCAAAAGAAAGATGTAAGCGACCCTGATTTGTATGATGTTTTTTCATATAGATTGAATTACAACACTAATTTGGATAAGATTGCTTCAAATTCTAGAATATCATTTAACACACAATCCTTGGCGGGACTTTATAACAGCAATATTGGATTGTCAAAGTCGGATGCAAGTAGAAATAATATTTTTAGTATTAATCTGCTTAGCAAGTATCGCCCAGAAAGTAGCGATTTGAATTATTTACTTTATCCTGAGCATTGGGGCGTAAATAAACTTAATAACAGAATTGATTTCAGTTATGAGCATAATTATAAATATCGCTCTGGAAATGGAAAATTAACTTTTGAGATAAAAAATTCTGCATTGGGAAGCGAATACGACTATAATTTATTTAGTTTGCTAGCAGTAAACAACAGCAAAAAAGGAAAATTGAAAATAAAAACAAGAAGTTATTTTCAGTTTGGAAGTGGAACAAATTGGGCGCCAGAATCCAAGCTATTTTTGGCTGGATCCAATCCGGAAAATTTGATGGATAATAAATATACAAGAGCCTCTGGTTTTTTCCCTAACGATTGGATGGGATATGATTATACCACCAACTTCTTTCATGCTGGCGGAGGGCTTAATTTAAGAGGGTATGCTGGTTATTTAGCTCCTGAGTTTGACGATAATGGCGTGATTACTAACTTTGGCTACAATGGAACATCTGGAGCATCATTTAGCACAGAAATTGATTTTACAAAATACATACCTTATGGGTTTAGAGAATTTGGAATTACCTATTATGCTTTTGCGGATGCGGGTGTAATTACAAATGAAAAACTAAATAAGAATAATTTGGAAGATGCTTTTGATGATGTAAGAGTGGATGCTGGATTTGGATTAGCTTATTCCTTTAATAGTTGGGGGCCATTGGCAATGGTAAAACCTATTACTATTAGGTTAGATATGCCGCTTTTCTTAAACAAACCACCAGCTACAAATGATGATTTCTTGCAATTCAGATGGATTTTAGGAATTAATAGGGCTTTTTAATTATTCAAAATATCTTTTTACTACCAGTTTTATCATTATAGAGATAGAGTAAGGGCACACATTCTTATCACCTTTTTTCTTCTTTTGGACAAGAAAGATTAAAACGCGATTTAATATCATCTCTAATCTTATTAATATCCTCAGATAAATTGAGATAAAGAACAGTAGGAATAAAGATACTAAACACTAGTATCGATTTCCAGATAATATCAGCAAAAGCATAATTTGTATTTGGCAGTAACCCAAGTAAAAAATACACTACAAATAGTAGTAAGATTGTTTTGAGTGTTTGCAAACTAAAAGGATGCATATTCATTTTTACTTTTATCAGAACTAATCTTATTAAATTAAAAAGCAATACAGAAATTGCAGTTGCCATTGCCGCTCCATTTATCCCGTAAATTGGAATAAAAAAGTAATTTGTTCCTATAGTTAAGAATACCAAAATTACATTTGTTATCAAATCATATCTATAATGTTTTGAATTCACAATAATGACACCATTGATCCCAGTTGATATATTAAATAATTGTGACAATCCTATAAATAATACAACCCATTTTCCATGCGAGAATTTATTAGGTAGTAAAGAGAATATCTCATCAATATTTAACCAAACACATAAAAAAAACACTCCTCCAATTATCAGCTGATTTATAGATGATTTACTATAAAGAGATTGGATTGTCTTCAAATCTTTCTCCTCCCAAGCTTTTGATATTAAAGGAATTGAAATAGAAACTATTGACTTTCCTGGAACCTTAATAGCGTTCCCAATAAAAAATGCAACCGTATAAAAAGCCACTTGCTCTAAATCTAAAAGAGAAGCAATCATCATCATATCTAACCTTGTGACTATCATTACTGACGCTCCTCCAACTAAAACATACAAACCAAAACTAAGCATTTCTTTTAGCTGCAAATCTTTTAATGAAATATTAAAACTAAAGCGATTATTCTTCCATTGTATAGTAAATAATATTGCAAATTTTAAGAAGTAACCGAGCAAATAAATCTGTAAAAAAGTAGTAAAATCTAAATATCCGAACCAGTGCAATAATAATGCTGACATGCTATATAACTTCAAGAAAACCTCATTGATAAAAATAGGAGTTGCTGCACTTAAAAACGATCTTGAGATGGCTGTTAGCACATCATAAAACCCAATGAAGAATACTAATAATATTATATAAAAGAAATTGTTTTTTAGTAAATCACTTGCATTCAACAATTCAAATATTTGTTGCTTAAAAAGCAGATAAGAAAGGGCTGCGAAAACAAAACCTAAAACAGGAATGATTAAGCTCAAGAAATACAATTGTCCTTTTTCTTTTATTGCCGGGAAAAACTTTACAAATGTTTTAGGAATACCGAAAGTAGTAAAAGTTGAAACAACAATAGCATAAGCTATTAAAATCTGGATTAAACCAAAATGCTCTGGATTATCTTTAAATACATTTGGGTAAATAATCACAGTATTTATGGCGCCCATTGCCATTCCAATATAATAACTTATAGAATTCTTTATGCTTTGATTTCTTACAATTCCCATGAATAGCTAAACATTGTTGTTATGCAATTATAGTTATTTCAAACGAGATGTAGGTTCTATTATTATCAACTTACTCACAAATGGTTCCCAATAAATCTTAACTTTTTAAATCAGTAATGGTAGAAATAAATATCTTTGTTAAAAAAATATAAGAATGTCAAAGAAAAGTATTATTCATCATTTTATTTCCATTTTTGCTTTAATTGCTGTATTGCTAATTTATTTCTACCCTACAATTCAGGGTAAGATTTTGGTACAAGATGACATAACAAGATCAATAGCAACCTCAAAAGAAGCAAGGGATTTTAGAGCAGATACAGGTGAGGAAGCGTTATGGACTAATTCACAGTTTGGTGGAATGCCAACTTTCCAAATGAATACAGAATACCCTTCAAATCTTATGAGATATTTTGAGAAAGGATTAAAGTTTTACAGAATATTACCAGATAAAACCGGATTAATCTTTATGTTATTACTAGGTTTTTATTTCTTACTTATAACATTGGGAGTAGATAAAAAAATAAGCGTAATAGGAGCAATCGCATTCGGATTTTCTACCTTCTTCATTATATCATTAGGGGTTGGACATAATAGTAAATTAAGATCAATCGGCTACATTGCTCCAATTATTGCAGGTGTACTGATGACCTATAAAGGAAAGAAACTTTTAGGAGGAGCAATAACTGCTTTCACATTAGCTCTTGCAATTAATGCCAACCATTTCCAAATTACATACTACCTCTTCCTTCTACTTCTTGTATTGGCTAGCGTTTATCTTTTTCAAGCAATTCAAAAGAAGAATACAAAAGACTTTTTTATATCCTCAGCTATCTTGTTGCTTTCTGCTCTACTCTCTGTTGGGCCAAATGTTTCTAAACTTTGGACTACTTACTCCTACTCAGGAGAAACAATGAGAGGAGGAAAATCAGAACTAACAGTAAATAAAGAAAAATCAAAAGGTGGTTTAGATATTGATTATGCCCTTAAATGGAGTTATGGAAAGATGGAGAGTTTAAATTTATTAATGCCTAATTTTTATGGAGGGTCCTCTACTAAGGAATTAAATACTTCTTCCAATACATATAAGAAACTTGTAAAGAATGGGGTAAATAAGCGGCAAGCAAAAAAGTATATAGAAAGAATGCCTATATATTGGGGGGAGCAACAATTCACTTCAGGACCAACCTATCTTGGAGCAATTATACTTTTCCTTTTCTTAATCGGTACTTTTATAATTAGAGGTCCTACAAAATGGTGGATTGTTATAGGCTCTGTTTTAGCACTGATGATTGCCTGGGGAAGTAACCTAATGTGGTTTAATCAACTCATGTTTGAGTATTTTCCAATGTTTAATAAATTCCGAGCTCCATCTATGGCATTAACGATTGTATGCTTTACAGCGCCACTACTTGCTATGCTTGCATTAAATAAAATGCTTACTACTGAGAATATATCAAAATATTGGGATAAAATAAAGCTTAGCTTTTACATCCTTGGAGGATTATGCTTGTTGTTTTATTTATTTGGAGGTTCATTATTTAGTTTTGAAGGATTAAGTGATGACTCATTAAAACAACAAGGTTGGCCAATTGATGCAATTGTAAGTGACAGAGTAAATTTATTAAAAAGCTCTGCTATAAGATCCTTATTATTAATTTCATTAGTTTTCGGTCTTATCTGGTCTTACTCAAAACAAAAATTATCTGCAAATCTTTTTATAGGAATAGTTGGTTTTCTAATCTTAGCAGATATTTGGATAGTAGATAAAGAGTATCTTGGTGCTGATAATTTTCATAAAGCCAGTGCAAAAGAGAAATCATACTTGCCCTCAGTTGCTGATCAGCAAATTTTGAAAGATAATGACCCAAATTTTAGAGTTTTTAATTTGAGTGTAAATCCTTTTACAGATGCCTTAACCTCTTATCATCATAAATCAGTTGGCGGGTATCATGGAGCTAAACTAATAAGATATCAAGATATGATTGACAAACATCTGAGCAAACAAAATATGCAAGTAATAAATATGTTAAATACTAAGTATCTTATTACTCAAAATAAAAAAACTGGACAAAAACAAGCGCAACTAAATCGGACAGCATTAGGAAATGCGTGGTTTGTGAATAAAATCCTTTGGGCCGAAAATGCAGATAATGAGATTGATTTGTTAGGTGATTTTAATGCCACAAATGAGGTTGTTATTGATAGCCGATATAAAGATTATTTTACAAAAGAGATTGAGATTAATTCCTCCACAATAAATTTAATCAATTACAAACCAAACCATCTAACCTATAAAGCTAATGTAAATAATGAACATGCCTTTGCAGTCTTGTCAGAAATTTATTATGAGGGTAGCGGTAATGATTGGCAAGCATATATTGATGATAATCCAGTAGAACATATAAGAGTAAACTACCTTCTGAGAGGAATGAATATACCTAATGGAGAACATATTATAGAGTTCAAATTCAGCCCTCCATCTTATTTTATAGGAGAGAAGATTTCTTTAGTATTTTCTATATTGGTGATTTTATTATTCTTTGGAGCTCTTGCAGTAGAATTTAAACCTAATAGGTCCTAAGTGATTGTATCTAAAACATTCGCAATCTTTGATGCTAATATTTTCCTGCTATACTTGGTGTAATTTTGAGAATGAACTTGAAGATTACCATTTTTATAATCATGATACATTCTTAATATTTCTTGCTTTAACTTCTCTGCATTAGAAAACCCTACTACAATACCTGTGTTGGTTTCTTTAATAATTGCTGCTGCATCTCCATCTATTTTTCCAATACAAATTATTGGGCGTTTTGCCCCAAAATACTCATACATCTTTCCTGGAATTACACCATCAATATTAGGAACATCATTTAATGGTAATAATAGAGTTTGTGACTTCATCAGATGATTTAGCACCTCTTTATGTGGCAAGCTTTCAATTAATGTTGTTTGACTTAGTAATTGATTTCTTTCTAACTCTTCATTTACTGTCACATCAATAGGACCAATTAATTTTATCTGTAAATCAGATGAAAAATTATCATTTTCTTGAATAATATCAGCAAGAACATTCCAAAAAATGAATGGATTTCTATCCTTATTTAACGATCCTACATGTGTAATAGAAAATTTCTTGTCTAACTTTAAATCTCCTGCATCTTCAAAATCAGAAGGATCAAATCCATTGTTAATTACAATTGGTTCAATACCAGATATTTGCTTAAAATCTTTTGCCCAACTCTTACTTACAGTTACTATTTTATTAGTATCCTGCAAAACTTTTTTTTCTAATTGCTTGTGCTTCTTATCTGCCCAAGAGGTAAGCTTTAACTGATGATAAAAATCAATATTTGTCCATGGATCCCTAAAATCAGCAAGCCAAGGAATATTATGTTTCTTGGCTACTTTTTGCGCTATCAAATGAGTTGTATGAGGAGGGCCTGTTGAGGCAATAGCATCTATTTTATTATCTAGTAGATACGAATTAATTTTATTAACTGCCTGCCTTTTCCAGAACCTCTTAGCATCAGGAATAAAGAAGTTTCCTCTTATCCAAATAGAAAAGCTTTGTAAAAAATTATTTCCTTTTTTCTTCTGTAAGAAACCAGGATTTATCTTCTCGTCTTTCTTTCCTAGTAATTTTTTATACAAACCAAAAGGTTCCCATATAGGTGATTTTATTACTTCAATCTCATTAGGAATATCATTAAGTAAACTTTCATCATACATTGAAATTTCAGCATTCTCAGCAGTAAAAATGATTGGCTCCCAACCAAACTCTCTAATATATTTAGTAGTTTTAAGCCATCTCTGCACACCCCCCCCTCCCATTGGCGGCCAATAATATGTTATAACTAAAACTTTCTTCATGTTACATTACTTAAAACTCCATAGCCAACTGAATACTTCTCAAATTTATTAATATTTATTTCAAATGGCTTATTACAATAATCCGTTATGATAAGTTCTGTTGAATTAATTTTAAAAATACGAATATGATGAATCCCATAGTATTTTGCTTGCAATGTAATGCTATCTTCAGTAGCTTCAATCACTTTACATCTTGTCTCTCTATCTAAATAAAACAGCCCCCAGTTACTTTCTTCTATCCATTTGTTTTGTTCTATACTTCCCACAACAATTGAATGATGTGCCTTTGTACTTCTAAACTGATTCCTCATTTTAGCATTAGAGGTATAACAATAACTGCCAGAATCTCTCACCAAATCTTTTCCTCTCACTTGTAATTCAAATGATAATTTATCATTATGCGCATGCCCCCAACTATGATGCATCTTTATATTTGAAATGCTACTGATTGCTAAATAAAACTCTTTTGATTTATACAAATGAATTCCGAAATCTGAGTAAGAAATAAACCTAACATCCTTTAAATTTATTTTATCATTAAACGGGATACTTATTTGTTTGCTGTATTTCAGCTTGTTATATGATGCTGTTTTGGTAATCTTTGTAATTAGTTCAGGAGTAAAATAATTAACCTCTTTTGACAGTTGCTGAATGATTTGTTTCACGAGTGGATACTTTTCTCCATATTTATCAAAAATACTATCTGAGAACAATCCGCTAAAAGCTCCCAATATATTCGTATAATTTAATGTCTCATTATCCAAAAACTTAAATAATCTTCCGCTATCATTATCTCCAAATTGTGATATGTCATAATTCGGCTTAGTTATATCGGCAATAAACTTACCAGATAAATATAACCTTTTCATATATTCTTTTGAAGGTTTGAAACCATTTCTTAACATTAAGGATGTAGCATAAATCATAATTTCTGTACTTAAACAATGATAAGCGGTTGAGCCTTCAATATTACCACCATCCTCAAAGAATTGTTTAAATATCTCTTTCTCAATTTCAATTATTGAGAAACTTTTCCATTGTTGAGTTGCTACTGTTTCTTCTAAATATGTAGCAGCAAAAAGTAAGCCTATTAAATTAAATAAATAATGATTTCCTGTTAACCCTTCTTTATACTCAAGATGATCGAAAATAAATCTTGCATGAGCGTCAATTGAGCTTAGAAACAAATCGCAAAACCATTGATCATTCTTCAGCTTCTCAAATAATAAATCAAAACTTAAAAGTAGATTAACTACTCTAATCCCAGCATCCATACTACATGCCCATTGTACACCCATCCCAACTGGATTTGATCCAATAAAATCTAAAACCTGATTTTTATATTCTTCTACACCCCTCTTATCTGATAAAATCTCAACAGATAGATTGGAAAGGTGCTGCATTCTACCAAGTTCCCAAGGCACTTTAATATCAACTGAGGAAACTTCTGAGTTTTGCTGATTAAATTGCTTCCTAATATCAAAACGAAAACCACTTTTAACATCTAATTGCCAATCGAAATACTCATAACCCTCTGTTATCTTTTGTGTTATCTCATCAAGAAACTTAGTATGTATATTTAATAATTCAGGCTTATCCTTTGTTCTGAAAGAGAGGATATTTTCACCAAAAAAGTGAAAATCAGGATAATTAGTTACAATTGGTTTTGGCAAATCAATATTTAACAATATCGGTAAGAAATTATTTGAAGATTTTAATTCTCTAAATTCAACCTTTGAATATACTTTTGAGTTTCTAGCAAATACTCTTTTAAAAATTCTTAGTAGTAGAATATAGATTGGAACTGATTCAATAATTCTTAAAAATATCCTCATTTATTTTGTATTTATCTCTTTAAATATTCTTCTGTAACCCTCAACTACTTCGTCTTTTGAATAATGTGAAATAAATTCTCTTGGGGAATATTCCTGAATATTTGTTATAACTTGAATTACTGCATTTTTAAAGGAGTTATAATTACCTTTATCAAATAATTCGCCTGTTTTACCTGAGATAATATACTCTGGCAGAGCGGTACAGTTCGTTCCAACAACAGGTATATTACATGCCATTGCTTCAAGTCCCACCAGTCCTAGGCTCTCTTCATGTGTAGGGAACAGCAAAATATCACAATTATTATAAAACTCTGGCATTTTATTCTTCTCTAATGGCTGTAATAAAGTAATATTTATCAATTCTTCAGTCTCTTTTAACTTTCCTATCTCATCTCCATATTCAATTATCTCAAATGAGATTGTTTTTTCAGTTTGCTCTTCTAAATCGTTTAAATCTTTTATTAATTGAAGAACCAAATCAAGTCCTTTTTCTTTTTTTGCTCCTGACGCAAAACCAAGTACAACTTCCTGAGTATCACTACATGCTCCTTTACCAGTATTAAATAAAGAAAAATCTACACCACCACTAGGTGAAATAAATATATTTCCTTTATTAATACACAATTTAGAAATTAGTAGGCTCTTATAATATAATGATGGAACTATATGAAAATATCTTGTTTTAATAAACCTTAATGAAAACTTATGTGAAAGATTCATGCTTCTCAACTCACTTCCGTGCCAATGAATAATCACTTCCTGATTTTTTTGGATCTTTGTTGATAAAATAAATCCAAAGTGATTAAAACGATTAATATATAAAACATCATAGTTCTTATAATTTCTAAAAAAGATTATCTGTAAATAAAAAAGAAATGAATCAAAAAGTTTTGCTACTCCTTTTAATTTATTTCTTCTAGATATGAGCAAATCAACATTATTATCGCTAGCCTTTATGCTTTCAAAGATAGACTTTATAAAAGTAGCTATATGAGGCTTCTTTTTAGTTGGAAAACGATTATTGATTAAAAGTACTTTCATTTAAGTATCAACAAAAATATAAAAATGGGCTAAACAATCAATCGATACCTTATGTAATAATAAAATTATCTATTTTCGCAAATAATAATATAAAGATGATTTCGAAAGATAAAAGATGTATTTTTATTCATATTCCTAAAACTGCAGGGACTAGCATTGAGAAACTAATTCAAGGAGAAAATTATATTAAAGGTTGGAGTTCTCATAAAAAACTTTATGAATATCAAGATGAAGATAATTTTGAAAAATACTTCAAATTTGCATTTGTAAGAAATCCTTATTCCCGTATATTAAGCATCTTTAATTATTATAAAAATGGAGGAAATGACAGGGGATTAATCCTCAGACCTAAAAAGATTTATAATTATATCTTAAAAAAAATAACAACTAATAACATATTAGATATTGATATTGCTAGGAAAATTCCAAACGATTTTGATGAGTTTTGCGAGTTATTTATTAAAGAGAAAATGGATTTCTATGGAAGAAATACATTGGATACTCAATTAAGTTTTATTCAGATAAATGAAGAGATTGCTGTTGACTTTATTGGAAGGTTAGAATCAATCAACAAGGATATAGAGGTAATAAAAACAAAGTTCAATATCAAACTTAATTTGGAGCATAAAAGAAGAACAAAAAAGACTGGCCACTATAGTAATTATTATAATGACTTTACTAAGAAAATTATTTCAAATGCTTTTGCTGAAGAAATTGATTTCTTTGAATACAAATTTAAGAATCAATGATAATTGGTAAAAATATATTATACTTTGAATTACATAAAACTGCTTGTTCTCATACTATTAACATCTTACATAGCATCCCTTCAATAGAAGCCAAAACATTTGGAAAACACAATTGTTATAAGGATGTGCCCAAAGAAATTATTGGTGATTTTGAATCAAAAATAAAGATGGGGAATGTTAGAAATCCATGGGATTGGTATGTGTCATTATGGGCTTTTGGATGTATGAAAAAAGGCGGATTATTCGACAAAGTAATTGGAGACATAAACCTCTTAAATCTATATGGTATAAAAAAAATATTCCTTAGCTCAAAAAAACTTTTTATTGATAAAAAAAAATGGGAGAAAGTATATAATGATGCAAATAATCCAAAACAATTTCAAGAATGGTTAAAACTTATCTTAACAGACTCAACAATAGATTTAGGTGAAGAGTATAAAAGCTCGAGTATTTCAAAATTCTCTGGCTTATTAACCTATAGATACTTAAAACTATACACTCACAATTTTGATAAAAACATTGCAAATTATATTGATTTATTAGAGTTTGATAAAGAAAATAATTTCATAGACATAATCATTAAGAAAGAAAACTTATATAATGCCTTATTAGAGTCATCCTCAAAAATGGATATTTCTAATGATGAAATGCAGAAAGCATTAGGAAAATATAAAAACAAAACAAATAGGTCAGAACGAAAAGATTATCAATTCTACTATAATCAAGATTCAATAGAATTAGTAAGAAAATATGAAAAACTTATTATTGAAAAATATGGGTATAAATTCTAAAAAAGTTAATAATATCCTAGAAAAGAATAGGTTTCTTTCTTGCTAGCCCAACTTAAAAATCTCTCAAACTCTTTCTCATTTCCAAAAGTTTTAGGATGCCCAATCATTACAATTGGCACATTATTATAATTTGGATATTTTTTCTCAGCTTGTTTTGTAAAATATTTTAACTCTTGGAAAGTTGTAGCATCACAAAAATTAAACATCCTATATTGGCTCTTAAATAAACCTTTAAAAGAAATCTTCCTGGAATTACTCCCTGAATTGTTCATGCATTTATATGGTTTAAATAGAATATTTTTCAACACTTTTAAGATATTGAAATACAAAACATAATACCAAGGTACTAATGCAGTATAAATAGGGATCTCAGTTATACTTCCACCTTCCCTTTCTTCAATTACTTTCTTTTGAATTATCCAAGAGGGTTTATCGGGTGTATTATTAAAATCATAGAATGTAAGACCATCATCAAAACACATATTAGGGGCAACAGTAGAGTCAATAATAAAATTATTCTCTCTCATAGCATTTAACACTTTTTCCTCATCTTGAATACACCAAGCGCCAGCTCTAAAAATATTACAACTATAGTCAGGTTTTATGGGTTTAATAATACTTTCCAAAGTATCTTTTCCTTCTTTAAAAAGCTTGATTAAATCCCAATCAGGATGGCTTTCAACTAATGGTAATCTCCAATAATTATTATCTAAGATCCACTCACCTCCTTCATATTTTGCATCTAACCATTGAGGATGAAAATGCAATTGTACATCATGCCCTCTTTTTATGACATCTTTTAATTGATTCTCAATCATTACATGTGGTAAATCAGCCTTACTTAATAAGCCACTTTCTGCTATTTTTTTAAATGCCCAATACTCACAAACATCAATAAAGAGAGTTAATTTTGCTCCATACTTATCACAGATATCAAGCATTCTTATGGTTGGCTCAACCATGCACTTCTTCACACACCCTGAGCCATTTCCAAAAACCTCATAATCAGCAGTTAATATAAGTTTTAATTTACCCATTATCTAACAAGCTGTTTCTTTAGTTTTACCCTAAAAAGTAAAGCAATTAACCCAACATAAAACTTCATTAAGAATGCAGAAAACAAAACCTTATTTTCCATAGGGTAACCTAAAAGAATAAAATGTTTTTTTAGGACTAATTCAACTAATGAAACCTGATAATTTGTTAATCCTGATTTCCATTTATTCTTATTATTCTTTAAAATTGGCTTAGACACATTGCCTTTCCAAGCTTTCTCTTCTGAAAACACTAGTTCCTCAGCCTTTTTCTGAAAGTCTAACATCTCTCTATTATACAGCAATCCTATTTTATTACATATTTTTTGTAATTCTTTTGCCGGATTCTCTAATAATTGTTCGTAATAAACTTCAACATACTTCTCCCGAAACAAAGCCATACCATTGCTTAACATGTTCTCTAACTGCACATTGTGTTCTGCTAAATGCACGGCAAATGAAGTGTCTTTTCCCCAATCAGATCTCATTCTTGATAGAATTACATCTCTTGGATCCCTGATTATATGTATTAAGAAACTTTTCGGAAAACAATATTGTATTTGGCTAATATAAGAAGAATTCATTGGATCTTTATCTCCAACAAAGGACTTATTTTTACTTTTTGCATATTGGTTAAGCACACAATCAAACAATTCAATTAAGTCTTGATTTGAAATAACGGATCTATACTTCTTTAAGTTTTCTTCAATAGGGATATTTAATCTAGAGAAATATTTATCTTTTTGTAACAACCCTTGCAGATCCTTCTTGTTTAATTCTTTTCTAGAAGATAATTGCGGAACAATAAATCTCTTTATAAAGTGAGTCTCAGGAGTGAAACATATGTCTGGATGTGCATTGAGCATAGATTGAAGTAAAGTAGTTCCTGATCGGCCAATTCCAACAATAAACAACTTTTTTGCACACATAGGATTATTCATCAACTTCTTCAAAATCAACATACTCTCTTAAATCATCTGATTTTGTTTTTGTTGAAGTATTAGTTTTTTCAATTGTAACCTTTCCTTCTTCTGGTTGAGGGCTTTGGTATTGCTGATTGAATTGCTGCTGAAACCTATCTTGCATTTTTTTGGTAAATCGTTTTAAGAGGATTGGAGCAAGGAGTCTCCCAAGAAATTTAATTCCATAATATATCAACATTATGATTAAAATTGTTCTTAAAAATCCCATCTATTTACTCAAATATAAGTTTCTTTCAGAATACACTTTTGTAAAGTAATCATCCTGTAAATCATCAATAAAATAAATTGCCTCTCCTGTCGATTTCATTTCTGGACCTAATTCCTTATTTACATTAGGGAATTTATCAAACGAGAAAACTGGAACCTTTATTGCATACCCATTCTTAGTAGGTTTGAAATCAAAATCAGCAATCTTCTTTTCTCCGAGCATTACTTTAGTAGCATAATTTGTATAAGGCTCATTATAGGCCTTTGCAATAAACGGAACAGTTCTTGATGCCCTAGGATTAGCCTCAATTACATAAACTATCTCATCTTTTATTGCAAACTGAATATTAATTAGTCCAACTGTTTCAAGTGCAACAGCAATTTTATTAGTAATATCAATCATTTGCTGACGGACATTGTCGCTTAAGTCGAAAGTTGGTAAAACAGCATAAGAGTCCCCAGAATGTATTCCACATGGTTCAATATGTTCCATCATTCCAATAATATATACATCTTTTCCATCACAAATTGCATCAGCTTCTGCCTCAATTGCTTTATCCAAATAATGATCTAACAGGACTTGATTCCCTGGCATATCTTTTAACAAATCAACAATATGATGTTCCAACTCCTCTTCATTAATCACAATTTTCATTCCCTGCCCACCTAATACATAGGATGGTCTTACCAAAATTGGAAAATTCAAAGTTTTAGAAATTTCAATTGCCTGTTCAGCCGTTTCTGCAACTGCAAATTCAGGATAAGGAATATTATGTTCTTTCAATAGTTCCGAAAATCTTCCTCTATCCTCCGCTACATCCAAAGCATTATAAGAAGTACCCATAATTTTAATGCCGTAACGCTCTAATTTTTCAGCCAATTTAAGTGCCGTTTGCCCTCCTAACTGAACTATTACTCCTTCAGGTTTCTCATGACGAATAATATCATAAATATGTTCCCAAAATACAGGCTCAAAATAGAGCTTATCAGCTGTGTCAAAATCAGTAGAAACAGTCTCAGGATTACAATTAATCATAATTGTTTCATAGCCACACTCCTTAGCTGCTAATACCCCATGAACACAAGAATAATCAAACTCGATCCCTTGTCCAATTCTATTTGGCCCTGAACCTAAAACAATAATTTTTTTCTTGTCGCTTACCTCACTTTCATTTTCAGCAAATTGCTTGCCATCTACTTCCTTTGGTATTTCGAAAGTAGAGTAATAATAAGGTGTTTTGGCAGTAAATTCTGCAGCACAAGTATCTACCAACTTGTACACACGCTTAATATTTTCAGCATTTCTTTTATTATAAACTGCACTTTCCAAACATCTTACCAAATGGGCTATTTGCCTATCAGCATATCCTTTCATCTTTGCTTCCAAAAGCAAATCAGTTGGGATAGTATCAATCGTATAGTTCTCAATCTCTTTTTCCATGACCACCATCTCTTCAATTTGATGCAAAAACCAAAAATCTATCTTAGTTATCTCATGTATCTTATTTGTAGGAATACCAATTCGCATGGCATCATACACTCTAAAAATTCTATCACCACTTGCATGCTTCAACTCATATAAAATTACATCTTGGTCCGTTTTTCCTTTTCCATCAGCACCCAGACCATTACGCCCAATTTCTAAAGATTGGCAGGCTTTTTGTAAAGCTTCTTGGAAAGAACGCCCAATAGACATTACCTCTCCAACAGATTTCATCTGTAAGCCTAACTCAGTGTTCGAACCTTTAAATTTATCAAAGTTCCATCTAGGAATTTTCACCACTACATAATCCAAAGTTGGCTCAAAAAAGGCAGAAGTTGATTTTGTAATTTGATTATCCAATTCATCCAAAGTATAACCAATAGCTAATTTACTTGCAATTTTTGCAATAGGATAGCCTGTTGCCTTGGAGGCCAAAGCTGATGAACGAGAAACCCTAGGGTTAATCTCAATCGCAATAATCTCTTCCGTTCTTTCAGGATTAACAGCAAACTGCACATTACACCCTCCTGCAAAATCACCAATAGAACGCATCATTTTAATCGCCATATCGCGCATTCTTTGGTAAGTAGTATCTGCCAAAGTCATTGCTGGGGCAATCGTAATTGAATCTCCTGTATGGATTCCCATTGGGTCCAAATTCTCAATATTACAGATGATGATTACATTATCATTATCATCACGTAAAAGCTCTAATTCATACTCTTTCCAACCTAGTACTGCTTTATCAATCAATACCTCATGAATTGGTGAAGCATGTAATCCTTTGGATAATAAATCTTCAAATTCTTCTTTAGTATGTACAAATGCAGCTCCACTTCCACCCAATGTAAATGAAGGACGGATTACCAATGGAAACCCTAATTCTTGTGCTACTTCTTTTCCTTCTAAAAATGAGGTCGCAATACGAGCAGGCGCAACAGGAATATCAATCTTATCCATTAACTTACGGAACTGTTCCCTATCCTCAGTTATATGGATAGCAGCAATATCAACCCCAATAATATCAACCCCATATTTTTCCCAAATTCCTTTTTCATCTACTTCAATACAAAGGTTCAAGGCAGTTTGCCCTCCCATTGTTGGCAAAACAGCATCAATATTTCTTTCTTCTAATATCTCAATGATGGATGCAGTAGTAAGCGGTTTTAAGTAAATATGGTCAGCAACTACTTTATCGGTCATAATAGTTGCAGGATTAGAATTGATTAATGAAACCTCAATTCCTTCCTCTCTAAGTGATCTTGCTGCTTGCGAACCTGAATAATCAAACTCACAGGCTTGCCCAATTACGATAGGACCACTTCCTATAATTAGTACTGATTTTAAGGTCTTATTTTTTGGCATATTATTTATTGGTCTGCTGCGAATTTACATTTTTTGATTATCAAGGCTTTCATTAGATTAGCTAAACTATCAACATCTTACTCAAGACGAAAAAACTCAAAAAAAAGGTGTTGTTAATAAAAACAACACCTAGCATATAGTAGTTAATAGTCATTTATTTATGACCCATTTCGTCAGAAACCGTTAATCGCTTTCTTCCTTTTACTCTTCTTCTAGAGATTATTCTTTGCCCATCTTTGGAGGACATACGCTCCATAAAACCGTGTTTGTTTTTACGCTTTTTATTGGAGGGTTGAAATGTTCTTTTTGGCATGACTTTATTTCTTTATTATTTCTGGTCTGCAAATTTAGTTTTTTTTTCTTTTAAAACAAGAAATGATTTGGATTTAAAATCTATTTTTGCTCCCATGGAGTGGATGAAAAAATTAAAAGAAAAATGGCTTATAAAATCTAATTTTCAGCTTATAATTATTTTAGTAGTTTTTTCCATAACTGGCTCATTGGCCCTGTGGGTTGCAAAGCCCCTTTTAAACCTAGTTGGAGCAAATGCTGACACTTTAAGTTTATGGATTTATATTCCCATCCGTATTGCTATTATTTTTCCTACTTATCAAGTTTTAATTGTAGTAGTTGGAGCTCTTTTTGGGCAGTTTGAATTTTTCTGGAATTTTGAAAAGAAAATGCTTGCTCATATGGGTTTTAAGCAATTTAAGGATAAAAAATAATTTGCTTTGTTTATTTTTGGCAACTTTTAACGAAAACAGATGAAATTTATAATATCACTTGCCACTCGCATCATCCCACGACATTATCTGCAGTATGTAAGTCATTTCTTTTTACAAATTTTTTCCTTTTTTATGAGAGGTAATAAATTTGAAGATCCTATTAATGGAAAAACTTACAGAAAACTATTGCCTTACGGAAGATTAAAATCAAGAGAAAATGCGCTAGCTCCTGATAGCATGAGTTTGGAACGCCATAGATTAATGTGGCTTTTTATGAAAGAAAAAACTAACTTTTTTACAGACAATTTAAAGTTCTTACACATTGCCCCAGAATATTGTTTTATCAAACTTTTTAAAAGAATGAAGAACTTAGATTATACTACTGGGGATTTAATATCACCTTGGGCGGATGTAAAAATGGATGTGCATGATATACCTATGGTTGATAATACTTTTGATGTAGTAATCTGTAACCATGTATTAGAACATGTTGAGGATTCCCATAAAGTAATGACAGAATTCTACCGTGTGATGAAACCAGGTGGTTGGGGAATTTTTCAAGTTCCTATTGATACCAATAATCCAAATACGGAAGAAGACAAAAGCGTAACTGACCCTAAGGAAAGAGAACGCCTCTACTGGCAAGACGACCATTTAAGGCTGTTTGGCTTGGACTATGGTAAGAAATTGGCTACTGCTGGTTTTAAGGTTACAGAAAGCGATTTCATTAATGAATTAGATCCAAAACTAGTTGAACTCTATGCCTTGCCAAAAGGTGAAATTGTTTACTTCTGTGAGAAGAAATAAATGAAAACCTTCCTCACTTCCCTGCTACTGATTTGCTTTATAAATCAAATAATTGCCCAGAATTTAAGTAATTTATCTTTCGGAACAGATTCAACTTTTGAAGTAGTAAGTTGGAATATTGAATGGTTCCCTAAAAACGGAACAATTACTGCTAATTATGTGCAGACAATTCTAACTAATTTGCAAGCAGATGTATATGCCTTACAAGAAATAGATGACACTACTTTACTAAAGTCAGTTGTTGCAAATATCCCAGGATACGAATGTTATTTTAAAAGCGATTGGTTTGCAGGCTTGGCTTATGTGTACAACACCAATACTGTACAGATAAATG
>LWDU01038711.1_pt1 | contig 19941 bp, 22 predicted proteins | sample 727161 | NCBI WGS metagenome assembly LWDU01 (sample SAMN04566230, study PRJNA314399) | hydrothermal vent metagenome | isolation source: deep sea hydrothermal plume seawater | place: Mexico: Gulf of California, Guaymas Basin | collected 2004-07-11
CAGACCAATGGCAGGTCAAGCCCATCGACCCCCTGGCTTTACGTCGCTTGCTGACCGTCGAACCGGTGGCTTCCTAACTCACCAACCCGGGTCGCAAGGCGCCTCATCGGGACGAAGAGGGGTGGGGTCAAATCCCGCTTAACTGACCAGTAGGTGTCTTGCGCTGGTTTTTTTGCGCAGCCTTTATCCAGTATTACGGATATAGTCTCCGGTATGTCGGAAGCACCAATCCCTGGCCCTCTCCTCCGGCAACGCCGTAAAGAACTCAAATGGACCCTTGACGACCTCGCCGCCCACAGTGGTGTTTCACGCTCCATGGTGAGCCAAATAGAACGCAGCGAAACAAACCCCACCTTCGCCACCCTCTGGAACCTCACCCAAGCCTTAAATATTGACTTCAGCGACCTCACCACCCCAACCGCTGAACCGCCAAAAAACTCCATCGAAACAACCTCCGCCGACCGCACTCCACTTATACAAGCCGACGAAAATCGTGTCTCCTTGCGCATCTTGAGCCCCCCTGACCTGAGCGGAAAAACCGAATGGTACGAACTCACCTTTCAACCCAACGGGCACCTCGCCTCAACCCCCCACAGCACCGGCACCATTGAGCACCTCACCGTCTTAAGCGGCCAACTCACCATCGAAGCCGGGGAGGCCACCCAATACCTTGACCAAGGAACAACCGGTCGGTACCCCGCTGACCTCAACCACCACATTCGGAATTTAGGAAAAACAACCGCCACCGCCCTCTTAGTAGTGCTGGCCGGAGGAACACCATGAGTCGTACCAACTTTTACCAACGCATTGACCAAGAACTAGTCGATATCCGCCAAGAAGGCCTCTGGAAAACCGAACGCCCCATTACCTCGCCGCAAGGCGGAACCGTTTCAGTTGCCCACGCCGGGCCGGTACTCAACCTCTGTGCTAACAACTACCTCGGGTTGGCCAGCCACCCCGACATTGAACAGGCCGCCGTTGAAGCCATAGCCAAATACGGGTTCGGCATGGCTTCGGTGCGTTTCATCTGCGGCACCTTGGACCTTCACCGAGAAGTTGAACACGACCTCGCCAACTATCTCGGGACCGAAGACACCATCTTGTTTGGCTCCTGTTTTGACGCCAACGGAGCCCTCTTTGAAGCCCTGCTAGGCCCCGACGATGCCATCATCTCCGACTCCCTCAATCACGCCTCAATAATTGACGGCATCCGCCTCAGCAAAGCCCGTCGCTACCGCTTTAATACTCGCGACCTCAACCATCTCGAAGAGCAACTCCAAAACGCAAAAACAGAAGGGACCGGCCAAACACTCATCGTCACCGACGGCGTTTTTTCAATGGATGGATACCTCGCCGACCTGGCCGGCATCTGCCAACTCGCTGACCAATACCAGGCCCTCGTCATGGTTGACGACTGCCACGCCACCGGCCTCCTCGGCCCCGACGGACGCGGCACCCCTGCTCTGGCCGGGGTAGTAGACCGCATAGACATTGTCAGCAGCACCCTCGGCAAAGCCCTAGGAGGCGGCATGGGCGGGTTTATCGCCGCCCGAAAAAACGTCACCGACCTCTTGCGCCAACGAGCCCGGCCCTACCTGTTTTCAAATGCTCTAGCCCCCGCGCTGCTCGGCGGCGCCCAAGCAGCGCTCACTCTGGTGCGCAACGGAGACCCACTGCGTCAACAACTCCACGCCAATGCTCAACAGTTTCGTACCGCCATGACCAAAGCCGGTTTTACCCTCAGCGGGCAGGGCCACCCCATAATCCCCGTCATGATCGGTGAAGCTGCCCAAGCAGCAGCACTAGCCAACCACCTCTTCGAGCAAGGGGTTTACGTCACGGCATTTTCTTACCCAGTAGTCCCCCACGGAACGGCCCGCATACGCACCCAGATGAACTCCGCTCATAGCAGCGCCGACATTGACCAAGTGGTCTCGGCTTTCGTCGATGCCGCTCAGCACCTCAAAATTTTGGCTCCTCCCGCATGAAAGCTTTAGTAAAACTTCACTCCGAACCCGGGCTCTGGCTTCAAGAAGTGCCTAAACCTCAGCCAGAACCCCACGAGGTTTTAATAAAAGTCAACCTGGCCGCCATTTGCGGCACCGACCTCCATATTTTTCAATGGGACAACTGGGCGCAAGAAAACATTGACCCACCGGTCACCGTAGGCCACGAATTTGTGGGCACGATTGTAGAAACCGGCAACCAGGTAACGGGCCTCGCCATAGGCACCCGAGTAGTCGGCGAAGGACACATCGTGTGCGGAACCTGCCGCAACTGCCGGGCCGGCCGCAACCACTTCTGCCGGGCCACCCAAGGAGTTGGCATACACCGCAACGGGGGCTTCGCAGAATACGTGACTATTCCCGCCACCAACGCCTACCCCATACCCGACAGCATCTCCGACGAAACCGCCGCCATCTTGGACCCCCTTGGCAACGCAGTACACACCGCTCTCTCCTTTGACTTAGTAGGAGAAGACGTGCTCATCACCGGCGCCGGACCCATCGGCCAAATGGCCGCCGCAATATGTCGCCACGCCGGAGCCCGCCACATTGTCATCACCGACCTTCAAGACCGGCGCCTCCAAACCGCTCAACAAATGGGAGCTACCCGCACCGTCAACCCCACAAAAGAATCGCTGAGCGACGTCATGAGTGAACTCAACATGGCCGAAGGCTTTGACATCGCTCTCGAAATGTCGGGCAGCCCGGCCGCCCTTGCTGACCTCATCAAACACACGGTGCATGGTGGACAAGTTGGCCTGCTGGGGCTCTTTAGCCAATCAGCCACCATGGATCTCAACCAAATCATCTTCAAGGGCCTCACCATAAAGGGCATCTACGGGCGAGAAATGTTTGACACTTGGTACAAAGCAGTAGCCATGCTCAACTCAGGTCTTGATGTATCCCCAGTCATCAGCCACCGTTTTGCCCTCACCGATTACCAAGAGGCTTTCGCCACCTTGCAATCAGGGGAAGCCAGCAAAATCATTTTAGAAATCGGGTAACTCGCCCTCGGGGTCCCTCAAGGTAATCATGCCTTTAGGAGTAGCCAGTCGATTCACCAGTTCGCTAAAAATAGGGGATGGGCGCCAAGCGGCCAAAGAAGCTTCCGCTTTACTCAACTCCAGGTGTTCAAGCAAAGGGCGCTGTTCGCCAGGGTCGACGGTCAAGTCAAAAAATAGGTTGGGATACCCGCTAAAAGACACCAACTTTTGGCTGCGGGTGCGCTCCACCATCAGATGGCAGTCCTCCAACGGCAAGCCCAGGGTGCGAGCAAACACCCGAAAATCAAACTCCCAATGAACAGCGGTCCGCCAACCTTCAGCCCGACCTTTTTCTAAAAACGGGCGCAAGGAATGCCCCTGACACTGCTCAGGGATAGGCAAGCCGGCGAGATCCAACAAGGTAGGCATCACATCAACGTTTTCGGTGAACTCCTCGACCACCAAGCCGGCTTGAGCATTTACCCCGGGCAAACGCAACAACAACGGGATATGAAAAGCCTGATCATGAAAACCCAACTTAGAAAACAACCCGTGATCACCCATCAACTCACCATGATCAGAAGTAATGGCCACCACCGTGTGGTCCTCCACCGGTTGCAGAGCAGCCAACAAGCGGCCCATTTGATGATCAACCTCCGCCACCATGCCGTAATAAGTGGCCTGCACCTGGCGTCGCTCAAAATCATCCTCAACGGCCAAACCAAAATGCCAAGCAGACAACTCTTGAAGAAACGGGTGACTGTCATCACCCACCGGAATCACTTCAGGAACCTCCGCTGGATCATGCAAATCGTTATAAGGGGCCGGAACCGTCCACGGAGGATGCGGGCGCAAAATAGAAACATGGACGAACCAAGGCTCAGGTAAATCAGACAAATGCTCAATAACCCGATCCACCACAAAAGCGGTTTCCGTTTCTTCCGCTTCAAAAACCGTGGGCGGCCAACTCGGCCCACGGCCCTCCGGCAAAAGCTCATCAATGGGATGCAAAAAACGCTCCCGGTCAGCAATGTCGTAGCCCTGCTGCTCTAACCAGAGGTACCAGTCGGCGCGATCATCATGTAAACCCAAAGCCACGGTAAAACCCGGGAGGTCTCCCTCGTAGTTTGACAAAAGCGGGTCGCCTTCAGGGACCGTGCGTGGATCAACCGTAGTATCGGTGTAACCAAACAGTTGTGGGTCGTAACCCCCCGCCCGAGCCTCTAAGGCCAAGTTAGTAAGACCAGCGTCCAACGGGGTGCCGTTAAAAACCACTCGATTGGTATGCAAATAAGTCCCCGTAAGGAGCGAAGCACGGCTCGGCCCACACGGGGTGGCTTGGGCATAATGAGCACCAAAATGAACCCCTTGAGCGGCAAAAGCATCCAAATGAGGAGTTTGCACCATGGGGTGACCAGCCGAACTTAAACAATCGCCTCGCCATTGATCTAGGGTCACCAAAAGAATGTTCGGTCGCTTAGCCATCTGCTTATTTTGACACAGTCCGCTTACCGGTGAACTGATTCAAATATCTGGTCAAAACGAGGCCGCAAAATCATGGTGTAAGTATCGGCAATAGCGGTCTCTCGGTGCTCTTTTTGAGCCACCAGTCGGTCAGGGTCAAACACCACCTCCATAAACGCTTTTTTGCTAGGAAAAGCATTAAAGCGAGCCTGATGCCAAGGCCGGCCGTCGCCCACCACCGTGCCTTCCACCCCAAACCAGCCAGAAATATTCAGGCCTTGCTCCGTAGCCACCGGGGATGCTCCATTCTGATATTTGACCATCTCATCATCGGCTTGACCATCATGAAAACGAATCACATGCAACACCACTACCGAAGGGTCTTCTTCGGTCGGCGGGTTAGGTGCATCACTCCAGTTCGGGGTCACTATTGAACCTTGCCTCAGCGTGGGGTCATCAATGGGTTGAAGCCCCAAGACGATGGTTTTTTCCATACCGGCTTCTTTGTGCACATGCTTTTCTTTAAAATCTGGCCGGTCCTGCATCTCAATAAAAGCCCGACGAGTGGGGTAACGAACAAGCGCTACCCGGTCCCATGTTGTTTCGTCACCCAAAAGTTGGGTCTCTACATCAGCAAAAAAGACCACCTCGGCGCCCACCCCGGCCAACGCTTCAAAAGGAGAATAAAGATTGTCGGCTTTTTCTCCACTTATCTCTGTTTGGCGCCCATCGGCATATTCGGCCACCGGACGATACTTCATCAAGTTGAGCATCCACACCGGGCCATCTTCTGGACTGGGCGTAGTAGCCAATCGACGGGTGTAGTTGCTGTCGACTTGTCCGTAACTTGGATTTTCTGCCATAGGCCAACCCTAGACAATCACTTCACGGCCACTAGAGTCCGGCCGATGAAACGCTTTTCTCTTCCTCGGTCGGGTCGCAACCTCGGATTATTAATGGCCGGAACCGGCATGTTTTTAGTTTCTACCGACTCACTGCTGGTACGGGTAGCGCAACCCTCAAGTGGTTGGACCATTTCATTCATGGGCGGCGTGTGGTCAACCCCGATTATCGCTTTCATTGCCCGAAAAAAATATGGCAATCAACTAGTAAACGAAATCCGCAAACACGGGCGTTTGCTCGTGGTTACTGGCCTCTTAAGCGCCCTAAGCACCACCGCTTTCGTGATGGCCGTCACCCTGACCGCCGCAGCCAACGTGGTGGCTATCATCGCCGCCGCACCCATTTTGGCTGCCGTCATTGCCCGCCTCGCCATTAACGAACACGCCAGCGCTCGTACCTGGCGATCAATTGGCCTCACCACAGTGGGCATCGTGGTCATCGTCGGCGGAGCCATGGCTAAAGGAGGGGTCGGCGGGGATCTGCTGGCCCTGGTAGCTATTACCGGTTTCGCCGTGAACCTCACCATCTGGCGCCGCCACCCCAACCTCCCGCGTATTTTGGTAGTACTGGCAGCAGCAGTTTCTACCGCCCTCATCACGGCCATCCCCGCTCAGCCATTTTCCATGGACGTTGAGACGCTATGGGCCACCTTAATCATGGGTGCTTTTTTTGGTCCGCTGGCCCGATTTTTGTTGGCCAGCGCCACCCAACATGCACCGGCCGCGGAAGTCAGCCTCTTTACCCCAGTCGAAACCGTCTGCGCTACCGCATGGGTATGGATTTTCTTCGATGAACCGCCAACCACCACCACGGTGCTCGGTGCATTGGTTGTTATCGCGGCCGTCACCTACGGCATCACCGGCCCCGCCGCCGAAATGGCGCCCGAACCAAACCCCCACCCCTAAACCCAACTTCAGAAATCCAAACTTCAGAAATCCAAACTTCAGAAATCCAAACTTCAGAAATCCAAACTTCAGAAATCAAGACACGTGGGGTCAGACCCCACGTGTCTTGGTTTCGTTAGAGCTTTGATCAAATACGGGGAGGGTTAAACAGTGCCGCGAGACAAATGGCGGGTGAGAGCGTCTCGAGCAGACGACCCTGGAGCCTGTTCCAAAAGACGAGCCACCGTTTCGCGGCGACCCATAACCGACAACAAGTCGGTAGCTAAAGTGTCGGCCAAACAAAGCAAGTCAAGGCGTGACCCCTCGGTAAGCGGATCAGCGATCAAACCATCAACCACCGGGCCGCAAGCCAACTCGGCTCGCACCAACTTCAATGCAGCATCTTCAAGTTCATCTAAAGCATCTAAAGCCCGCAACACATTGGTGGCCTGATCGTCGCTTAACACCTACAAAGTTTGGACCATCAGCGCCCTTTAAACAGGGATACTTCCCGACTTATGCGCTACGGTCGCTTCTTGTGGAACTCCAACAATTACAAGACCTCATGGAAAACCTTTACGGCGAAGCCGACAGAGATCGCGGCTTAGCCCCCACGGTGGCCTGGCTATGTGAAGAAGTCGGCGAATTGGCCCAAGCAGTGCGCAAAGGAACCCCCGAACAACAACTCCACGAACTGGGCGACGTGTTGGCCTGGGTCGCCAGTTTGGCCAACCAACTTGACCTCTCCTTAGAAGAAGCCCTCCAACGCTACGTCACCAACCCCCCATAAACCCAAAAAGGCCGTTACATGAGGACTGTCCCCAGGTAACGGACTTTTGGATTATTGCGAGCGGCGGGCGATGATCTCTTCGGCTATCTGAATGGTGTTCAGCGCTGCGCCCTTGCGAAGGTTGTCGCCAGACAAAAATAAAGCCAAACCGTTTACTGCTGTTTCGTCATTACGGATACGGCCCACGATGGTCGGGTCAATGCCCGCCGCATCCAACGGAGTCGGCACGTCAGCCAAGGCCACCCCCGGAGCGCTGGCCAACAACTCTGTCGCCCGCTCAGCACCCAACGGCCGAGCGAACCGAGCGTGTATAGATAACGAGTGGCCAGTAAACACCGGTACCCGCACACAAGTACCCGAAACCAAAAGATCCTCAATACCCAAAATACGGCGACTCTCATTGCGAAGCTTTTGTTCCTCATCTGTTTCGCCAGAGCCATCATCAACCAGCGACCCCGCCAACGGAATCACATTAAAAGCAATAGTCCGAGGAAAAGACGACGACGCCGGAAACTCCACCGCACGCCCATCATGAGTAAGCGCCGGAGCATCAGCCAACACGGCCTCCACCTGGGCAGCCAACTCATCAACCCCCGCCAAACCAGCACCGGAGACCGCCTGATAAGTCGCAATCACCAACGAAACCAAACCCGCTTCCGCATGCAACGGAGCCAACACCGGCATCGCCGCCATAGTGGTGCAATTGGGGTTCGCCACAATGCCTTTAGGAATAACATCTAAAGCCTGCGGGTTCACTTCAGGCACCACCAACGGCACCTCTGGGTCGTTACGCCACCCCGACGAATTATCAATCACCGTGATACCGGCCGCCGCCATAACAGGCGAATACTCCAACGAAGCCGTTTTACCGGCACTAGCCAAAGCAATATCAATACCCGACCAATCCGCCGTGGCCACATCTTCGACCACAATCTGGCGGTCGCGCCAAGGCAACACCGTGCCCGCCGACCGGGACGAAGCAAAAAACCTCAAATCCCCTACCGGAAAATCACGAGCCTCCAAAAGGTCGCGGATAACCGAACCGACCTGACCGGTGGCCCCCACAACTGCGACATTTACTGAAAAAGAATCCATGCCACAGCCTACTAACCTTCCTAGGGTTCACCGAAAACATTATTTCGTTACTACTCAATAACCAGCCCAGCAACCGCCGCCAACAAAGGCTGCGCTCCACAACTCTCCTCGGTCCACTCAACCAAAGTGGCTGCCGACGCCGACAAAGTAACGAGATCCGTTTCCGCAAAATCAAAAAGAGCAGCCGCGAGCCAACCCTCCACTTCCACCAAATCGGCTTCCTGGGCTTGGCCGCTGTTTACCGTTTGCACAAGATGCGTATAAAGAGCCGCCACCTGTTGAGCGGCCACCTCAAGTTCTTCAGGCACCTCAGCCGCTACCCACTGCAACAATTTTTCCGTAGCCACCACCGACGCTGCCAACAACGCACCGCTAACTTCCTCATTTTCTAAACCAACCGCGCTAATCGCTGAAGACGCAGTTAGCGACTCTTGGCGTAGACCCGTACAAAACCATAAAGGAACGTCAGGCAGTGGGGCTTGAGAGGCCTCCACCAGCGGGGCAGATTCAAGTAACTCGTCAAAAACAGAAAACACCACCTTGACCGTTTTGCCACAATCAGCCAACAAATACTCCTGCAGCTCCGTACTCGACTGTTGTAAAGATTCACGCTGCGCAGAGACGCTTAAACCAAAATCGCTTAGCCCCGTTAAAACAGCCAAATCAGCAGCATTGTTTTGGGCCGCCTGAGCAAAAAGAACCGCCCCTCTTTGGCTGCTTTCTGCCAGAACCTGTGCACCCCCCGACCAAGGGTCATCCAAAGCCGGGGCCAAAAGTAAAAACCCGCGAGCCGCGGCAAAGAGTTGCCCCGACAACAAAAGTGCCCCTTCGTTTTCTGCACCCTGCAACGTTTCTAACGTCACCTCAGTAGCCGCCTGGGTCACCGCTTGGCACACCGAAGAAAGCTCCCCACCTATCTCAGCCAACAAGTCCTCTACCAGAGTGCAGCGCACCAAATTAGTGAGCAAAGAATCATCCAACTGCCCCACCGAGACCTCTCCGTCGCCCGAAGAAACCAAACCCGCTACCAACAACGTTTCTAACGAAGCAGGCTCGATTCCTTCTAAGAAACACTGCGGCTCGACCTCAAGATCTGCAGCCCCGGCCAGAAAAACCGTAGGCACCAAAGCACAGGTACTTAATGCATCCACCACCAGCGAAGCCTGCGCCGGAGTCGGCCCATCTTGGCCTAAACGAATAACTGTTTCTGGTGTTTCTGAAACCAACAAAGCATCCGCCAAACACCCCAACTCGTCGAACGAGAGGCTGCCCACTATTGGAGTACTGTCCGAAAGATCGCCAGCAAACTGATCACGTAACGCCTCAGGGTTTAGCTCCGGGTCGGAACTTCCACAAGCGCCCGCCACCAAGGCCAACGAAACAACAACAGTAAAAAAGCGGCGCATAAGAGAAGCGTAGAGCCCAAACGGTCTTCCGTCCGGGCAGGGAACTAAACGACTGACAAGCCGAACGCTTCATGGAGAGCACGAACCGCATCCTCAACCCGCGCTTGTTCAACCACGCAACTCACCCGAATAGCCGAAGTGGAAATCATGGCAATATTGATTTCCTCGGCCGCCAGAACCTCAAACATGGTGGCCGCCACCCCAGGGTTAGACCGCATACCGGCACCCACCACGCTCACCCGAGCAATAGCGGAATCCACCAAAATCTCCGAAGCGCCTAACTCGGTAACCAACGCCGCAGCGATTTCTTGAGTCTTTGCTAAATCTTCATGAGGGACAGTAAAGGAAATATCGGTTACCCCCTGGGCCGACACGTTTTGCACGATCATGTCCACGTTTACTTCAAGATCGGACAAAGACCGAAACACTCGGGCCGCTACCCCGGGGTGGTCGGGCAAACCGGCCAAAGTCATTTTTGCTTCCGACATGTCATGGGTGACTGCCGAAACGATTGCTTGTTCCATTTCTGGTTCCTCCTCAGTTACCCACGTTCCCTCTTGCCAAGTGAACGCAGATCGCACGTGTAATCGCACCCCATGGGTACGAGCATATTCAACCGACCGCATCGCAGGTTTTGGACAACCCGTTGCCGTCATTTCTAATAATTCGTCAAATGATACTGTTGGCATCTTACGAGCCGTAGAAACAACACGAGGGTCGGTGGTAAACACTCCGGTCACATCGGTATAAATCTCGCAGGCCTCGGCACCCAAAGCGTGGGCCAAAGCCACTGCCGTGGTATCTGACCCGCCACGCCCTAAAAACGTTACATCGTTATCGGTCGAGACCCCTTGTGACCCACCGACCACCGCTACCCGGCCGTCATCTAATGCATCTTGAATTCGGTCAGGGCGAACCTCTAAAATTTTAGCATTGGTATGGGTGGTGTCGGTCAAAAACCCGGCCTGGCTTCCGGTAAATGAATCGGCCGGTACACCCAGATCATGCAAAGCCATGCACATTAACGCCGTGGCTTTACGTTCACCAGCAGTAATCAACATGTCCATTTCACGGCCCGGATGGGTAGAAGACACATCTTTGGCCAGTCGCAACAGGTCGTCGGTTTCTCTCCCCATGGCCGAAACCACCATGACCACTTGGTTTCCTCGCCGTACCGTGCGCGCCACATGGTCGGCTACCGCTCGAATACGGTCGGCGTCGCCAACGGAAGTACCGCCAAATTTTTGGACCAAAAGAGCCATTCCCCCACGTTACCGTTTCGCAGCAAGGAGACCGGCACGAATTTTGATGCCGGACCTTCCTTAGAGGTTGTTAAGGTGCCAACTCATGGCCAAAAAGAAACACGTTCCTTCAATCTCTCCTCCACCGAATCGGCACTCTTCAACCATTCGCATCACCGGTGCTTTGCTTGCTGCCATCATGATCGGCGGGCTTATTGCCGCCATTGTGGCCAACAGTGGCGGAAGTACTAGCAGCCTTATTCCACAAACCACACTGGCCGCCAGCAGTTGCCCCGCCGAAGACGGCAGCGACGCTCCCCTCATGAGTTTTAGTGCACGCCCCACCTGGTGTTTAGCCAGTGGCTTCGACTACACCGCAGTATTTGATACCACCGAGGGGGAAATCCGGGTCGCCTTAGACATCGACCGCACCCCAGAAACAGTAAATAACTTTGCTGTGTTGACCCGCTACGGCTACTACGACAACACTTCGTTATTTCGCTTTGACCCTTCCATCGCCATCATCCAAGGTGGCTCGCCCCACACCAATGATTGGACCGACCCCGGCCCCGGTTACACCATCCCCGACGAAGGTGGCATGTTCACCTCGATGAGCGACGGGTCTTTACTCGGACCCTTCACCTACCAACCTGGGCAATTAGTTATGGCTCGCTCCGGAGGCCCTAACGCTTCAAGCGCCCAATTCTTTTTCACGACCGGCCCAGAGGTTTCTCTTTTAGACAACCCAGGGACCTACCTCGTGTTTGGCCAAGCCGACGAAGCAGGCCTGGCGGTTCTCCAAGCCATGATGGACCTTTACGTGGTTGACGAAACCTCACCCTATGGTGGCGGACCAAGCCGGTCGGTAGACATCAACTCGGTAACCATTGTCGCCACCACCGGCGACTGATCAAGGTTCAATGCCTACCGAACCGGAGCCCAACACGTGGTTGTTTCCTCCGGCCGATACTGCTGACGAACACGGAATGGTGGCCCTAGGGGCCGACGTTACCCCTGGTACTTTGCTGGCGGCTTATCGCAGTGGATTATTCCCTATGCCCATTGAACCCGGCGGTTTAATGGGTTGGTGGTCACCAAACCCACGAGGTGTTTTACGCCCCGGGCAAATAAAAATAAGTCGTTCACTCCGGCGCTCTGCCCAACACTTTGAAATCCGCGTAAACACGGCCTTCACCGAAGTCATGGGTGCTTGTGCTGACCCGTCTCGACCGCAAGGTTGGATCGATGAACAAATCATGGCCGCTTACCTTGCCTTGCATCGGTTGGGTTGGGCCCACAGCATTGAGGCCTGGGACGAACAAGGCTTAGCGGGTGGCCTTTATGGCATCACCGTTGGCGGCTTGTTTGCCGGCGAATCAATGTTCCATCGGCGGCCCGATGCTTCCAAAGTGGCGCTTATGGGTTTAGTTGAACTCATGTCCCCTCAACCAGAGTGGTTGATTGATGTGCAATGGCTCACTGACCATTTAGCTACTTTGGGTTGCACCGAAATGGCCCGTGACGACTATTTAGCTGTCTTGCCCATGCTGGTTTCTGGCCCTGGGCTTCTTTGGCCAGAAGGGGTTTAAATCTGGTTGGGGGTCTTTGTTTCTACCCACCAACGACCAGAAAAACGCCACGGAGAAGCGGCTTCGGGTATGGTCGGTGGTTTTTCTTCAGGCCAGAGTTCTTGGTAAGCCATAACAATGGCCGTGAGTTCCTCGGGTTCTGCGCCAGGAACTGAAACATGCAGTGGAGGATCAACGGCCATGGTTTAAAGCGGCACGTTGCCGTGTTTACGTTGAGGGGTTTCTACTCGCTTAGTGGCCAAAATTTCTAGGCCAGCGATAAGCCGAAGGCGTGTGGCGGCCGGGTCAATAACTTCGTCAATAAAACCATGTTCGGCAGCCACATAGGGGCTAGCGAATTTTTCGGTGTACTCGTCAACCAACTCGACTCGTCGTGCTTGTGGGTCTTCGGCCGCTTCTATCTCACGGCGGTGAATAATTTCTACCGCCCCTTGAGGCCCCATTACGGCCAGTTCAGCCGTTGGCCAAGCCAGCGAAAGGTCGCAGCCCACCGATTTTGAATCCATCACTACGTAAGCCCCACCGTACGCTTTACGGGTGATGACCTGAATGCGGGGCACGGTGGCTTCGCAATAGGCGTAAAGAAGTTTGGCTCCGTGGCGAATAATGCCGCCGTATTCTTGATCCACCCCGGGCAAAAAGCCGGGCACGTCTACAAAAGTAACCAACGGCAAGTTGAAGGCATCGCAAGTACGCACAAAGCGTGCTGCTTTTTCGGCGGCTTGGATGTCGAGCACCCCAGCCAACACCATGGGTTGGTTGCCGACAATACCCACGCTGCGGCCATCCAGACGGGCAAAACCGCACACAATATTGCCGCCCCATGCGGCATGATATTCCATAAAATCGCCGTCGTCTATCACCGCAGCGATGACCGCTTTCATGTCGTAGGGCTGGTTTGGGGTGTCGGGCATGATGTCTGACAGTTCAGGGCATAACCGTTCAGGGTCATCTTTGGAGGTCTGTAGGGGGGTGAGTTCGAGGTTGTTGGCGGGCAGGTAAGCCAACAAAGTTTTCACTTCATCGAGTACTTCTTCTTCGCTTTCGGCCACAAAGGTTGCTACCCCAGATTTGGTGGAGTGGCTTTGCGCTCCGCCGAGTTCTTCTAAGGTGATTTCTTCGCCGGTTACTGTTTTTACGACATCAGGGCCGGTAATGAACATGTGTGATTTTTCACGAACCATGAAGATGAAGTCGGTCATAGCGGGGCTGTAGACGGCTCCGCCAGCGCATGGGCCAAGCACCACGCTGATTTGAGGAATAACCCCCGAAGATTGGACGTTGCGCCAAAAAATGCCGCCGTACCCGTCGAGGCTGACCACACCTTCTTGGATGCGTGCCCCGGCGCCATCGTTGAGCCCGATCATGGGGGCGCCTACTGATTGGGCGAGGTCCATTACTTTGTGAAGTTTTTGCGCAAAGACTTCGCCCAATGCTCCACCAAATACTGTGAAATCTTGAGAGAAAAGAAAAACTTTGCGTCCGTCTATGGTACCCCAACCGGTGACCACCCCATCGGTGTAGGGGCGTTCTTCGAGGCCGCTATCTAAAGCCCGGTGGCGTACCAGCATGTCGAGTTCGTTAAACGACCCAGGATCAAGCAGGTAGTCAATACGTTCACGGGCCAGCATTTTGCCTTTGTCGTGTTGACGCTGGACCGCTCGTTCTGACCCGGCGTGCAAAGCTTCATCTTTGCGTCGCTCGAGGTCTTCGAGGCGTTCGTTCATGGTGTGTTCAGTCATTGGAACCACAGGTTAGCGAAACCACGGGCTAACCCCGGCGCTTAGCCAAAGCAAACGCTCGTTGAGCGATGCGGGGGGCATCAAGATGAGCACAAATTTGTTCAAAATGTTTTTGTGGGCCAACCCAGCAAAGTTGATCCACGTTGTCCATTACCGGGGCGCTGAGGTCGAGGGTGGCCAGGTGGCGGTAAAGAAATACTTCTTCTTGTTGGTCGGCCAAAGTGGCGGCCAGTTTGGCGGCGCTGCGCACGGCGACTGCCCAATTTTCATGATGAGCAGGAATGTTTTCGAGGTGCCGGTAGTGGGCCAACAGGGTTGACGAAGATTTTGCTCCCCACCCAGCCAGCCCAGGAATACCATCGGCGGTGTCGCCTACTAAAGCAAGGTAGTCGGGGATGGATTCTGGGCTGATCCCAAATTTTTCTTGCACCCCTGCTTGGTCGTAAATAATTTCTCGTCGGCGATCAAACTGCACAATATTTTTTTCGTCGTTTACTACCTGGGCCAGGTCTTTGTCGGGGGTGCAAATCAATACTTGGTTTACCCGAGGGTCGGTGGCTGCTTTAACTGCGGCGGCCCCCATGGCGTCGTCCGCTTCGTGGTTGACCATAGAAAACACGGTGAACCCCGCTGCTTCTAACGCCGCATCAAGCAAAGGAAACTGCGAAAAAAGTTCCGGCGGAGTCCCTTCACCTGTTTTATACCCCTCAAAAAGCTGATTCCGGAAAGATTCCACTACCTGGTCGGTTGCTACCCCCACGTGGGTAGCGCCTTGGTCTAAAAGGTTCATCATGGAGCCCAACACCCCTCTTGCTGCAGCCACTTCGACCCCTTCACCGGTCACGTGAGAGGGCAAAGCAAAGTGGTGGCGAAAAAGCTCGTACGTTCCGTCAACGAGGTGAACGTCCATCAGTCTTGCGCTTTTTCTTGCACCAGTTCGATGAGGGTGCCAAAAGAACCTTTGGGATGCACAAAGGCCACGGTGGTGCCACGAGAACCAGGGCGAGGGATCTGGTCAATGGCTCGGCCGCCGGCCGCTACCACCGCCTCAAGAGCAGCGGCACAATCATCAACGCGGTAACCGATGTGGTGCATACCTTCGCCGTGGCGTTCCAAAAAGGTTGAAATCGGTGAATCGGGGCGGGTGCCGGTGGTCAGTTGAAGATACGACTCGCCGACCTGGAGCAGGGCTTCTTCTACGCCGTCTCGCTCTACGGTTTCTCGATGGGCTACTTCTGCCCCAAAAGCGGTGCGGTAATAGTCAATAGCTTTTTCAAGGTCGTGAACAGCGATGGCCACATGATCAATTTGGGTTAACAGCATCGAATTATTTCTCCAATCTGAGGCTTTTGTTACGAAAGTTTAATTCTGGCTATTTTGGCATGATTTTGCAAAGAGCTCAAAACGATGCCCCCTACCTGCAGTTTTATCATTTTAAGCCTTGAAAATAAAGGGTAAAAAAATAATTTGGCCCCTGACTTGTCATGAAGCTGTCAAAGTTGTAATGTAATTGCAACATGTTGGGTCCCCCTCCTCCCAACTCAGAGAGCGCCTTCGACACCGACCCAGCAGCGGTTCTCGAAGGCGCTTTCTCTCGTCTTGACATGGGTCAAGCCCCGCCGAGGCGTTGGCGGCCCTCTAAGGCCCGTCCCAAAGTAAGTTCGTCGGCGTATTCCAAGTCGCCGCCCACCGGCAACCCGCTGGCCACTTTGGTAACCAGCACCCCAAGGGGTTCAAGCAATCGGGCCAAATACATCGCGGTGGCTTCGCCTTCGATATTGGGGTTGGTAGCCAAAATCACTTCGGTGACTTCTTCAGGGTCTAAGCGAGCCAAAAGTTCTGAAATGTGCAACTGGTCGGGGCCCACCCCTTCAATGGGGCTAATGGCTCCCCCCAGTACGTGATACCGACCCCGAAACTCACCGGTTCGTTCTACAGCCACAATGTCGCGTGCGTCTTCGACCACGCAAATTATTCCGGCCTCTCGGCGACTATCGGCGCATACTGTGCACAGTTCATTTTCAGAAATGTTAAAACAGCGAAGGCAAAAACGAACTTTTCTTTTCATTTCGGTAAGGGCGGTGGTTAAACGCTCAACGTCTTCGACGGGTAACTTCATGAGATGAAAGGCCAAGCGTTGCGCCGATTTTGGGCCAACGCCCGGTAAACGCCCGAGTTCGTCAATTGCGTCTTGAACTGCGTCGGCGTACATCGGTCAATTACTCGCCGTCAACGACTTCAGCACCAGGAAAAGCCTGGGTGACTCGGTCTACCGCAGAGCCTTCATCGGGAGAAGCATCGGTTAACTCCGTGAGGTCGGTGGCAGCATCTTCGTCATCTTTTACTTTTTGCGTTTGTACTTCTTTTTCTGGCGACGGAGGGGGCGGTGACGCTGCCGCTTTTACTACCAAACGAACTTTAATTTCCGTAGAAAAATGGTGAGATAATGCGGCTTCTGCTTCGGGGATCAACTCTTCGCAGCGCGCTCGGTGCGGTTCGTTTGGTAACCCCATGACCACGGTGTTTCCCTCGCACTCCACAAGCTGCACCGCCGACAAGCGCGCCCGTGCTCTTTTAGATAACCCACTCAAAAGGGTGGTTTGCCAGACTTCAACCAGCGAGGAGAGGTCAGGCATTTCTCCTCCGGTAGGAGCGCTCGGCGCAGACACCTCTGCAGGTTTTTCTGGTTCCGCAGCGGCAACTTTTTTAGGTTCAGGAGTCGACTCTGGTGTTTTTTGTGGCTTTGCTGCGCCACCCGCTCGTTGGGCCAATATTTCTCGAGCACGTGCTCCGGGGCCTTTTGGTGATGGGGCAAGGGCGGCCGTTGTGGCGGCCGCTCCCCCAGCCGCTAACGCCGCTTCAAGTTGCGCCACCCGCTTGGTAAGCGCATCAACCGCTCCTTTGTCGGTAGCGGTGATTTCTGCGCTGCGGGTCAAACGCACCAAAGCTACTTCTAAATCGACTCGAGGGTCAGGGGCTCGCCGCATGTCTATAAGGGCCACACCGATGGTTTCTAAAGCTCGGGTAATGCTGGCTGGGGTTACCTGGTTTACAAAGGTTTCCGCCCGGACACGATCTGCATCGGCGAGTTGTTCGCTGGGCACCCCCATAGCCACCAAAAAGGCGTCACGTAAAGCAGCCAAAAGTGACTCACCCAAAACCCGAGGTTCACGGCCCTGAGAAATACCGGACCCCAAAGCACCAAGGGCTTTCGCCGTGTCGTTTTGAGCCAAGGCGGCTAAGAGTTCTTCTACCGTGGTGTCATCGCTGGCCATGCCGCCCGCCACCACACGGTCGAGGGCCGACAACGTATCGCGGGCCGACCCACGCCCCGACCGCACCGCATGGGCCATGCCTTCAGCGGTTACGTCAAGGCCAGCATCGGCCGCTACATCAGCGACCAACGATTCAAGATCTTCTACCGGCAACAACTTGAGTTCAAGGTGCTGCGATCGGCTACGAACGGTTTCGACCACTTTGTGCGGTTCGGTGGTGGCCAACACGAAGACCACATGCTCGGGGGGCTCCTCGAGGGTTTTTAGCAAAGCATTCTCGGCTCCCGAAGTGAGCATGTGTACCTCGTCAAGCAAATACACCTTGGTGCGTCCCGGCGTACCTAAAGCAACTTTGGATAACAAGTCACGCATATCGTCGACCTTGTTGTTGGAGGCCGCATCAAGCTCGTGCAAGTCAAACGAGGTGCCGGCTTCCATGGCCACACAGGAGTCGCAGGCACAGCATGGTTCCCCTTCTTGAGGGTCGGTGCAGTTCAACACTTTGGCCAAAATGCGTGCCGCCGTGGTTTTACCGGTGCCACGGGGCCCGCTGAGCAAGTAGGCGTGCTGCACCCGGTTGTTCTCTACCGCATTGCGTAAAGCCGCCACCACGTGTTCTTGACCGCGTATTTCAGAAAAACGACGAGGCCGGTAACGGCGATAAAGGGAGGCGTACTGCATACCTGATCACCCTACCCTTTTGGGGTGACCGGCATTGGCTTCACAACCGGAACCCCAAAGGGTTTTGGCGGATGGGGTGGGATTCGAACCCACGGTGACCGCAAGGCCACACACGCTTTCCAAGCGTGCCGATTCGGCCGCTCTCGCACCCATCCAAGTTTCACCCGTAGGCGAGACCGAACGCTAAGGGTATCGTTACCGGACACCCGTTTTGTGGTGTGGCGGTCGGGTCCTGTGCGACCAGAGCCCGTGAATCGAGTCAGGGCCGGAAGGCAGCAGCTCTCAGCGGAACCTCTGGGGTGCCGCAGATCACCTGGCCGCCACTCCCCAGAACGGGTGTCGTTCTTTTTGGGCCTAACCTGCGCAAGGTGAACGACCATCAGTTAATGACCGCCGCCCTTGAACAAGCCCAAAAAGCTTTGGCGGCCGGCGAGGTTCCTATTGGCGCGGTGGTGGCCGTTGACGGTGAAATTATTGGTACCGGCCATAACGAACGGCAAGCCAGCAACGACCCCACTGCTCACGCCGAGGTGCTGGCTCTTCGCCAAGCCGCCCAACATCAAGGGGATTGGCGTTTAGCGGACGCCATCTTGGTGGTTACTTTGGAGCCCTGCCCTATGTGTGCCGGGGCGGCCTGGGCATCACGCATAGGTCGAGTGGTCTTTGGGGCCGCCAACATGGAGGCCGGATCTTTAGGTTCGCTGCTTCATGTGGGGGCCGACCCGCGGCTAAATCACGAATTTCCGGTAACCGGCGGGGTGCAAGCCGAAGCCTGTACTGCGCTGCTGGATACTTTCTTTAATCAACTACGCCAGCCTTAACCGTTGGGCACTGCGCCCAACGTGGCTAGCCTCGCTGGTGGAAGGTTGCCAGAGCGGACGAATGGGGCAGTCTCGAAAACTGTTGTGGCCTTAGGGTCACCATGGGTTCAAATCCCATACCTTCCGCCAGGGTTATCGAACGGTCTCGGGGTAAAAGCCGAGGCCGTTTGGCGTTAACCCTCTGAACGGTACGCCGTGGCTTGTGGTTTAACTGGGCGAGCAAACCAAAGGGGTCGCCTCAACCCGTCGGGGCCCGGCCCGGGACGAGTTTTGGCCATCCATTCTTCGTAGATGGCGTGTGATGCGTCGGTATCGACCACCACATCACCATATTCGTCGCCTGGTTGAGCGGGCCCAACGGTGACTCGTTGCAGCCAACAATGCATGCCACTAACAGGGTCAGGTTGCACCGGGAAGGTCAAATTTTGATGTACCCCGGTATCGGACCACCAGATGCGGCCAGTGTCGGGTTCGTTGCTGTCATAAGGCTCGTTGCCGTGTTGGCGCCGTAAACGCCACCGGCCGTCATCATCTTGGTCGATGCTGGCTTTTCCTGCTCCCCAAGAACGGGCTTTGTCTTCGTCGAGGCGCCAACGCCCCATGTGGTGGCTGGCGGCAACTACGCCCGGGCGAATGCCTTCGGTACGCCATGCGCTAATAACAAAGTGGCCGATGCGAGTGGTGATACGCACCAAACCGTTTTCTTCGATGCTGAGCTTTTCGGCATCGCTGGGGTGTAGCCACAACGGGTGGCGGTGGCTGATTTCGTTGAGCCATTGCGAGTTGCCGCTGCGCGTGTGAATAAGCGTAGGGATACGAAAGGTGGGCACCAATATGCGTTCCCCGGCGGTGAAGTCCAGGTCTTGCCAGTGCACTTGGCTTTTAATAAAGGTCGGGGTGGAATATTCTGGCCAGCCCCAGTCCCGCATGGTTTCCGAAAAGAACTCCAGTTTTTTCGATGGAGTGGGAAAACCAAATTTAGCTTCTCCTTCAATGTCTACCGCCGGCGAACCATCGCCGATAAAGGGCATGTGGCCTTGAATGTCTTCGAGGTTTTCGTA
>LWDU01037473.1_pt1 | contig 19939 bp, 22 predicted proteins | sample 727161 | NCBI WGS metagenome assembly LWDU01 (sample SAMN04566230, study PRJNA314399) | hydrothermal vent metagenome | isolation source: deep sea hydrothermal plume seawater | place: Mexico: Gulf of California, Guaymas Basin | collected 2004-07-11
GGCGGGGAAAGCGCCTGAATGCCTGACATGGTGACACCGTAGAGGATCGGCAGGATACCAATACCGATGACGAGACCAATAATCGGGATGGCCTTCACGTCGGACGCTGCCCACGGAAGCAGGCCAAAGAGATTGCCGATCGCCGTCGGGTCCGGTGCCGAAAGGTCATTGATGTACAAGAAGGGTGCGTGACGCATCTCAATGGTGACGAACAGCACCTTGTAGAGCGCGAAGAAGACCGGGATTGTCAGGAGGAGCGGGATACAGCCCGCGATCGGATTAGCTTTCTCACGCTGGTAAAGCTTCATCACTTCCTGCTGGCGGCGCTGAGGGTCTTCCTTGAAGCGCTCCTGGATCTCTTTCATCGGCTCNCGTCAGCGCCAGAATGGCGAGACCGAACGTGCCGACCATGCCTTCGAGCCAGCGCAACAGCGAGAAAAGCGGCTTGGTGATGTAGTAAAGGATGTTGCCCCAGTCGATCGCGTCTTCGAATCGCGGCACGCCGCCTTCCTGATAGGTATCGAGGACGGCAAGTTCCTTGGCGCCAGAGAAGATGCGGTTCTCTGAGGTGACGGTCTCGCCCGGCTCGATCACGCGCGCAGCACTGGCCACGGTGAGCTGCATCACAGGGCCAGTCTCACGTGACAGGCGCTCATAACGGCCAGCAAACTCATATTGCTGCTCAGGAATGAGGGTGGTCATCCAGTATTTGTCGGTAAAACCCAGCCAGCCGCCTTCGGACGCGCGGCGCACGCCGAGATCGTCAGAATCCTTCAGGCCCTTGCCCTGGTCCATGTTCTTGTAATTGCGCCAGGTAAGATTGTTATCGAAGACGCCAATCAGACCCATGTGCGCCATGCCGGACGTGCTCGATGAGCCGGGGTCAGTTGCTTCGAGGAATTCCTTCCACTGGCCCTGACGGCGGATGGAGCCAAGCGGAGCGAGCGTGCGCGCTTCGGAGCCCGTATTCGTCACCCGGTCGCTATAGGTGAACATGTAGTTTTCATCGACGCTGATCGTGCGCTCGATGGAGACTCCATTGCCTTCATAGGTCAGCGTGACCGGATTGCCGGTCGAAAGCGTCGGATTGCCCTGAACCTGCCATTCGGTCGCTGGGCCGGTGACCGGCTGGTTGCCGTCGAACCAGTACCAGCTGGCGAAATAGCCATGGTCGAAATTCGTCGGACGCAGGAGGCGCAGCTCATTGACGCGCTCAACCGTCGTATAATGATCCTTGAGCTGCAGGTCGTCGAGGATCGCACCGCGCAGGCGGATAGAGCCGTCGACGCGGTCAGCGTCCAGAGTGACACGGGCATTGGCGTTGAGGGCTTCTTCAACCGACTCGGCAGCGGCGACCTGTTCAATCGTGTCGCCCGCCTGCGGAACGGCCGCCTCACGCTCGGCCTCCGCCTGCTCCTGCGCTTCCAGTCGCGCTTCTTCCTGCGGCTGCAGGACGAACGTCTGGTAGCCAAAGACGAAAACCAGCATCAGCACGATTGCGATGATGAAATTGCGCTGGTCCTGCGGGTCCATACCCTGGTTCATGTCGTTATAATCCGCCGGTATTCCGTGATAACAAAGAAGGGTCAGGCCGGGCCCGGCCCCCCATTCAAGGCTGCGCGGAGGCTTATCAGCGCGCTTTCCATATCGTCAAGCAAGCGCTGCCAGCCAATTTCAGCGGTGTCCATGCGCGCAATGAAGACATAGTCGGTATGTGGGACACCATGGCGCGGCAGAAGCTCTCGCGCTGCAGACCGAAGCCGACGTTTGGCGCGGTTGCGCACGACGGCATTTCCGATCTTCTTGGTGGCGGTAAAGCCCTCGCCAATCGTCGCTCTTTCGGCCCGCGCGCCGGTGCGCTGGCGGGCCTGAATGACGAGGCTCTTGCGGCGCTCGCTGAGCCCTCCGCGCACAAAAAGAAACTGAGGTCGAACGGTGAGCCGCTCGACCTCAGCAAATGTGTCTTCGACTGTCGTCATGGCAGCGCTCCAGACGCCGGAGCGGCACAGGCAGCCTTTAGGCTGACAGGCGCTTGCGGCCCTTGGCGCGGCGGCGCGAAAGCACCTTGCGGCCGTTCTTGGTAGCCATGCGGGACCGGAAACCGTGACGGCGGGCGCGCTTAAGACGCGAAGGCTGGAATGTACGTTTCATGGGCGTCGAGCCTCAATCAAGTGTTGACCGAATTCGGAAACCGCGGCTGATACAGGCTGCATTCGGGTAGGTCAAGGCTACCTAACCAGTCTTTCCAGCCCTTTTACTGCCGCAAGTGGCGGGCTTTGATCCTGTCGCCGGAACACTTCACGCCCGTGTGAAGCAGCGGGACTGGAGTGTGACGTGTCAGTCGCCAATACGAAGTCTATATGCCCGGTTATGAAACTTGCAGTCCATACATTTTCCCGCATAGCTGCGGTCCTCACAGGGGTGGCCGTCACCATGACATCTTTTACAGCGTCCGCACAGGACGCGATTTCCCATGAAAGCTGGGGCGACATCCTCGAAACCTATGTCTCGCCCGGCCCTGACGGGGTGAATCTGGTCGACTATGGCGCGCTCGAGACCAATGCTGTCGACCGCGAAAAACTGGACACCTATATCGCCCAGTTCGACGGCGCCGATATCGCTGCGATGGAGCGCGATGCGCAATTTGCAGCCTGGTCCAACCTCTATAACGCCGTGACTGTCCGCTATATCGTCGAGAAGTATCCGACAGATACGATCAAGCCCTGGTATTCGACCGGCCCGTGGAAGAGCATCAAGGTCCGCGCGGGCGATGAGCTCATCTCCCTTCATGGCATCGAGCATGATGTGCTGCGCAAGCAGTGGAGCGATGATCCGCGCCTCCACTATGCGATCAATTGCGCGTCCTATAGCTGCCCGGACCTCCGCACCACGCCATGGGTGGCTGAGACGCTGGACGCAGACCTCAATGACGCTGCCCGCGCCTATGTGAACCATCCGCGCGGCGTTCGCGTGGATGGCGACAACCTCGATGTCTCATCCATCTATAAGTGGTTTGAGGAAGATTTTGGCGGCTCTGAAGCGGCGGTGATCGACCACCTTCTCCACTATGCCGACGCCGACCTCGCAGAACAGATAGCTGCCAGAGGCAAGATCGACGACTATGATTATGACTGGTCGCTCAATGATACAGCGAAATAGGTCCGCAGCCCTTCGTGCCATTCACCTGAAAGCCCACCGCCATGTCTGAAGACAACACCAAGACCGGGACGTCCATCTGGATCCGCCTGTGGCCGATCTATGTGATCGTCGCCGGTCTGATCGCCGCCTGGGCTTTCGGCCTGTTCGACTATCTATCCATCGAGACGCTGCAACGCCAGAATGCGAGCATGCAGGCCTTCGTGGACGAGAATATCGTCCTCGCTGTGGCCGCCTATGTGGTGATCTATGCGCTGGCCACGGCATTCATGCTGCCGGGCGCGCTCTGGATCACGATTGCGGGCGGTCTGCTCTTCGGCCTGTTCGGCGGGAGCGCGGCCACAGTCGTCGGCGCAACACTGGGCGCGAGCGCGCTTTTCCTCGCGGCGAAGACGTCGATTGGCAAGACACTGCAGGAAAAAGCGGGCGGCTTCGTCAAGCGGATGGAGAAAGGCTTCCAGGAAGATGCGGTGTCCTACATGTTCGCCCTCCGCCTCCTGCCGCTGGTGCCCTTTCCGGTCGCCAATATCGCCCCTGCCCTGCTTGGCGCAAAATTCCGCGACTATGTCGTCACCACGGCGCTCGGCATTGTCCCCGGCGTGGTTGCATATACGTGGATCGGAGCGAGCCTTGGCGCGACGTTCGACCGGGGCGAGACAAATTCGCTGCTGGATGCGGTGGCCAATTTCGCGCCGGCTTTCCTGGCGCTGGCCGTCGTGGCGCTGCTGCCAGTGGCCTACAAGAAGATTTTCCGCCGCAAGGCGGCCCAGATTGAGGAAGCTGCCCAATGAGTGATGATGCGACCGCCAAGCAGAATGCCCGCGCGCCCATCCCGGGTGAGCAGTCCCCTGACAAGGTGAACACTGAGCCTGCGCCCCATTCGGTGGGCGCAGCGCCGCATCGCAATCTCAAGGCTGATCTTGTCGTCATCGGTGCCGGGTCCGGCGGGCTTTCGGCGACCGCCGGTGCGGCCATGCTGGGCCTGAAGGTCGTCCTATTCGAAAAAGGCGAGATGGGCGGCGACTGCCTCAACTCCGGCTGCGTGCCGTCAAAGGCGCTGATCTCTGCTGCGAAATACGCCGCGTCGGCGCGCGAAGGCGTCGACTATGGCATTGTCACGGGCACGCCGGTGACGGACTGGCAGAAGGTGCAGGCACATATCCGCTCTGCCATCGACACGATTGCGCCCGTCGACAGCCAGGAGCGGTTTGAAGGCCTGGGCGTCACCGTCATCCGCGAGCATGCGAAGTTCTCGGACCCGCACACGATCAATTCGCCGAGCGCGACCGTGAAAGCCCGGCGAATCGTCATCGCGACCGGCTCACGCGCTTTCATTCCGCCCGTGCCGGGCCTCGCGACGGTCAACTATCTCACCAATGAGACCATCTTCGATATCGACAAGCTGCCGCTCCACCTGATCATCCTTGGCGGTGGCCCTATCGGTATGGAAATGGCGCAGGCTTTCCGACGCCTCGGCTCTGAGGTTACGGTCGTCGAGATGGGCCGCGTACTCGCCTCGTCCGATGAAGACCATGCCAAGGTCGCCGCTGATGCGCTCCGGGATGAGGGCGTGACGCTGCTGGAGGGCCATGAGGCCGCCAGCGTCAGTGAAAGCGACGGCACGATCGTGCTGGAAGCTGAAGGGCCGGACGGCAAAAAGATTGTGCGCGGTAGCCATCTCCTCGTTGCGGCAGGTCGCGAGCCGGTGCTCGACGGACTCGATCTTCAGGTAGGCGATGTCGAGTATGACAAGCGCGGCATCAAGGTCAGCCAGAAGCTGCGGTCCATATCCAATAAACGTGTCTGGGCGCTGGGCGATGTCGCGGGGATGGGCCAGTTCACTCACCTTGCCGGTTGGCACGCGTCTGTGCTCGTACGCCGGGCCTTCTTCAAGCAAGGGTCGCGCGCTGACAGCCTGCCGCTGCCAGCGGTGACGTATACCTCACCTGAGGTCGCGCAGGTTGGCCTCACAGAAGCAGCCGCGCATGAGCAGTTTGGCGACAAGGTTGAGACATCCGTCTTTGCCTTTGAGGAAAATGACCGCGCGATTGCCGAGGGTAAGACCAAGGGCGAATGCAAGCTCGTGATCCATAAAGGCAAGCTGGTCGGCGCGTCGATTGTCGGTGAAGGCGCAGGCGATATCATCCAACTGGTCGGCTATGCGATGTCCAACGGGATGAAGCTGACCTCGCTGACCAATTTCATATCGCCCTACCCCACACGGACCGAAGTCGTGAAGCGGGCAGCAAGCGCGCATTTCTCTGGCGCCGTGTTCGGGCGGCCCGCGCGCCTTCTTGTCAGCTTGCTTCAACGCATCGCCTAGCTTAATTGCCTGCGCGTGCCGTTACGCAACTCTGATGAGAACAGGACAAACCGCCGGGGGCTGTTCGACAGCCTGAGCGTACGGCTATTCCTCGTTACGATCGGCGTCATTCTGCTGATCGAATTCATTATTTTCCTGCCGAGCGCCGCCAATTACCGCGAAAGCTGGCTGAATGAACGTGTGCAGGCGGCCCGCATCGCGGCCCTGTCGCTGGAAGCTGCGCCGAGCCGCATGGTGTCCGAAGAGCTCTCAAACGATCTATTGATGCGCGCCGAAGTGCTGGCTGTGGCCGAGCTTAGCGAGGATATGCGTGAGCAAATCCTGCCGCCTTCCATGCCGCTGGAAGGGCCGATGAAAGAGATCGACATGATGTCGGAAAGCTATTTCGGCGCCATCGGTGAGACGCTGGAGACGCTGACGGCGCGCGACGGGCGTATGCTGGTCATCCGGGGCATGGGCTCTGGCGAGGGCCGTGTGCTGGAAGTTATACTGCCAGAAGCGCCGCTAAAACAGGGCCTGACCGCCTATGCCGCGCGGATCCTGATCGTCTCGCTTATCGTGTCGGTCACAGCGGCGATGCTGATTTATTTCCTGCTGATCGCGCTCGTCGTGCGGCCCATCCAGCGCGTGACACAGGCAGTCATCCAGTTCAGGCAGGATCCCGGCAGCTGGACGAGGCGGCTGGGGCCGACCTCTCGGCGCGATGAGATCGGCCGCGCGCAGAATGCCCTGGCAGATATGGAAGCGGCCGTCTCCGACAGCTTCCGCCAGCGCGAGCGGCTTGCCCAGCTTGGCGAGGCGGTTGCCAAGATCAATCACGACCTCAGAAACACGCTGGCGACTGCGCAGCTTGCGTCCGACGCCCTCTCAGCGTCGGACGACCCACGCGTGCAGCGCGCCGTCCCACGCCTTGAACGCGCGCTTGAGCGGGCCATCGGCCTTGCGAGCGATACACTGCGCTATGGACGCTCATCGACGCCAGTGGCGCGTCTGCAGATTGTCAGGCTCGCCGAAACCGTGAGCGAGGCGGCGATGGAAGGTATCGGCGATGGCGACCATGTCAGCTTCGCCAATGAGATCGACCCCGGAGTCACCGGCTATGGCGACCCGGATCATCTCTACCGGATCGCCGCCAATCTCATCCGCAATGCAGCCGAAGCGATGGGCGAGGCGGGCGGGACGATCACCGTCTCCGGCGACCTGTCGCACATCGACTTTGCCGACACTGGCCCCGGGCTGCCGAAGCGCGCACAGGAAAACCTTTTCAAGCCCTTCGCTGCCTCTTCAAGGCGTGATGGGACCGGGCTTGGCCTGTCGCTGTCGCGCGACCTTGCCCGCGCCATGGGCGGCGAACTTTCGCTGGTAGAGACCAGCGAGGCGGGCACGCGGTTCAGGCTGACCCTTCCCGCTGCCCCGCCTGCCAAATAGGCTAGTCGAGCGCCAGGGCGACGCCTTCGCGGCGGGGGTCCGACCCACCATCCAGCCCGTCGCCGCGCACGATGATGACGTGAAGACCTGAATTCTCGCCGGTCCGTTCCTCGACGCGGTAGCCTGCCGCCGACAGCGTATCGGCCCAGTCCTGTCCGCGCTCAACATCAATCTCAACGCCCACCGATGGTCCGCGCGCAATCACGTTCGGAAGGTTGATGGCTTCCTGCGCAGACAGGCCCCAGTCGAGCACACCGACTATCGTCTTGGAGACATAAGCCACGATGGAATTGCCGCCCGGAGACCCGGTGACCATGAAGAGGTCGCCGTCCTGATCGAACACCATGGTCGGTGACATGGATGAGCGCGGGCGCTTCCCGGCGGCCGGGGCGTTGGCCACTGGCAAACTGTTCATCGTTGGCTGGCGGGAGAAGTCAGTCAGTTCATTGTTCAGCAGATAGCCATTCACCATGCGCGAGTTGCCGAAGGCAGACTCAACCGTTGCCGTCATGGAGACAGCGTTGCCCTGACCATCAATGATGGAGATGTGGGTGGTGCCGGGCGTCTCATCGGTGAGGTCCCTGCCCCACATGCCGATCATCGAGCCGCGGCCGAGAACTTCTCCCGGATCGCCGGGCTGCGGGTTCGCTTCTGGCGCATAGACGTCGCCGACCCGGGCATCGAGATAGCGCGGATCAATCAGGTCAGAGGTCGGCACCTGAACATAGTCGGCATCGGCGACGTAATGATCGCGGTCGGCATAGGCGATACGCTGGGCATCGACCCATGCGGCAAGCTTCTCATCGCTATAACCGGGGCTGCTGCCCTCGGTCATGCGCTCATAAAGGCCCCAGATCATGTTCTGGGTGACTGCGCCGGAGCTTGGCGGCGGCGCAGAGCAGATGCGCATTGTTTCATGGTCGCCGCAGACGGCCGGGCGCAGCTTCACCTCGTAAGAAGAGATGTCTTCCAGCGTCATCGTGCTGGGCAGGGGTTCCTGAGACAGAACGTCGACAATGGCCTGCGCATTCTCGCCCTCGTAAAAGGCAGACGGTCCGTTTTCGGCGACAGACTGGAGAAGGTCAGCATAGGCAGGATTGTCCCGCACTGTGCCAACGGTCAGCCGCTTGCGTTTTCATCCTCATCGAGCCGCATGGCACCGCGAAGACGCTCATTGGCGAGCAGGCCAGCAAGGCGCGGAGAAACTTCAAAACCATCACGGGCAAGATCAATCGCCGGCTGGAACAGCGAGGCCCATTCCGCTTCGCCTTCTGCCTCATGCGCCGCCTTGTAGAGGGCGATCATACCGGGCACGCCTGCCGAGCGACCTGACTGCCAGGCGGTGACATAGTCTAGGACTTCGCCGTCGACCACAAACAGGTTTTCGTCGGCGGCCTGCGGTGCAGTTTCGCGCCCGTCAAACACGGTCAGCGCATCATCCTCAAAGTCGTAATAGACCATGAAAGCGCCGCCGCCGATGCCGGAGCTCTGAGGCTCCACAAGGCCGAGGACGCTGTGAACGGCGATAGCGGCATCGATAGCCGTGCCGCCTTCGCGCAGAATTTTGAGGCCCGCCTCTACGGCGCGGGGGTCTGCAGCCGCCACCATGGCGCCCTTGTCCCAGATCCTGGGGGCGGGCGCCTGCTCTGTCTCTTCGAGTGTCGGTCGGCCGGGGACGCTGGTATCACTTTGTGGCTGACACGCAGCAAGCGCGACCAGAGCGAGCGCTGGACAGAGCAAGGTGGAAGGTTTCATCAGGACTCCTCTTCGGTGTCCCCTTCAGCGGTTTCACCGGTTGTGGTGTTTTCCATGCGATAGGGCGTTTCACCCGCATTTTCCATAGGCACCTGAGGCATTGCCGCGCGCACTTCGCCAAGATTGGCGCTGATGCAGTCATCAAGCTCTTCCTGAGTTGCCTCGCCATCAGCGCCTGCGCGCTCAATGCACTGGCTGAGGTTCGGGACTTCCGTCGAATAGGTCTGGGCCTCCTGCGCGAGGGCAGCGAGGCCGCCTGCTGCGGCGGTTACGATTGCGATGGCAAATTTGAGTTTCATGTCCTGCTCCCCTGACACGTTAAGACCTTACCCCTTGGGGCGGTGGGCGCAAATGAAGCTTTTGTGCCCGGCTTGCCTGTCTGCAAGCAGGTTTCATGCCGGAGAGGCAGGGTGGCTCGCGTGTTGTGTCAGGGGCCCGCCAGCTTTAGGGAACAGGTTGACGTCCAGTCCTGTCCCAGCCCGGGACGCGCAAAAAATGTGGAGCAGTTCGATATGTCCCGGCCCGGCCCTAAAAACCTCATCACCGACGTTCCAGGCATTGAGGTCGGCAATGCGGAAAACCGGGACGTGCTGACCGGTACGACAGTCATCGTCGCTGATGAACCTGCAACCGCGGCCTGCGCCGTCGCAGCGGGAAACGGACCTCCTGCGCGCCGACACGATGGTCGAACAGGTCGATGCGGTCGTCCTGTCGGGCGGTAGCGCCTATGGTCTCGCCGCCGCTGACGGCGTTTCTGCCAAGCTTGGCGCGATGGGACGCGGCTATGGGCTAAAGGACCTTCCCGGCGTGCCGAAGACCCCCATCGTTCCTGCGGCCATTCTCTATGACCTTGCAAATGGCGGCGACAAAGGCTGGGGTGAGCAGCCGCCCTACCGCCTGCTCGGCGAGGAAGCCTTTGAGAACCGCGCGAAATCCTTCCCGCTCGGCAATGTCGGTTGCGGCCTAGGTGCAAATGCCGGCGCGCATGCAGGCGGGCTCGGCTCAGCCTCGCTTCGCACGGCCGACGGGATCACGATCGGCGCGCTGGCAGGCGTGAACTGCTTCGGCTCGGTCTTCATGCCGGGCACGAGCTGCTTCTGGGCCTGGCCGTACGAACAGAATGGTGAGTTCGGCAATCACCGCCCGGGCGAAAACTATAACGCCGACCCAGAAGAATGGGGCGATGCGAAGATGAATCCGCAGCCCGGCCAGAACACGACAATTGCCTGTATTGCGACTGACGCCGCCCTGACCCCCGCGCAGGCGCACCGCGTCGCTCAGATGGCGCTTTCGGGCTTCTCCCGCGCGATCAGGCCGGTCTTCGCACCGTTCGATGGCGACGCCTTGTTCGTTCTGTCGACGGGCAAGATCGCACTGGAGGAGCCCTCACCTATCTCCCTGACACGCATCGGAGAGCTTGCAGCCTCTACGCTCGCAAGGGCGATTGCACGGGGTGTATATGAGGCAGATCAGTAGACTGCAGCATAAGCGCTTGCATCGTGCGCGCGGCGCCGCTATGTGTCCGCCCTCTCAACGGAGCACCCGTAGCTCAGCTGGATAGAGCACCAGACTACGAATCTGGGGGTCAGAGGTTCGAATCCTCTCGGGTGCGCCATTTCTTCCGCAAAAATCAGCAGGCAAGACCGGGTTTATTGCCACGCAATGACTGCCATTTTGTCAGGGCCTGCTCTCGGAGTTCCTCAAGCCGGTCCCGCGTGGCTTCGTATTTCAACTGATCGGAAGCGGTCGGTTTCTGGTCTTGTCGAAAACTGGCCCAGGCTGCGTCGAGCGCCTCTATTTCATTCTCAATATCGTCGATGAAGTCATTCCAGTCTTGGCGGGACTCAAGACCGCTGGGGAGTCCGGCATGGCTGACGAACACACTACTCGGTATAAATTTCATGGAGGAAGTTGCTTCGTTTCTCTGTTATTTGAGTACAATCAAAGCGCTGAGGCCGATCCAGTTCCAAACAATCGCGCCAATTCAGGCAAAGCTTTAACTTGGCTACACGTTTTCTATTGCAGGCCTAGACTGTTTCGCCGGGCGTCACTTGGCTGATGACATGCCGGATTGTCATGAAAAGCCTGACGACAGTGGCGGTAAGGAGTGCGCATACCGTCACAGTAAGCGCGAAGATCACCTCATACATCAGGCGGTACCAGCCGTCCGGCATCTGATCGAATTCACCTACAGGCAGCACCAGCATGAGAAGCAGGATTACCGCCCCGACAAGACTTATGGTCGAGAGCCAGGCGACCTGCGAAATGCTTCGATAGACGTCATCATCGAAATCGGTCTTTGTCTGATTGGTCAGACCGAGAAGCGTCAGCATGAGGGCAAGTGTGGTGGCAGACGCGCCCGCAATGGCAGAACCAAGATAGAGACCGGTCTGCGTCAGCGCCTGAATGAGATTGGTTGCCTCAGCTTCGCTGTACACGTTGCCGATAGCAAAGCGCGCGCCGATGCCTATGAGGATAACGAGCCCGGTCGTCAGGATTACTGCGAGATGCTTCATATCAGGAATGCCTCCTCCAGCCTGCTGCCAGACCTAATGCAGCAGGCCTCATTCGCGTTCCGCCCGGACAGTACGGCGGAAACTTCGCGGCGGGCCCGCGCGTTTGATCAAAGTGACCCAATGCCTGCTGACACCTGACGACATCTGGCCCGACGGCTTGCCGGAAAGCGACGCGTTGACTTCGCAGCTGCGCGAGCGTGTCCACCGCGACGGTATCTGCGCCGAAGACTTCCGACTGCTGGCTGAACGCGGCGGTAAGGCCTTCCAGCTGGTGTTCGGTGAGAACGTGCTGGTGAAGATCGAATTTGATGTGGCCACCATTGGCGAGCATTCGCATCTGGTGCACGTGGCCGACGCTGGCCGACGCCCTGAAATCATCACTGCCTACCCACAAGATGGAGAGCTACGCGTCCTTGGGCCAATGGGTTGGGGCGAAAGCCCTCATTCACCGCTCCGCCAGCCGCGCGGCACCCAGCGCGTCGGCATCATCGCGCGAGACTTTGGACATGAGCGCTGGTTGAAAATCGCCGTTCTTGCCCGCGCCATCGATGAAGCGCGGCTGAACTACAACTTCCTGTTCCAGAATTCCAATTCCGTTGTGGCGACATTGGCCGATGCGGCTGAGACGGGCTTTGTTGACCTCCCGGGCGGCGGGCTGAACCTTGGTTCTGGCAATCTGCTCTATGACGAGCTGATGGGCGGCCTCCAGGCGCCGCGCTTCCTTGTTCGGGGTGGCACCTCCTACTCTGCAGGTGCCGAGAGCCCTGTCCCCGATACGTGGCCGCAGTCAGCAAATACAGACGGTTAGCGGGAACGCCCCCTTCGCCAGTCCGTTGGTTTTACAATAGACAAGCAAGGAGAAGACCATGTCAGAACAGACATCCCTCGACACTTTCAGGCAAGCATTCGCCGGCTTTTCCGACAAGACGACAAGCGTTTACGTCCCGCGCCCTTCCGTGGAAGTTGGTGGCGAGAAATGGCGCATCCTTCGCAAGAATGTCGTTGATGCTGTCGAAAAGCATGCGCCGGACGCGACATTCATCAAGAAACGGCTGGAAGGCTTCGAACTTGCAGATTTCCGCGCGAACGGGATTGCGCTTTTTGAGGACAAAGACAATCAGCGCATGGCGCACCTTAATGCGCGCCCTGTCGCCTCAATTACTACAGGCGAGCAACCTTTCATCCTGCCGCTACTGGCCGACTATCTGAGCCGCAAGACCCATTGGGTTCTGTTCGTCACGAAGAGTGAGCCGAAGCTGTACCTCTATCAGGGCGGCAATGTGAAAGACATGACTGACCGTCTCGACGCGCCGAAGTATCGCTCCGTCGAAGCGCGCCGCCACGTTCAGGACGACGTGTTCTTCCATTCAGGCTCGCGTGGGTCTGCCCGCAGCAGCGATGGCCGCTCGGTCTATCACGCCCTCGGCACCGGGCAGGACGAGGAGCGCGACAAGACAGACCGCGCCTTCTATGAGGAAATCGCCAATGCCGCCGATGCAGCGTTGCCACCGCAAACTGAAACGCTGCACCTGATCGGCGAGGAAGGCACTGTCGGCCATTTTGCCAAGGTGATGAGCTCCAGCCGCTTTGAGATCGTTCAGCATCATGCGGGCGGTACGGATAATGTAGAACAGCACATCATTGAGGCCTTCGCCGAAGAGCCTGCGGTCGACGGCAAACTGCCGGAAGGCAAGAGCCTGCCAGTCCTGCAGGATGCCGCAAAAGCCGGGCAACTCGGCACGCTCTATCTGCCGCTCGAAAGCGCAATGCTTGAGGAAATGCACGACCAGGCGGACGAGCATGTGAAGTTCCGTGAGTTCGACCATGACAGCGCGGAAGCCGAGCAGAACCGTACAACCATGCTGGCGCTCGAAAATGGCGCTGAAATCAGCTGGTATGCAGCCCATGATCACGGGGCTGTTGCGGAAATCCGCGCAGATCTTCGCTGGTAACAGTCTGTCTATCTTCCAGTTGCGCCGCGTCAGCCCTTGGACAGAGGGCTGGCGCGCGCTAATGTGTTGGGAAGAGACTGGAGAGATAGCCGCCCATGTTCCTCAACTTCTTCAATGAGCTTCGTTCCGCCAAGATCCCCGTCACGCTGAAGGAGTATCTTCTTCTCCTTGAGGCGATGGACAATGACGTGATCGAAATGGAGGTCGAGGACTTCTACTATCTCTCGCGCGCCGCGCTCGTGAAGGATGAGCGCAATCTCGACAAGTTCGACCGCGTCTTTTCCCACGTCTTCAAGGGTCTCGACACGATGCAGGACGCTGTCGATGTGCAGGACCTGCCTGAAGAGTGGCTGCGCAAGATGTCGGAGAAATTCCTCACCAAGGAAGAGATGGACGAGATCGAGGCCATGGGCGGCTTCGAAAAGCTCATGGAGACGCTGAAAGAACGCCTCGAAGAGCAGAAGAAGCGCCATGAAGGCGGCAATAAGTGGATCGGCACGGGCGGCACATCGCCCTTTGGTGCCAACGGCTACAACCCGGAAGGCGTCCGCATCGGGCAGGAAAAGTCCCGTCACCGCCGCGCCGTGAAGGTCTGGGACAAGCGCGAATTCAAGAATTACGATGACAGCGTCGAGATCGGCACGCGCAACATCAAGGTCGCAATGAAGCGCCTGCGCAAATGGGCCCGCGACGGTGCCAATGAAGAGCTCGACCTCGACAATACGATCCGCAAGACGGCCAAGCAGGGCTATCTCGACATCGAGATGCGTCCTGAAAAGCGCAACACGGTTTCGGTTCTGCTGCTGATGGATGTCGGCGGCTCGATGGACCCGCACGTCCGCGTCATGGAAGAGCTGTTCTCGGCCGCCCGCTCAGAGATCAAGAACCTCGAATACTACTACTTCCACAACTGCATCTATGAAGGCCTCTGGAAGGACAATCGCCGCCGGATGAATGAGCGCATCCCGACCTGGGATGTGCTCCACAAATACCCATCCGACTACAAGGTCATCGTCGTCGGCGACGCCACGATGAGTCCTTACGAAATCACCTATGCAGGCGGCTCGGTCGAGCACTGGAACGAGGAAGCCGGCGGCCTCTGGATCCAGCGTTTCGTGGAGCAGTTCCCGAACTTTGTCTGGCTCAACCCGGTCAAGGCCGGCGCATGGGACTATACCGGCTCCATCAAGCTGGTTAACGAGCTCATCGGCCCCGGTCGCATGTTCGAGATGACCCTGCAGGGCCTCGAAGACGCGATGAAGGAACTCAGCCGGTAGGCTAATCCCTACTCATAATCTGCGCAGAAATCCGGATTGCCGGATGTGTCGCCGAAGGCGCAGCCGCGGGCGATTTCGTCTCGGATCATGTCGCAGCTATTGGCGGCGTTGCAGGGCGGGCGTGTGGCTGGTGATATCTGGATGCACTGCTCAACGAGCTGCGCGGCAGCTGTCTCGCCAATCTCCGCCAGACAGGACGTGTCAGATGTGGACGCCTCCTCAGCATCCGGCGTCTCCGGCGTTTGCGTCATCCCGGCATCCTCAACAGGTGGTGGCACCGACGCAGATATGTCCGCTCGATCCTCAGTTGGGGAGCAGGCCGCTGCGAGGCAAAGCGCAGCGAGGGCGGGCAATAGCGGAAGTTTCATGTCACGGTCCTTCGGGCTGGCGAAACGCGTCGCCCAGTTAGAACGCCTTTACAGCCGCCGCGGCAACCCTTCTAAATCCCGGAAAAGAAAACACAGTGAGGAGACGCGCCCATGCCACGTATCAAGGTCAACGGCATCGAGATCGAATACCGCGAGATCGGCAATCAAGATGATCCGATGTTGCTGCTTGTCTCAGGCTTTTCCACCCAGATGATTTCCTGGCCGGAAAGCTATCTCGAAGGGCTGGCCGCCGCAGGGCGCCGCGTCGTCATCTTCGACAATCGCGATATCGGCCTCTCGACAGAGTTCACCAATGAGATCCCACCTGCCCCAGGCGATATCATCAAGGGGCTTTCCGAAGGCAAGGACATGTCGAAGGAGGTGCCTTACCTTCTCGACGATATGGCCGCCGATGCTGCCGCGCTGATCACGGCGCTCGGCGCGGAAAAGGCCGATGTCATGGGCAATTCGATGGGCGGTATGATCGTGCAGCTCATCGCGCTCAACCATCCCGAGAAAGTTCGCACGCTTATCCCTGTGATGACGACGTCTGGCGACCCCTCCCTGCCGCGCTCAACCCCGGAGGCCCAGAAAGCCCTGACGGCCCAGCCGGAAATGCGCACCGCCGATGCGGTGGCAGAGATTTCCGTCGCATCGCGTCGTGTAATCGGGTCCGCCGATGGTGTCCGCAACAGCGACGAGGAAACCGCAGAGAGCGCCCGCGCGAGCTTCAACCGGTCGGACAGGCCCATGGGCGTCGCCCGCCAATACGCCGCCATCCTTGCCCAGCCGCGCTGGCACGAGCGGCTTTCCACGATCAGCGTGCCGACGCTGGTCCTGCATGGGGCGATCGACCCGCTCATCCTTTCCGCCTGCGGCGAGGACATCGCCAAGCGCGTGCCGGGCGCAAAGCTCGAAATCATCGACAAGTGGGGCCATGATATGCCCAACGCGATGGTCCGGCCGCTGCTGGACAAGATCGTCCCCTTCCTGAAAGCGAACGAACCGGGCTGAAGCAATGAGTGAGGCTTCACCTGTCCTGACGCAGACGGATGGCAACATTCTCATCGTCACCATCAACCGGCCTGCGGCGCGCAATGCCGTGGACCGGGCGGCCGCGCAGGCGCTCTATGAAGCGTTCAAGGCGTTTGACGCAGATGACAGGCTGTCGGTTGCGATCCTGACAGGGACGGACGGAAATTTTTGCGCGGGTGCAGACCTCAAGGCCGTCTCAGAAGGGCGAGGCAATATCACCAAGCTAGACGGCGACCTTGGCCCGATGGGCCCGACACGCCTCACCCTCTCCAACCCCGTCATCGCCGCCGTCGAAGGCTATGCCGTGGCCGGTGGCCTTGAGCTTGCCCTCTGGTGCGACATGCGGGTTGCAAGTGAAACGGCGCGTTTCGGCGTTTTCTGCCGCCGCTTTGGCGTTCCGCTGATCGATGGCGGCACCGTGCGGCTGCCCAGACTTATTGGTCAATCACGGGCGATGGATATGGTGCTGACAGGACGCGAGGTCGGTGTCGGCGAAGCGCTGACCATCGGTCTCGCCAACCGTCACGCTGAAGCTGGCGGCGCACTTGATGCCGCGCTGCAGCTCGCCCGCGAAATCGCGGCCTTCCCTCAAGCCTGCATGCGCGCAGATCGAGCTTCCCTGCTAACCCAGTGGAGCCTCGATGAAGAAACCGCCCTGCGCGAAGAGGTCAAAGGCGGGATGGGCGTGATCCGTTCAGGTGAGACGCAGGCTGGCGCGACGCGCTTCACGTCAGGGACAGGCCGGCACGGCAAGTTCTAGCCTACCAGCCGCCGACACCACCGCCGCCACCACCGCCACCGGAGAAGCCTCCGCCCCCGGAGCCCGATGAAGATGAGCTTTGTGGCATGGAGGCTGCGACAGCCGCCGCGACATTCGCCGTGACCGCCTTGTTCAGACTGGCGACAGAGCCGCGTCCCATATGAGCGGCACTCCAGCCGGGATTATAGTCAGCCGCTTCCTGAGGCAGAACGGATTCAAAATGCTTGGTCCAGGGCTTCTCTACGCCGAGCGCGATGGCATAGGGAAGGAAGGTTTCGTNGATCCTGGTGCGGACATCTTCGCCCTTCTGCGTTGCGGCGGGCATGAGGTACATGAAAAGACCATTCACCGCTGCGATAACGATGACGAGGCCCGTCAGCCAGTTGTTCCAGCTGGTCGCGTGAATGATGGCAAAGATGATAGCGATGGCTGACAGCGCGATGGCAACAAACGTGTAGCCGAGATTCCAGCGAAAATACTCCGACCCGTATCTCTCGGAAACCTTCTTGCGGAAGGCCTGATAGGCGGCCGTAAAGTCCTTGTTATAGCTCTTGCCGAGCGTGACAGGTTCGCTGCCTGCGAACAGCTTGCGGTACAGCGTCCATTCTTCGGCAGGCAGGCGCGGGCTTCGGTGTAAGCACCGTGTTCTTCTTGTCCTCGGCATCGATATCGAGCCTGCCCTTGATCCCAAGGTTCACCAGCGTCGAAATCAGCGCGTCATGATCATTGAAGCCGCGGTGATAAATGTGGTGGCAGGCAGAAGGTGAATATCCTGAAGGCGGATCGTAGAGCGCGAAGACCGGACCGCGCGCCGGATCCCGTCCGACGCGGTTCCAAGAGCGGTAGAGGAACACGAAGACACCAATGAGCGAGGCGAGCAGGACGGCCAGTGAGCCATGCCGCTGCCACCAGAGCGCGCGTTTGTCACCCGCAGAAGGCGGATCGATGACGCCTTTCTCGACCGCCATCGCAACGGTCAGCCCCTCATATGGCCCGAGCGGTGCGATAGTTTCAAAAACATGAGCGCCACCTTCTCGTGAGTAAGCGTAGTCGCTCGTGGTTGAACCCTGTGGCCCGGTATAGCCGGACTGGCGAAGAATACCGACTTCGCCGGGAAAGGTCACACGTGCTGAGGCCTGCCGGATTGGAAAGGGCGACTGCGTGCCCGTGACGTTCCAGTAGAACTCATCGGCGTCTTCGAGATAGCGGACCTGGTTCCTCACACGATAAGTGATTTCATACGTGTGAGGGCCGCGCGCAATGCGAACGTCGGGGTCGCCTATCCGCAGCGTATAATCATTTCCGTCAGCGTCTGTCTCATATGGCTCTTTGTTGCCATCGCGTCGGACTGAAAGGATGTCATAATTGAAGCGAAGTCGCTCTCCATTGAGCAGGTAGTAACGCGGCAGCGTGCGGAAGATACCCCGATTGATCTGGTCATGTTCTGCAACGATCTCGATCGTTTCCTCAACCTGCACATCGCCGTTCTGCTGGACTTCAATATCAGCATGAAACCGGCTGATGACCTCTTCAGCTGCTGCCGGGAGAACCGCCGCGACAAGCAGACAGAGGAGAGCGAGGACGCGGATCATCACGATTGGCCTCCGAAATCGACCTCCGGGAGGGCCCTGTCTGCTGTCTCGATCTCGAAATAGGCGGCCTGATGGAAACCGAACGGGCCTGCGATGAGGCTACCGGGGAATGTCTCGACAGCGGTGTTCAGCTCCCGCACGGCCCCATTGTAGAAGCGGCGAGCCATCTCGATCTTGTTTTCAGTGTCAGACAGGTCGTCCTGCAGATCCTTGAAATTGGCGCTGGCTTTCAGTTCGGGATAGCCCTCACCAAGCGCGATCAACTTTCCGATCGGGCGAGAGAGCGCGCTCTCGGCGGCCCCGCGGGCGGCAGCATCATCCCCTGCGGCACGGGCCTGATTGCGCTTTTCAACTACCTCTTCGAACAGCTGGCGCTCATGGCTGGCATAGCCGCGAACAGTGGCGACGAGGGACGGGATCAGGTCAGCGCGGCGCTTGAGCTGGACGTCGATGTCAGCCCAGCCATTGTTCACCATCTGACGCTTGGCCACCAGATTGTTGTAGAGGATGATCGCGGTCACAACGAGCAGGACCAGAACGCCGATCAGGACGAAAAGCGCAGCCATGATGGCTCCTCTTCTTGCAAAACCTGAGGCGACTATCAGGCATCCCGGCCTCTCTGTTAAGGCCTTTATTGGCCTGCCGCGCCCGCGATTGATGCAGGCATGCGCATCTCCGGCATACAGCTTCCCTCTCGGTTGACAGCGAGGCATGGCAGGCGCACCCAAAATGCAATCGACCGGAGGAATGGACATGAAAAACGCGCTGATCGCCCTTCTTGGCTCAACCATGCTGGCTGCCCCCGCCTTTCCGCAGGACGCCGAGGCGGGATCAGAAAGCCCGGCTTCGGAAGCCTCCTATGGGGGCCAGTCTGGGCCGGACATGTCGCTCGAGGCGATGACGCCTGAGGATGAAGCGGTGAATGTCGGTCTTGCTGGACAGGACCCGGCCAATATTGCGCGCTACCTGCTCGCGAGCGGCGCCAGGGGTGCTGGCCTCTCACCGGATGGCGAGACGCTGACCTTCGGGTGGGATGTTACCGGCGAGCCGCAGCTCTGGACGCTGCCAGCAGAGGGGGGCCAGCCGCGCCAGCTAACCTTTGGCAACGGCATCACATTCTCTGCCTGGGCTCCCGACAGCAAGACACTTGTCTATGGCGCCGACAATGACGGCAATGAGCAGGAAAGCTATTACCGCATCGCCGCAGACGGTTCATCCGAGGCGCTGGTGCTCCCCGCCGTCGAAGGCGGTTTCAGAGCCTTTGCTGACTTTGGCAGTGATGGCGAATCTGTCGCCTTTGCTTCGACCGAGCGCAATGGCGAGGACTTCGACATCTACATAGCGGACCTTTCGACCGGCGAGACAACCCGCCTCTATGAAGGCACGTTCGGATTTTACGCGCACGACATGTCCCCGGATGGGTCGAAGCTGATCGTCAGCGAGACGGTCGGTGAGGATTCCGACAATCTCTACCTGCTCGACATCGAGAGCCGCGAGATGACGACCATCGCCAAGCCGGAACCGCGCGCCAATCATACGAATGGCGGTTTCGCCTGGTTGCCGGACTCGTCGGGCTTCTATTTCGCCTCCAATGAGGACCGCGAATTCTCAGCCATCACCCTCTATGACGCCGCTTCAGGCGAGATGAGCGTGATCAAGGAAGCTGACTACGATCTCGGCGGGATCGAACTTTGCGGTGAGGCTGGCGCGTACATGGTCTACACCGAGAACGTCGATGGCTTTGATACGCTGCATATTGATCAGAATGGAGAAAGCG
>LWDU01038156.1_pt1 | contig 19932 bp, 18 predicted proteins | sample 727161 | NCBI WGS metagenome assembly LWDU01 (sample SAMN04566230, study PRJNA314399) | hydrothermal vent metagenome | isolation source: deep sea hydrothermal plume seawater | place: Mexico: Gulf of California, Guaymas Basin | collected 2004-07-11
GGGACTGGCCACGGCGATCTGTTCGTTCTCAAACATCCTCGACCCGGAAGCGGTCATCCTCGGCGGCGGAATTGCCAAGGCCGGCGACCGGCTTTTCGTGCCGCTGCGAGAGTACCTCGACCCACTGCTCTGGAAGACCGACGACTACGAGATTAAGCTGCTACCCGCGCAACTGGGCGACCTCGCCGGTGCCTACGGAGCCGCCGCCAACGCGCTGAACGCTTAAATCCCAAGCAGCGACTCGGCCCGCGCCACCGAGGCGGCCTCGCCGTCCTGCAGGATCGTTTGCCATCCCCTGCCCCTGCCGGTCTCGATGTTTTCCGGGCGGTCGTCGATATAGAGGATGGCCGCACCGCTCTCGCCAGTGCGCTGCTCGACCACGTCGTAAATCGCCTCGTCCGGCTTCATGCCGCCTTCCTCGAATGACAACACGTAATTGTCAAACAGACTGTAAAACGGAAACCCTTCGCGGATGTGTCCGATCGCAATTTCGTTGGTGTTGGAAAAAACGCAGGTCGGGATACCGAATGGTTTCAGTCCCTCGAAAAACTCGATCATCGTTTCCATCGGCGAAAAAATATCGGCGAAGATGCTGACAAACTCCGCACGGTCGCCGCGAAACCCGGCCCCATCGCGGATCGCCGCATAAAATTCGTCGGTCGTGATTTTGCCTGACTCGTAATCGATCTGGATCGGCGAGTCTAGCAAGCGCTGGATTTGCTCCAACCCGGCCTCGCTGCGCTCGGCGAACCGGCGAATGGCGATGCTGTAATCGAAGTCAACCAGCACCTTTCCGAGGTCAAAAACAACAACTTTTTGTTCGCTCATGAATTACTTTTCGTCCAGCTCGCGGCGGCCCTCGAGCGCCTGGATCAGCGTCAACTCGTCGGCGAACTCCAGCCCGCTCCCCGCCGGCAAACCGTGGGCGATACGCGTCACTTTCACGCCCGGCTTGGCCAAGCGCTTGGCCAAGTAGTGACCGGTGGCGTCGCCCTCCACGTCGGTGCCCAGCGCGATGATGACTTCGTCGATCGTCCCGTTGGCCAAGCGCTGCTCGAGTTGAGCCACCCGCAACTCCTCCGGGCCGATGCCGTTCATCGGCGAGATTTTGCCGCCGAGCACGTGGTAGTGACCGCGGAACGCGCCAGACTTCTCGACATTCAAAATATCGACCGCGCGCTCGACGACGCAGACGGTTCGTTCGTCGCGCGCCGGGTTGGCGCAAACGCTGCACGGCGATTTCTCGGCCAAGCCGCCGCACTGCGCGCACTCGATGATTCTATCGCGCGAAGTGATCAACACGTTGGCCAAGCGCTTGGCCACGGCGCTGTCGGCTTGAATCAAGTGAAGGGCGAGCCGCTCGGCGGAGCGCGGGCCAATGCCCGGCAGGCGGTTGAGTTCCGCCACCAACACCGCAAGCGGTTCGGGGAGCGAGGTCACTGGCCAAAATTAGAGCCCCGGCAGGCCCATGCCGCCGCCCATGCCGCCGGTAAGTTTGCCCATCTCGGCAGACTGCGTTTCGCGCCCCTTGTCGAGCGCCTGGTTGACCGCGCCCAGCACCATGTCCTCCAGCATCGAGATGTCCTCCGCGTCCACGGCGTCGGGGTCGATCTGGATCGACTTGACCACGCCGTCGCAGCTGGCCGTGACCTTGACCGCGCCGCCGCCGCTTGAAGCCTCGACGATTTGGTCGGCCAATTCCGCTTGAGCCTCCTGCATTTGCCGCTGCATCTTGGCGGCCTGTTTCATCAATTTTCCAATGCTTGCCATGTTAAATTTTTCGGGTCACTTCCGCACCTCGACGATTCGGCCCCGGAACAGTTCCAGCGCCTTTTGAATGAGTGGATCGTTTTTGAATTCCTCCGGGTCAAGCTTCTCCGGCTGGGGAGCGGCCGTGGTCTTCCCCTGCTTCGCGCGGCTCGCAGCCTGCGGTTCGTCGATCGGCTCGAGCGCGGGGGCCGGTGCCCGGCCTTCGGGAGGAGGCTCGCTGGTGAAACGGAACCGCACATCCGCATGGCCAAGCGCAGCGAGTTGTTCCGCAAGCATCTCGTGGTTCCGCTGGTTGTCCACCAACGCAAGGTGCTCCTCGGTGACGCCGATTACAAAGATGCCTTTTGAAAATGACACAGCGTGCGCCTGTTGAAAGTAGGTCTGCATGAACGGGCTGGCCTTGCTCGCGGCAGCGGTGAGCTGCGCCCAAATCGCCTGCAAATCGACAGCCTCCGCCGGCTTGTCAACAGTCGGCGGTGGCGCGGTCTTAGGGATCGGCTTGGCCGGTGCGCTTGGCTCGGGTGCCGGTTTCGGCGCGCCGGCGGGCGCTTGGCCTGCGGGTGGCGGCTCGTTGTCTCGCAATTTTTGCAGTTGACCAAGCACCTCGTCAATGCCCAGCGCCGCCTTGGCCTGCGCCGCCTTGAGCAGTGACACTTCGATTAAAATCTTTTTCGACGTGGCCAGGCGCAACCGCCCCTCGCAGTCGGTCAGCACGTCGAGCACCCGTGCCAAGGCTTGTTCGTTGGCCAGCTTGGCCCCGGACTGAAGGGCGGCGGCCTCGACTTCGCTGATCTCGAGAAGCGAGAGGTCACCCTTCGACACGACGAACACGAGGCGGTTGCGTATGTGCGTCAACAGGTCACCGACCAACCGGCCGAGGTCCTTGCCCTGATTCGCGAGCGCGTTGAGCTCGGTCAGCGTCCGAGTCGAGTCTCCGTTTAGGACGGCCTCGGCGAGCGCGAACAACTGCCCCTGCGCCGTCAAGCCGAATATCGACAGCACGTCCGGCTCGGTGATGTTGTCGCCGCAAAAACTGATAAGCTGGTCAAGCGCCGACTCGGCGTCGCGCATGCAGCCTTCCGCGCCGCGCGCGATGGCGAACAGCGCTCCCTCGTCGATCGTGACCTTTTCCTCGCCGCAAATGTACTTGAGATGCCCGGCGATCAGGTTCACAGGGATGCGCCGGAGATCGAAGCGCTGGCAGCGCGACATGATCGTCGGCAGCACCTTCTCCGGCTCGGTGGTGGCAAAAATGAACTTCACGTGCGCCGGAGGCTCCTCGAGCGTCTTGAGCAGCGCGTTGAACGCCGCCGTGGTGAGCATGTGCACCTCGTCGATGATGTAGATTTTAAACTTCGACGAAGCCGGCGCGTACACGCAGGTCTCTCGCAGTTCACGCACCTGTTCGACGCCGTTATTGCTGGCGCCGTCGATCTCGAGCACGTCGATCGATCGGCCCTCGGCGATCTCGATGCACTTGGAATCGTCATCGGGGAAGTCGACCTTAGGGCCGTCGGTGCAGTTCAGGCACTTGGCAAAAATCCGCGCCAAGGTCGTCTTGCCGGTGCCACGCGGCCCGCAGAACAAATAGGCGTGCGCGACGCGCTCGACGCTGATGGCGTTGGCCAACGTCTGGCTGACGTGATCCTGACCAACAACTTCACTGAAGCGCTGCGGACGGTATTTGCGGGCTATGACCTGGTAAGACACCGGCGGGAGCCTAACCGCTCGGAGCGTACCAGAAAAGCGCAATGCGCGTGGCCAAGCGTTTGGCACTGAAACCTTGTCAGCTCCGGCAGAATCTGGATACTCAACCAAGCGCGAGTTCAGCGTTCCCCCACGAAATGGCACACGACATCGAATCCCGGCTGGCGGTTTGCAGTTGGTCACTGCAGCCGGAAACCCCCGAGGCGCTCGTCGCCCATCTTGGCGAGATCGGCATTCCGCGCGTCCAGCTTGCGCTCGACCCGCTCCGCGAAAACCCCGGGGCATGGGGCCACACCGCCGAGCTATTCGCCGCCGAGGGCATCCAAACCGTCTCCGGAATGTTCGGCACGATCGGCGAAGATTACTCGTCGCTCGATGCCATCCGCGAAACCGGTGGCGTTGTGCCGGACGAACATTGGGCTGCGAACTGGGCCAATATTCAAGCCGTCGCCGCAATCGCCGACGGGCTTGGCTTGAAGATTGTCACCTTCCACGCCGGCTTCCTGCCGCACGAAGAGAGCGACCCCGGCTTTGCCAAATTGCTCGACCGCATCACGCAGATCGCCGATGTGTTTGACGCCAAAGGCATCGCGCTTGGCTTCGAGACTGGGCAGGAAACCGCCGACACACTGAGGCTCTTCCTCGAAATACTCGACCGGCCAAGCGTTGGCGTCAACTTCGATCCGGCGAACATGCTTCTCTACGACAAGGGCGACCCGATCGACGCACTCGAGACGCTCGCGCCGTTCCTCAAGCAGTGCCACATCAAAGACGCCACGCAGACCAAAGAGCCCGGCACGTGGGGCGCGGAAGTCACCGTCGGCACCGGCGAAGTCGATTGGGCGGTGTTCTTCGCCACCTTGGCCAAGCTCGGCTACGAGGGCGACTGCTGTATCGAGCGCGAAGCCGACGACCAACGCGTCGCCGACATTAAAACCGCCCGCGAATTCATCACTCAACTTTAACACCATGGCAAACGACAACATTAACATCGGAATCGTCGGACTAGGCTTCATGGCCGCGATGCACATCCGCGCCTACCGCAAAATCGACGGCGTGACCGTCGCCGCGATCTGCGATCTCGACCCCGAGCGACTCAAAGGCGACTTCACCGAAGTCTCCGGCAATATCGAGGCCGATGAACCGGTCAAACTCGACATGTCAGTCGTCAAGGCGTATCAGGATTTCAATGACCTCCTCGCCGATGAGTCGATCGACGCCATCGACATCTGCACGCCGACGCGCACCCATCTGCGCATGGCCAAGCCGGCACTCGCCTCCGGCAAACACGTTATCTGCGAAAAGCCCCTCGCCCGATGCGCCGACGAAGCCAAGGAACTCGTCGAAGCCGCCGCGCAGGCCAAGGGCCATTTCATGGTAGGCATGTGCCTGCGTTTTTGGCCGGAATGGGCTTGGCTCAAAGAGGCAGTTGACAGTGGCCGCTACGGCAAAGTGCAGGCCGCGCATTTTCAGCGAATCGCCGAGCCGCCCGCTTGGGGGCAGGCGATTTACTTCGACGGCGAAACGTCCGGCGGCGCATTGTTCGATCTGCACGTGCACGACACCGACTTCGTGCAACATGTCTTTGGTCGGCCCAAGTCGGTTTACTCGACCGGCTTCACCAAGGTCAGTGGAGCGATCGACCATGTGCTGACACAGTACGAGGTCGAGTCCGGCGCAAAGGTCAGCGCCGAGGGAAGCTGGGCAATGACACCCGGCTGGGGATTCAACATGTCGTACCGAGTCATTTTCGAGCGCGCCACCGCCGACTACGACATTGGCCGCGAAGACGAGCCGCTGCGGCTATTCGAGGAGGGCAAAGGCAAACAAGTGATCGAGTGCGAAGGCACGGATGGTTACGCCGGTGAGTTGGCCCACTTCATCGACAGCATCCGCTCCGACCAAACGCCCAGCGTCTCTGCAGCCGAAGGGCTCTGCACAGTCGAAATCTGCGCCGCCGAGGAGCAGTCCGTCCTAACCTGCCAATCTGTAAAACTCGACTAAGCCCAAACGGGACGCAGATTTTCAGGATTCAAAAGGATTTACAGGATCAGTTTTCGGACAAGGATTTCACGGGTTTTTCACCGCCGCCAACTGACAACTGCTCACCGCTCACTTTGCCGCCTCAGCACTCGCTGGCATAGTGCCGGCAGCACCACCAGCGTCAGTGCTGTCGCGGTGAGGATGCCGCCAATGACGACGGTGGCCAAGGGGCGCTGCACTTCCGCGCCGGTGCCGGTGGCCAAGGCCATCGGCAGGAAGCCAAGCGACGCGACCAACGCAGTCATCAACACCGGACGTAATCGCGTGAGCGCGCCTTCACGGATGGCCTCCTCCAGCGGCCTGCCCTGCTCTCGGAGTTGATTGATGAATGTGACCAGCACCAAGCCGTTCAGCACCGCGACACCCGATAATGCTATAAATCCAACCGCTGCCGAAATCGAAAACGGCAACCCACGCAACGCCAGCGCCGCCACCCCGCCGGTCAACGCCAACGGCACCGCAGTGAAGACCAGCAGCGCCGGGCGCACCGCGCCGAAGGTCGCGTGCAGCAGCAAAAAGATCAGAGCAAAACAAGCCGGCACGACAACAGCCAGGCGTTGTCTCGCGGCGGTAAGATTCTCGAATTGCCCTCCCCAGTCGAGCCATGTTCCGGCGGGGAGTTTCACGTCCGAGTTGACCCGTTCGCGCACTTCGCTAACGAACCCGGCGAGGTCGCGGCCGCGCACGTTGCTCTGCGCCACCACACGGCGTTTGCTGTTCTCTCGACTGACCTGAAACGGCCCCTCGGTTTGCACCACCTCCGCCAACTCGCTAAGAGGCAAAACCGGCGAGAGTGCAGCATCCCCGTTCGACTTGGCCGGCAGAAGAATCGGCAATTCCGCAAGTGCGGCCGCTTGATGCCGCTTGTCCTCGGGTAATCGCACGACAATGTCAAACCGCCGGTCGCCGTCGAACACCTGCCCTGCCGCTCGACCGCCGATGGCGATGTTGACGCTCTCGACCACGTCGGCGGCATCCAGCCCGTAACGCGCCATCGTCTCGAGCTTGGGCCGCACGGTCAGTACCGGCATGCCGGTGGTTTGCTCGACTTTCACGTCGGCCGCGCCGGGAACGCCGCGCATCACGACGGCGATTTTCTCGGCAGTGCGCCGTAGTTCGCCGGGGTTTTCCCCGAACACCTTCACCGCGAGGTCACCCCGCACGCCAGCGATGAGTTCGTGAAACCTCATCTCAATTGGCTGCGAGAATTCGTATTTGTTGCCGACCAAATCGCCCAACTCATAGCGTACTTTTGACTCAAGCGCCCCCTTGGCCAAGCGCGGGTTCGGCCACTCGGCGCGCGGCTTGAAGATGATGAACGTATCCGAGACGCTCGGCGGCATCGAGTCGGCCGCAAGATCCGCCGTGCCGGTTTTTGAAAAAACCAGTTCGACCTCGTCCAGCTTGCCCACGGCGCGCTCGACCTCAAGTTGCATCAGGGTGGACTGCTCGATGCCGGTGCCAGGGATGCGCATCGCGTGCATCGCAATATCGCCTTCGTCGAGTTTCGGGACAAACTCCTGCCCGAGATTCGCGAACAAGACGCCCGCACCGAGCAGTATCGCCGCCGCCGCGCCGAGCACGACGCCTCGGCGGTGCAGCGCGAAGTCCAGCACCGGCGCATACCCCCGCCGAGCCATTCGCATGATCGCGTTGTCGCTCTCCGCGACGCGACCGCGAATGGCCAGCGCGACCATCGCCGGGACAAACGTCAGCGACAACACGAACGCCCCGGCGAGGGCGAAGATCACCGTCAATGCCATCGGGTGAAACAGTTTCCCCTCGATACCGGTGAGCGCGAGGATCGGCAGGTAAACCACCGTGATGATGCCAACGCCAAACACGAACGGCCGACGCACCTCGTGGCTCGCGGAACGGACGACGTCGAGTCGTTCGCCAAGCGTGAGCAGGCGACCCAATTCACGCTGGCGGCCTGCCAGGCGGCGCAGGCAGTTCTCAACAATGATGACTGATCCGTCGATGATGATCCCGAAGTCGATCGCGCCGAGACTCATGAGGTTGCCGCTGATGCCGGCGCGGTGCATTCCCGCCGCCGCGAGCAGCATCGAGAGCGGAATGGCCAACGCGGTGAGAAACGCAGCGCGAAGATTGCCGAGCAACGAAAAAAGCACCGCGATCACCAGCGCCGCGCCGTAAAACAAATTGTGCGCCACGGTGTCGATCGTGGCGTTCACCAGCCGCGAGCGGTCGAGCACGGGCCGGACGGCAATACCCGGCGGAAGACTGCGACGCACCTCGTCCAACTGCTCCGCCGCAGCCTTGGCCACGGCGCGGCTGTTCGCACCGGTGAGCATCATCGCCGTGCCGATTACAGCCTCATGCCCGTTGATGCTGGCACTGCCGAGGCGCATTTCGCCGCCAAGCGCGACTTCCGCTACGTCACCGACGCGAATCGGCGTGCCGTTGATCTGCTTGACCACGACGTCCGCAATTGCCGCCGAGCCGCCGAGCCGGCTGCTGGCCCGCACGAGCGCCGCCGAGCCGTCGCGTTCAATATAACCCGCGCCGAGGCTGAGGTTGTTGCGCTCCAGCGCGGTGACTAGGTCATTGAGTGTCAGGCCGTGCGCGCTCAACTGCCCAAGCCGGGGCAGCACGTGATATTGTTTCACATAGCCGCCGATGGCATCGACGTCGGCCACGAGCGGGACGGTCTTGATCTGTGGCCGGATGATCCAGTCCTGCACCGTGCGCAGATAAGCCAAGCGTTGAACCTCGTTGGTGAGCCGCTCGCCGCCGGGCGTGACGAAGGCGCCCGCTTGGCCAAGCACTGGCGAATCGAACTCCACCGCCCACATGAGCACCTCGCCAAGCCCGGTGGTGATCGGCCCCATCCTGGGCTTGATCCCCAAGGGCAACGACTCGCGCGCAGCGGTGAGTCGCTCGTTGATTTGTTGTCGCGCAAAATAAATGTCCACCGCGTCATCGAACACCGCCGTGACCTGGCAAAAACCGTTTCGTGAAATCGACCGTGTGTGCTCCAGCCCCGGGATGCCTGCGAGCGCCGTTTCGAGCGGGAACGTCACCAACCGCTCGATGTCGATCGTGGAAAACGCCGGATGCTCGACGTTGATTTGCACCTGCTTGTTGGTGATGTCCGGCACGGCGTCGATCGGCAACTGCGACAACGACCACGCGCCGAACAACGCCGCCACAATCGTCAACGCCACCACCCAGTGACGCCGCTCGACGGAGTATTTTAGGATTCGTTCAATCATGCGGACTTCCCTTTAGTGCGAGTGGTCGTGACCGGCCATTGACTTGCCCAACTCGGCCTTGAGCAGGAAACCGCCTTGATTCACGAACGCCTCGCCGTCCACCAAGCCGCTCTTCACCGGCCGCCACCCATCGATTTCCGGGCCGACCGCCACCTCGCGCGCCCCGAACGTGTTCTCCTCGCCCGGTACCGGCACGAACACCACCGGCTGCCCGCCGATGTCCTGCACGGCCTCGGCCGGAACGGCGACCGACCGCGCAGCCTCTGCACGAGTCGGCAGCTTGGCTGTGATGAACATCCCGGGCCGCCACGAGCCATCCGGATTATCCACGACCGCCCTCGCCCGAATGGTGCGCGCGCCCGGCGAAGCAACCGGGCTGACGTAATCGAGCGCCGCCGTGGCAATCCGGCCGGTCGCTGGATCGGTCAGCGTCACGGACTGGCCCGCTTTCAGCGCAACGGCTTGCGCGGACGGCACCTCCACCAGCAGCCAGAGCTGGCGCAGATCAGCCACGACAAACAGGTACGACTGCTCCGGGTTGACCGTCTCGCCCAGCGTGACGCCGCGCTCGACCACCGTACCGCCGATGGGTGCGCGGATCTCGGCTTGCGGTCGGATCACCCCGGTCTCCTCAAGTCGCGCGATGTCGGGTTGGGCCATGCCGAACAGTTGCAGCCGGTTGCGGCCGCTGCTCAAGGCGGCCTGCGCTGACTTGAACTTGGCCTCGGCGGCGCTCAGAGCGACCTCCCGTTGTTGCACGTCCGCCCGTGAAACCGCCTCGGCAGCGGAAAGCTCCTTGCCGGATTGAAAATACTGCTCAGCAATCTGGAACGCCGCAAATGATCGTTTTGCGCCGACCCAAGCTCGGCGCTGTCGATGACGAGCAGCAGATCGGCAGCGGCAACCGGGTCGCCGACACCCTTGGCCAAGCGCGACACGCGGCCACTCACCAGCGTGCCGACGTGAGCCAGGGCGTCCTCGTTGTAAGCCAGCCGCGCCGGGGCTGAAAACGTTTCGCGCAACTCGCGTTGCTCCGCTTGGTCAATCGTGATGCCGTGATGCTTGATCGCCGCTGCAGTGAGCGAGATCTCACCCTCATGCGACTCGTCTTGATCGTCATGCCCGCCGTGAGCGTGGCCATGGTCGTGCGCGTCGCTGCAGGCCGTCAGCCAAAAAGCCAGCGTCCCGATCGTTAAAAATGTGAGGATGGATTTCATTGTTTTTGTGTTGTTGTTTTTGTATTGAAACTGACTACGTCGCCTCCCGAGGCGCGGCGAAGCTCGATCGCGGCAACAGCCGCCCGAAGCTCCAGTTGGACAGCCCTCAATCGAGCTTTTTGCAGATCTAGCTCGGCCAGCAGCAGCGGCGTGATCCCCGACTGGCCGCTCTCGTAAACGGCCCGGGCCAAGTCCACCCGTTGCTGCTGAAGAGGCGTCAACTGCTCGCGAGCCTGCGCGGCGGCAGCGGCGAGCTTGGCCTGCGCGGCGTGCGCCTGCCGGACTTCCTGCACGGTTCGCCGCACGGTTTGCGTGAGTCGATGCCGTGCGCCGATGGCTAGAGCGCGGGCCTTGGCACGGCGCGCCTGCCCCCAGTCGAACAGAGGTAGCGGCACGGTCAGCGAAGGGCCAAGCGACCAGTCGACCTCATGCTCGGTGTCCAAACCGGCGGCGGTGCTCTCGAGCAAAGCCAGGCGGGCGAGTGCTCGGGTGTCCTCGAGTGCGGCCAGTTGCCAGCGGTCGGCCTGGATTTCCGGGCGGTTGTGAAGGGCGGCGGCCAGCCAGTCCGCTTCCGGTAAAGTGGGAGCAGCGAGCGGCAATGGCGTGGTCAGCTGCAAATCCGTGTCTCTTGAGGGTTGTCCGAGCAGTCGAGCGAGGGTGAGTTGCTCCCGGACCAGTTTCAGGCGGCGATCTTGCAAATCGATGCGGGTTTCGGATTGGCGAGCCTCAAGTGTGGCGACATCCAGCCGGGTGGCTTCGCCGGCGTCGAATCGGTGCCGGGCAATTTGCAACAGACGATCGACGTGCCCAGCGTCCTGTCCGAACAAAGCCACTTCCTGTCGCAGCGCGCTGGTGGTGTGGTAAGTTTTTTCCGTGTCGGCAATGACATCGAGCGCCGCAGCGATCGCCTGGGCGCTGGCAGCGCGGAGTTGGTTGTCGGCGGCACGATTGCGGCGTGGCATTTGCAGCGTGGCGGTCAAGTCCGCTGTCAAGCCGGTCTCCGTCACCGGGCTGCCGCCGCCCTTCGGGTAGCGGAACACGACGCTCATCACCGGATTGGGCAACAGCCGCGATTGGCGGGCATCGGCTTGCGCGACTCGGACTTCGGCCAAGGCGGCCTGCAGCGTCGGCGATTGACGCACCGCCCGCTCGATGGCAGCGGGAAGGTCGAGCGCGTTGCCGATCGGCTGTGCGTCAGTTGGGAGTGACTCCGTGCGAAACTGCACGGCATCGGCCAAGCCGGCGACGGCGCGGATATCCGGGCCGGGTGGAGTGGCGCAACTCACGCTCAGCCCGAGGCCAAGCGCACTTAGAATATAACAGGTTTTCTTCAGCAAAATATTTCGGGGTTAAAAAAGGACACAACACGACCGTGAACGATCGTCGAACGAAGTGGAGCCGGCCGGCTCTTAAGCGAGGAAGGAGGGGGCGCGGCCAGGGATGGCGGCGCGAATCATAAAGGCCCAGCGCTTGGCCAAGTCGGGAGGGGCGCGACTGCTAAGCGGGATGCAACGTTTCGCCGATGCGGGGATGGGGAGGCGAAAGACATGCTCCCAGGCAAGAGCCGCGTCGAAGTTGAAATCGATATCAACCGGCTTGCTGAAATTGTAGTCGCCGGACTCGATGCCCGTGCAGACATCGCACTCGTCGTGCTCGTCTCGGGATTGCTCATCGTCATCGTGCTGATGCTCCGATTCGCAGCAGAATTCCGGGAGCCAACCAGCCGCACCCAGCATGCAATGGGTGGTCGCCGGCAGCCAGACAGCCGCCAGAATCCATACCACGATGAGCCGAAATAACTTCACCAGCCGGGAAGGAACCCCACGCAATCGCGTCTGTCAAGTGCTGCTTGAGAAAGAAGTTTCAAGCGGGAACACAGATTTTAGGGATTCAAAAGGAATTTTGAGATTATTATTCAGACACGAATTTCACTAATTCACACGAATTATTAATGTAATCTGTGTGGATTAGTGAAATCCGTCTCCCCAAGCTGAACTGGAAATCCCTTACTCAAAAAAGTTCATTTGGTGCGTTTTTTGGAGCTTTGTCGAAATACCGCTTGTCATCTGACTTTTTCTTGGTACTTTGTCCCCCCTTTTTTATGAAGGCAGACTTACATCCGGAATATGTGGAATCGTCGATTCGTTGCGCTTGCGGCAACGAAATCAAGACGCGTTCCACCAAGCCCACCATGCTCATCGGCATTTGCAACGAGTGCCATCCGTTCTACACCGGCCAACAGAAATTTGTTGATACCGCCGGTCGCGTGGACAAGTTCCAGCAGCGATTGGCCAAGACCAAGGCCGCCCGCGAGGCCGCCAAGGAAGCCGCCAACAAAAAGAGCAAAAACAAGAGCCTTTAGCCAGTTTTTAGCAGTTCGCCCGCGGCAGAGAATCTGTTTTCTCCCGCGGGCGTTCTCTGTTTTTGGAGTGTGAATCTTCAACCCCACATCGAGCAGTTCTGCAAGCGACGGGACGAATTGGAAAGCGCCCTGAGCAGTCCCGATGTGGCCAGCAACAATAAAAAGTTCCTCGAGTTGACCCGCGAATATTCGCGGATGAAAAAATTGGCCGACCTGGGCGAACGCTTTCTCACGCTGCTCGCCGACATCGACGCCAGCAAGGAACTGCTCAAGAGCGAACCAACCGGCTCGGAGCTGGCGGAACTGGCCCAGGAGGAATTATCCGAACTCGAGGTAGAACAAGCGAAGCTCGGGCTCGAGTTGCAGTACGGCATCATCCCGCCGAACCCGAGCGACTCACGCGACACGATCGTCGAGATTCGCGCCGGTGCCGGTGGTGCGGAGTCCGCCCTGTTCTCTGCCGACCTGCACCGCATGTACATCCGGTACGCCGAGTCGCAGGGCTGGAAAGTCGAGCCGATGGATGCCAGCACGTCCGACCTCGGCGGATTCAAGGAGGTCATCTTCGGGATCAAGGGCCAGGACGTGTTCCGGAAGCTCAAGTTCGAAAGCGGCGTCCACCGTGTGCAGCGCGTGCCGGCCACCGAGACGCAGGGCCGCGTGCACACGAGCACTGTCACCGTCGCCGTGTTGCCCGAGGCGGAGGCTGTCGATATCGAGATCAAACCGGACGACTTGGAGATCAACGTCTGCCGCGCCTCCGGCCCCGGAGGCCAAGGGGTGAACACGACCGACTCGGCGGTGCAAATCCAGCACAAACCAAGCGGCATGATCGTCCGTTGCATGGACGGACGTTCACAGCAGAAAAACAAGGAGCAGGCCATGAAGGTGCTTCGGTCGCGTTTGCTCAAGCAAAAGATCGCCGAGGAACACGCCAAGTACGCCGCCGAGCGCAAGTCGCAGATCGGCACCGGCGAACGCAACGAGCGCATTCGAACCTACAATTTTTCGCAGAGCCGCGTGACCGATCACCGCATCGATCTCACGCTGTACAATCTGCCGACGTTCATCGAGGGCGAAATCGGTGAAGTCGTCTCGGCCCTCCTCGCCAACGACCTCAAGGAGCGCCTGTCCGCCCTCGAGTAACTGAAAAATTTTATGCAACCTGAAGGACTAATATTCGACTGTGACGGAACGATCGTCGACACCATGCCGATCCACTACGCGGCTTGGTGCTCCACCACGGCCAAGCACGGCCTCGTATTCCCCGAGGATCGATTTTACGCGCTTGGCGGCGTCTCGCCGTTCGAGGTGCTGCGGATGCTTTCCGAGGAGCAAGGCATCGAGATCGACTCCGAGGCGGTGACCTTCCAAAAGGAAGCCAAGTACATGGAGTTGATCGGCGACGTCGGGGAAATCCCCGAGGTCATGCAGATTGTCCGCGAGAGCCACGGCAAACTCCCGATGGCGATCGCCTCCGGCGGCACGCACGAAACCGTCGAGGGCATCCTGCAACACTGCGGCATCCGGCACTACTTCGACGCCATTGTCACCAGCCAGGATATCGTGAATCCCAAGCCTGCTCCGGACACGTTTCTCGAGGCCGCGAGGCGGATCAATGTTGCACCGGAAAAGTGCCGGGCGTATGAAGACGCGGACATGGGCATCAAGGCGATCCTCGCCGCCGGCATGGAACCGGTCGATGTCCGCGACATGCTCGCTGCGGCCAGTCGTTAACCAGCGCCTGGCCAAGCGGCCCACTGACCAATGAAAGGACTCCCCGGCTTTCGCGATTTTTACCCGGAACCGATTCCCACCGCGGACTCGTGGAGCCTCGACCTACGCCGGTACATCTTCGACACCTGGCGCGGCACCGCCGAGCGTTACGGCTTCCGCGAGTACGACGGCCCGCCGATCGAGGAGCTGGATCTGTACACCAAAAAGAGCGGCGACGAGATCGTCGGCCAGCTTTACAACTTCACCGACAAGGGCGATCGCAACGTGTCGCTGCGCCCGGAGATGACCCCCACCCTCGCGCGGATGGCCGCCGCGCACACGCGCAACTACAAAAAGCCGATCAAGTGGTTCTCCATCCCGCAGCTCTTCCGCTACGAGCGCCAGCAGAAAGGCCGACTGCGCGAGCACTTCCAGTTCAACGCCGACATCATCGGCGAGGAACACCTGGCCGCCGACGCCGAGTTGATCGCCCTGCTCATCGACACCCTGCGCGACCTCAAGCTCACGAGCGATGACTTCGTCGTGCGCCTCAGCAGCCGACGCGCGTGGCAGGATTTTTTTGAGAATGGCGGCGGGCAGGAAAAGGACGCCAACGACTTTTACCAGATCATCGACAAACTGGAACGCGAAGACCCGGCCGTGTCCGGCGACAAACTGGCCAAGCTTGGTTTCTCCCTCAAGCAGGTGAACGATTTCATCGAGAGCGGCCAACCGACCGACGAACTCGCCGCCATCCTCGCCAACATAAAGGCGCGCGGCTTGGGTGACTTCATCAAGATCGACTACCGGATCATTCGCGGCTTGGCCTACTACACCGGACCGGTGTACGAGGCGTTCGACAAGCGGGGCAAATTCCGCGCCATCGCCGGCGGCGGCCGCTACGATCACCTGGTCAAGCTCGTCTCCGGCGGCAAAACGTAGTGCTGGCTGAGTTACTGAAAGATCGCGGCCTCGTGCCTCCGCTTGGACAAGCGCTCGACGCCTTCGTGCAGATCGCCGACGAGTCGCTGCGCAACGCCTCGCTTGGCATCGTCCAACAACTTCGCCAGGCCGGCCTGGCCACCGAGTACCCACTGCTCAAAACCAAGCCGGACAAGCAACTCAAGCGCGCCCTTGAGCTGAACGCCAAATGGCTCGTCACCCTCGACAACCCCACCCAGGCCCGAGTCAAAAACCTCAAAACACGCGGGGAGCAAACATGCCTTTTTGATGAAGTTGCGAGGATAGCCAAAGCCAATACTTGACCTGCCACTCTATCATTATAAGGCTGTCTCCCAGTCAACCCAAAAGAGAAAAAGGCAAACAAAGGCAACAGCACGATCCTAGGCCCGGAAGATGGCAAGGTAGTTTTGGCGCTGACAGAGCGTCATCCCGTATCCGCTTACCTGACGCGGAATACGTCAGCTTGGTCATGGACTTGGCGGGTATCACTGGTGACTGCTGATGAAATAACCCTAAAGGAATTCGAAGGCATCGTCATTTCACCCGAAGATTTCGTTCGATAAACGAACTGAAAACCCCTTGAATTCTTCTCTGGACATTTGCTTGAAGACGCCCATTATCATCCGCACCCACCACTACGCCGATGAATGCGAGAGAGATACTGAAGGATCGTCATGGGGTCGTTCGATCGGTTCCGCCGGATGCCACGGTGTTCCAGGCCGTCAGGGCGATGGACAAATTCAAGGTGGGCGCGCTAATGGTGATCGATAACAGGAAGTTGGTGGGCATCATCTCCGAGCGCGACTACACGCGAAAAGTCGTGCTCAAGGATCGAACCTCAAAAACCACCAAGGTCTCGGAAATCATGTGCCACAAGGTCGCCCAAGTGGGACCGGAAGCCGGCATTGAAAAATGCATGGAGATCATGGGCAAACGCCGAATCCGCCACCTGCCGGTGGTCGAGAAAGGCAAAGTGCTGGGGGTCATCTCCTCCACCGACCTGCTTCTCCTCAGAGCGCTACATCGCCCCCGGCTTTTGAGTTTGCGTGTAATCGATCGTCGATCTTAATAATAATCATTCGAGAGCTCACCCTCATCCGGCCTTCGGCCACCTTCTCCCTGAGGGAGAAGGAATCAAACGCTACATAGTTCAGCAATCACCCTCTCCCAGCGGGAGAGGGAGGGGTGAGGGAGAACGTGGATAACCACCCCATACGGGGTTCCGTAAAATCGCCGAAGGAACAGCCCTTGCACTTGGCCGGTCGCTATTTGCTCCGCTTGGCTTTCGGGGGCTTTGCGGACTTTTTTTTGGGCTTGGCCAAGGGTTGGTATGGCGCGGTGAACGCCTCGTCGAAATCGAAGCCGCCGGTGAAATCCTCGCGGGTGTCCTTGTCGGTCTTGGCCAGGAGATTATTCTCGACAAGGTTGAAAACAATCTCGCCGAAATCGGTCGTGCCGTGGATGCCCCACTCATTGAGCAGCATCTTGGCCATCGGTCCATAGGTCTCGAGCGCAAACTGCCTCATGCCGTCGGTCAACTCCTGCCCGCTAACGTGCCGAGGTTCCTTCGCGCCGGACATTTTGGACATCTTGTGCTGGGTGTAGTCGAGGCCCTCGCGCACGAAGTGGTAGGCCGCACGGGGGTACCTGTCGTCCTTCGCCAGGAGCAGGTCCAGCACTTCGTCGTAGTCGAACTGTTGCATCAGTTTTCAGCCCGGGCGGGCGGCGGTTCGGTTGGCTTAAGGATGCAAGATTTCACCCCCCACCCGACAAGCAGGAGCAATGCCACCGCGCAGACTGCTTTCTGCTCCTGAGGAGTGAGAAAATTCCCGGCAAAATGGAGCTTCAAAAAACTCACACCACGACGATGTTCACCAGTTTGCCCGGAATGACGATCACTTTTTTCACATTTTTCCCTTCGGTATGCCGCTGGACATTTTCGCTTTCCATGGCAATTCGCTCGATGTCTGACTTGGCCATGTCCGCCGGGATTTGGATGCGGTCGCGCAACTTGCCGTTGACCTGCACCGCCATCTCGATGGTGGACTCGACGAGGTGCGCCTCGTCATGGCTTGGCCAAGGTTGGTACGCAAGGGTCGAGTCTCCGCCGTTGGCCTTGGCGTACAGTTCCTCGGCAATGTGCGGCGCGAACGGCGCGAGCAGCAGCAGAAAATCGTTCATCACCGACAACGGGCGGATGTCCCAGTTCGACGCCTCGTTGGTGAACACCATCATCGCGGAAATGGCGGTGTTGAAGCGCAAATGCTCCATGTCCTCGGTCACCTTTTTGATGCAGGTGTGCAACACCTTGAGTTGCTCCGGCGTGGCCTCCGCTTGGCCAACCGCGTCGTTCAGCTTCAGCGCGGCGAGCAACTCCGGGCCACGATCCGGGTTCATCGTCAGTTGCTGCTCAAACTCCTGTTCGCTTTGCTCGTCGATGAACATCCGCCACACACGGCCGAGAAAACGGTACACGCCCTCGACGCCTTTCGTGTTCCACGGCTTCACCATCTCGAGCGGCCCCATGAACATCTCGTACAGGCGGAATGCGTCCGAGCCAAACTCGACCAGAATGTCGTCCGGGTTGACGGCATTGCCGCGCGACTTGGACATCTTCTGGCCGTCCTCGCCAAGGATCAGTCCCTGGTTGACGAGTTTGTAAAACGGCTCGGGCGTCGTCACTTGGCCAAGGTCGAACAGCACCTTGTGCCAAAAGCGCGCATACAGCAGATGCAACACCGCGTGCTCCGTTCCGCCAACATACAGATCGACCCCCGGTGTGGCATCGCCGCTAGCCGAACCCATCCAGTAGCGCTCCACTTCGTCGCCGACAAAGCGGTCGTTGTTTTGCGCGTCGAGATAGCGCAGATAGTACCAGCAACTGCCGGCCCATTGCGGCATGGTGTTGGTCTCTCGCTTTTGGCCGTCACCGGCCTGGCACCATTCCACGGCGCGGGCCAAGGGCGGGTCGCCGGCGCCGGTCGGCTTGAAATCGGTAAGATCCGGAGGCGTGAGTGGCAGGTCGCTTTCGCTCAGACCAAGGTGGCCGCCCTCATTCCAAACGATCGGAAACGGCTCGCCCCAGTAGCGTTGCCGGCTGAACAGCCAGTCGCGCAGCTTGTAATTCACCGTCCCTTGGCCAAGCGCCTTCTCCTCGAGCCAAGCAGTGATCTTGGCCTTGGCCTCGGGGGTCGGCAGGCCGTCGAGAAAACCGGAGTTCACCGCCGTGCCGTTACCGGTGAAGCCAAGCGACTCCCCTCCCCCCGGTGCCTGCACGACGACCTCGATCGGCAGCTTGAATTTCTGCGCAAACTCCAGGTCGCGCGAGTCGTGCGCCGGCACCGCCATGATCGCGCCGGTGCCGTAGCCGGACAGGACATAGTCCGCCGTCCAGATCGGCACCTGCCTGCCGTTGACCGGGTTGATCGCGTGCGCGCCGGTGAAGACTCCGCTTTTGTCCTTGGCCAAGTCGGTGCGCTCGAGGTCGCTCTTCTTCGCCGTCTCGGCTTGGTACACCCCAACTTCGGCCTTGTGTTCGGGGGAAACAATCTGCTCGAGCAACTCGCTCTCCGGCGACACGACCATGTACGTCGCGCCGAACAGCGTGTCCGGTCGCGTGGTGAAAACGGCAATCTCGACGTCGGAATCCTCGACGCGGAAAAGCACCTCAGCCCCCTCCGAGCGGCCGATCCAGTTGCGCTGCATTTCCTTGAGTGAGTCGCTCCAGTCGATGCCGTCGAGGTCTTCGAGCAAGCGCTGCGCGTACTCGGTGATTCGCAACATCCACTGCTGCATCTGCCGCCGAACGACCGGGAAACCGCCGACCTCGCTCACGCCGTCCTTGACCTCCTCGTTGGCCAGCACGGTGCCAAGCTCGGGACACCAGTTCACCGGCGCCTCGGACACGTAAGCCAAGCGCTGCTCATCCCGCCAGACGCGGCGCTGCTCGTCGGTAGTGACGTCCAGCGGATAAGCCAGCGTGTCGATCGACTCCGCCTTGTTCGTCGCCGGGTTGAACCACGAGTTGTAAAGTTGCAGGAAAATCCACTGAGTCCAGCGGAAGTAACCAGGGTCGGTGGTGTTCACCTCGCGGCTCCAGTCGTAACTGAAGCCAAGCGACTTAATCTGCCGCTTGAAATTGGCGACATTTGCCTCGGTGGTGATGCGCGGGTGTTGGCCAGTCTTGATGGCGTACTGTTCCGCCGGTAATCCAAACGCGTCCCAGCCGATCGGGTGCAGCACATTGAAGCCGCGCATTCGCTTGTAACGGGCGAGGATGTCGGTGGCGGTGTAGCCCTCCGGATGCCCGACGTGCAGCCCGGCCCCGGACGGGTACGGGAACATGTCGAGGATGTAATATTTCGGGATGTCGCCGGGATTCGCGTCCGGGTGTCGCTCGTGAAACGGATGGTCGACGGGGACGCTTTCGCCGGGGTTCCACGCCCGGAACGTCTCGCCGTCATGCCAATGCTCCTGCCACTTGGGCTCGAAAATCTGGAACGGATATTGTCTGCGCATTCTTGCGGATAAATTGTCTCAGTTGGATTGTCTCTTGGCCAAGCGCGAAGTCACACCTCCAAGTTATAGTCCGTCACCGCGCCAAGCGAGGCCGACGTCACGGCGCTGGCGTACTTGGCCAGCACGCCCTTCGTGTAACGCGGCTTGCGCTTGCGCCATGCCTTGCGGCGCCTGGCCAACTCCTTCGCCGACACGCCGAGGGTCAACTGCCGCCGCTCGGCGTCGATGGTGACCGAGTCGCCGCGCTTCACCAAAGCCAACGCGCCGCCCGCGTAAGCCTCCGGCGTGATGTGTCCCACGACGAAGCCATGCGTCCCGCCGGAAAACCGCCCGTCGGTGATCAGTGCAACGTCGTTGCCCAGGCCGGCGCCCATGATGGCCGCCGTCGGGCCGAGCATCT
>LWDU01039257.1_pt2 | contig 19927 bp, 17 predicted proteins | sample 727161 | NCBI WGS metagenome assembly LWDU01 (sample SAMN04566230, study PRJNA314399) | hydrothermal vent metagenome | isolation source: deep sea hydrothermal plume seawater | place: Mexico: Gulf of California, Guaymas Basin | collected 2004-07-11
ACGACCCCACTGATTTGTATCGCCCTGGTATCCACAGAACCCACCAGACATAGCATCAAAGCGATACCAGATCCGGCTATACCCGTCTTCCGATAAATTCTATACAACCAAAGCACTATATCTACCTCTTCCTATACTTTCTGAAGTGGACGTTTTAAATTTAAAAGCCCTGACATAAAGAGAATCCCCCATCGTACTGCCTGAGGGATTCTCTTTACGCTTTATCCGATTAACAACATCGTTGTGCCCATCGTCCTCTATTAAGTAAAGTAATTACCTTTTACTTAGAAGCTAAGGCCGACGGATATACGATGCAGATCATCCAGGAGATCAAATGCTGTATATGCATAATCGAGATTGATGCTCCGATCACCCTGCGCAAACTTGAAACCGACACCAGCGGAGAGGCCTTCATCTTCGCCCCCACTGTAACCGGCTTTCCAGCCTACACGACCTGCAACATAATCATTTACCCAATACTCAACGCCGAAGTTCAATACGGATTCGTACTCACGGAGCTTCCAGATTTCGCCACTGACCATGATACTTCCGACCGGCAACTCAGCCGGTTCCGCGGCAAACCCTATCCGGAACGTCGTCGGTAGGGACTGCTTGGCGTTGGAATTATCAATGAATTTCATATCAGGACCAAAATTCTGGAACGTGGCACCGATACGGAACTTATGCCAATCGGTGGTATAAATGGTACCGGCATCAAACGCATACGTGCTGATGGTTTTATCTAACGTACCACCGGTTGTACCACTCACAGCTTCAGATACGAACTTCAACGCGCCACCAACTGAGAATGAATCCGTCAGGCGACGTGCGTAAGTGGGCCCGATAGCCATACCGGTCACCGAAAAACTCGTCCCACTCGAGTGCGTAGGATCCAAAGACGTGGTGAAGGGGATATCGCCGGACATCAGGGAATGCACCCCAATACCGATGGCACCCTTATCACCAAGATTCCATACCACCGCTGCACTGAATAGCGTCATTTCAGCGAAGTATTTCGTATACGAGACCCCAACAGCGCCGTTCCCTTCCGTGAAAACCATACCTGCCTGGTTTGTCAGAGCTGAGAAAGCGCCCAAATCGGTATACGATGATGCAGAAGACGCGAGCCCGGCAATGCGTGCATTAGAATCCAGCGTAAGGAACTTTGCCGCGGCGGTCCCACGTTTCTCGACAGCGTGCACCGGTACTGCAAATGCAACCAGCAGTCCAACAATGACACTCCATCGTAAAAATGATTTCATTAGAACAACCTCCCTGCATGGAACCCGCCCTGCACACCGCAGAAATGCGGTGTACAGGGATGGGTTTCAATTTACCGCCGGACATAAAGTTTTAACGTCTTGGCGAAGTTCACACCACCAATTTCCGCTTCTACCACACAAATGTAGAGACCGCCGGAAACCGGTACGTTACTGACATTCTTCAAATCCCAACTGGTCACGCCGCCGACCGTCTGCGTTTGAGACGCGTCGGGTACGTTAAACTGACGGACCAACAATCCGGCCGCATCGAAAATCGTGACTCGGGACGGAACGGGCATATTAAAGAACTTAACGGACTGTGACTGTGAAGCCAGATCCCACTGCGCCTGGAAGACGAAGGGGTTCGGGGCCACAGTTATCAGAGACAAGAATTCCGCTGTCCCACCTGTGACGCTATTACGCACCTTGGTGGTCGGAATCACTTCCTGCCCTGGCACCTGCGGTCCAACGGTCCGGCCACGGAACGGGGTCCGTTCCATTGGCGTTCATCGTGTAGAAACTTTCCAGACCGACGATAGTACGGTTATTTACCGTGTTCGTCGAGCCGGTCGGATCCTGCAACACACTGTCAAAATCCTTCTGGGTCGCGCTTTCGCCATCTACGGAAGCGAGATAGTACCAGTAGCTGAAACCGATCAGCGGTGTACGGTCTTCGAAGATATAACCGCTCTTACCGACCAACCGGGTATCGACTAAAATGTCACCTACACTGGTGATGCCGGCCGTACCCGTACCGATTGCGGCAGCATACCGAGTGGGGAAAGTAGCAATCGCCCAAGCGGTAGTGGCGCCCACTGTGGTATTGGCAGTGCCAATCTGAGTGGAGCTGGGTTCGGTTTCGATCGTATCACCGGTATAAGGTGCAACTCGGTCGGCACTATCCAGCGGATTTTTGTAGGTAACCAAGGCCGGCGGGGCAAACGTGTTCGTTTGATCCCCAACCTTGCCGAATCCGGCGATCTGAACATACGGACCCGCAAAACCGGGTGCCGCAAACCTGTTCACATCACCTGTAACAAAGGCGAACACACCACCGATGTTGTAATCAGCACCGATGACAAGGCCTTCCTGGATAAACCGGGCGTACGGATGGGAAAGTTCAACCGCAGCAGCGGTTGGACTGGTCACGTCGATAACAGGTGACGCGTCCCCGCCGCTAAGCCCCATATTCGGCGGAATGATCGTACTGTTATAACCCACCGGATGAGCAATGTCAGACAAGGGCATCTGATCAATAAAACCGGATGCGCGATATAACCGATAAGACAACATATCGGCCGTACCGGTACCCGGATCAATTGCGCTCTCTGCATTGTTCTCCCACGCTATCGCAATCGTACCATTGTTCGTCGGGAAGACGGACAAGGTCGGCGGCGGTGGCGGATGGAACAGCGTACCACTGTCGGCGCCGCGACCAAAGTTAATGGTCTCGGTGGCGCCTGTTACTGAACCATCTGCGTTATACGTCGGGATGATACGGTCGTTGGAGCCATCCCAATAATACGTATCATTGGCGGCATTGTACTTACGCTGCATCCATACGTCGAGTGCACGCAGGTATACATCATAAATACCATCTTTGCCGGCACCAACCATATCGACTTCCCAGATGGTGAGATCTTCACCAGGGGCTTTGTTGTACGGCCCCCAACCGATCATGTTCCGATCGCAACCGGTGGTCGAGGTGATTTCCTTACGATCGCCACCCGTGTACGGATCAGGCACGACCGCGGACATCACGCCATCGAGTTGGAAAAGGCTGATGTTGTCATAACGCCCTTTTGCCAGACCGATGCCTGCTGCCATACCGGGATTTCCGGCCTGCGTCAGGTTACGCGGATCGCCCCAGAGCAGACCAAGACCTGCATTGGGCTGACCTGGTGAGGTCTTTGCGGTCCAACTGCTGATATCCGTATTCTGCTCCAATAAAGCCCCGCCGGTGAACATATCCGGATTCGGACTAAAATCGAGCGGCTGTGAAGGCGCCGTTCCAACGGCTGGATCGCCTGGATAGGATTTCAGATACTTGGACGCGGACATAGCGTACCAGTTGAAAACACCTTTCCAGTCAGATTCCCACCAGCTATGAACCTGGAACAGACCCACCGACGGCGCATCATACATATCGAGAGCGGCCACGGCACCCAGATCGCCGGTGGCACCTGTACCGTCACCCTCAAGAACCATCAAGGAACCTTCACCCATATGCAGCGGGTTGAAGTTCTGACGGATATTTGACCAGATGTAATCATCTACACCGGCGCCGCCGGGATCATCTTCGTCGAACATGGTGGCAAAACCCGTATAAGTACGAGGTCCGTACGGTGCAGCTGTACGGCCCGAGTTACGCAGGTCCGACGGTACCGAACGCGGCATGAACTCAAGGAACATACCTGTCGGCGTCTTGTCGTCACCACCACGGTTTTCGTTGATATTGTTCGAGTTCGGGTCCAGACCAGTCGGAATGTCGAAGTCATAGTTGAACACCATGAAGAAGTTTCTCACGGTGACACCTGTTTCTTCTAACACGCCGTCACGATTCACATCCACATCACCAGTCGTTTTCAAGACATGGCGCAGCAGAATGAAATCGTTGGTATGGTTGTACCCGAAACTGAAGCTGTACGATTGCCGTTTTATATCAATACCAACATTGTTGTAGTATTCCGTTTCCGTTATAAACGGTTCACGGTATCCACCGGGACCGGTCGTCGCACCAGCAAAACCGGCGCTGCCGACACCACCCTGGTCAGACCAGTAACCGAACGGGCCTGAGATGGGGGTATGTGGCGGATTACGGTACACATTGTTGGTACCAACAAATGAGCCTTCAGCAAAAGCGCCAGGCGCTGCTGCTGCTGCTATCGGCAGATAAGCAGTAATACCCTGTCCAGATGCCCATAGTGGGGAATCAAACCCACCGGCAGGCACCGTAAACGAAGGCATTCCCATACCGGGACTCATTGAACGGCCGGCTCCACGCCAACCCTTCTCGGTATAGTTGTCGGTCAACTCCGAGTTCATGATGGCCATATATTTCTGACCACCAGTGAAGGGTTGTTGTTTTTCACCGACAGCCAGCTCAGTAGGGATACTGGATCCCTGGAGAGTTGCAGTCATTTTGGCCGCTGCGCCGCCACTTTGGGCACGACGTAATGCAGCCTCTTTGTCCGGATCGCGCGACAACGCTGTGAGATACTGTGCTGCTCCCAACGTTGCCACTGTCGCTAGGACGACTGCGCCGGTTACAGCATATCGACGCCATTTCATCAAAACGATCCTCCTTTAACGTAGCCTTGCTATAAGACTACAACAACCAACAAAATTTACTCCCGTCATTCAGACTCGTCTGATTGGCGGGTATTTACAATTACCACGAAAGGTTGAAACCGACCCAGATATCACGCGGCGTGTTGCCCTGTGTGCCGATACCACCGATGGGACCGCCGATAAAACCAACGGGATCACCGCGGCGTACCCAGCGATCGGAATTGGGGCTGTTACCTATCGTGTAAATATTGGTACGGTTGAAGATGTTGTTGATCTGAGAGAATACGCCTAGACGCGTTCCACCCACGTTGAACACCTTCTGAGCATACATGTCGGTCGTCACCGTCCATGGTGCGCGACGGGATGTCTGAAGCAACTGCAACGGATCGACTGTAGACTCGTTTTTCGTACGGAACTCATTACCGCTCTGCGCTTTTGTCAAGAAAGACGCGCTGATGCCGTAAGGCAGTTCGACCAGCAAGTTCGTCACCATTCGATGACGACGATCGAACACAGAGTTCTGTCTCAAATACGTGGACACCGTGGGTGTGCCGTTAAGCAGATCATAATTGTTCGTGATGGACTCGCGCACCCCTGGAGGCGTGTTCAAATCACTCACAAACGACACCGTGTAGTTCGCACGTAGGGAGAACCGATTCGCCATTTGACGACGGAAGGACACCTCGAAACCGCGGGAATCCTGCGCGAACGTCGGTAACAAAATCGTGATTTCCCGTTGGGAACCGCCGATAAAACCGGCTTCCGGGTTGATGAACCAGGCCAGAGGCAGATCATTCACATCACGGAAATAACCCGTGATATCGAGATAGTATCCGGGATAAACTTCAGTCTGGAGACCCATCTCATAATTTGTGGCCTTCTGGTAAGGCAGATCGGGATTACCGTGATTACGTTCGAACGGATAACTCTGTACCAGGCCGTCATACAGGTTCGACAAAGACGGACGCTGGTTGAAGATACCATAAGAATAGTGCAATGCGGCACGATCTGTGATCGGATGAGAGATACCCAGGCGCGGGGCCAAAGCCGTCTTGATCGACGGAGATTCGGTCCGGTACTGAGGATCATCATCCGCAGCCGAAGGGCCGGAACGCGGTTTGAAACCATTGACTGCATTGGCTTTGGCATCCATAATATCCAGACGCACACCAGCGTTCACAACCAGACTACCGTATTCGATGCGATCCTGAGCATACATGAAGTATTCGGTCGGAAATACATGGTATTCCCAGCCGGACAGCACTTCAAGATTATCGGTTGCAATCGCATTCAGATCGTTGAACAACGCAGGCGCGTTACCTGAAGCGGTACCGCGACGGCTTTCGTGATAGTCATACAGATTTACGCCTACACCGGCCTTGACCTGGTGGTTCGAGGTCATCTGGCTGGTAATGGCAAAAGAGATGTCCGTTTTGAAGGGACGAATGTCTGCATAATTACCACTGAGGATATCGTTATATGCTGCATCCCCATAAACCCTGTAACCAACATTCGGACGCCCGGCTGCTTCCAGCGGCGTATAACCGAGGGAACCAGCAGCCAAGTTACGATCGGGCAACGGAGCCTTCCCAAACTTCGGGTTATAAGACTGGTTGTACTCACGCAGATGACTCATACGGATTTCGTAAAACGTCCTCGGACTGAGGGTATGCGAGAAGCCTAAGTTGAAGTGCAACTGTCCGTTAAAAGACTGATTGCGACCTTCCTCATTGTACTTGTCAGCATAGGTTCCGTTCCGTTGACCCTTCTTGCTGAAGAAGCCCGCATCCTGAATGAGACCTGAGAATGAAACCTTCATGCTGGAGCGCGGCCGATATGTCATCTTCGTGAAGAAGTTGAGCAGACGGCTGTAATCGTTAGGATCACGTCCCCAGCTTTCCGAAAAACGACCGGAAGCGAACCAGTTCAGCTTACTGCCGAGCGGTCCACCCATGCCCCAGTCAAACTGGGTCGGGCGTTTTTCAGTTCGGTTGTTACGAGCAAACTGATTGTATTTATCGGGATGCCATGAACGATCTACCGCACCACTGTTCAGTAGAGCAACCGTGCGGCCTTCAGTCAGGTACGACCAGGCAGCCGCATCAGCTTCCGGTATGATATGATCATAATCCCAATAATAATTTTCGCGACTGAAACTCGCGGTCCAATTGGAAACCGAACCCGACGTATCCAGTTTGGAGAACGGATTTTTCATCACGAGCCCATCTTCGAGCCGTGCAGCGTCGTTGTTGAAATCATTGGTCGCCGTTATAGCGCCATTGATCAAAGCCCGCATATCGCCGTCGTTGATCTCACCGGCTGCAAGCGCCGTAGCCAAATCGAGATCTGGTGGCGTGACCCAATTGAGACCTTTTTGACCGAGTGTGCGGAACTCCATGTTCCCGGTAAATTGTGCGCCGCCGTCCTTGGTCACTACAGAGACTATGCCGGACAGAGCGTTTACATATTCTGCATTAAAGGTACCGGTCTTAACTTCCAGCTCCTGAATCATAAACGGGTTGACGGTAAACGCCTGGCCCGTATTGCCACGCTGGGACGTCACGGTAGCTCCGTCCACAGTCGTCTGTTGATCCTGGGCGCGACCACCGCGCAGATTACCGGCAAAACTCCCAGCCGTCGTCAACGCTATTTCAGCGATGCTGATTATCGGCAGGGCTTTAATTTCTTCGGTATCCACAATAGTCCGGCTGGAGGTCAGACTCTTCTCCACCAACGCACGCTCGGCCACCACCTCTACAGCTTCGGCGGCTTCGAGAATCGTGGATTCCAGTGAAAAATCCAAACGCGTGGTTACATCGGCATTCACCCTCGCATTAATAACACGCAAGGGAACAAAGCCGATCACATTAACCACGAGTGTGTATTCACCAGGCGGCACATTTAATATAAAGTACTCGCCGTTCTCATTTGCCATCGCGCCCATCACTGTCCCTTCAACACGGACACTGGCGGCCGGCAACGGTTCCCGAGAAGCTTTATCAACCACGACGCCGGAAATTTTTCCAACCGTCTGGGCTAATGTGCTTGACGAGATACTGAGCACTACCGCGAAAACGAATGCAACGCGTAGCGCTCGTGAGATTGTGATAAACATTCGATTTACTCCTCTTTGCAGTCAGACACCCTTCTAAAAGTGACTGTCAGCGCGCCCCGCTTGCTGACTGTGTCGTCATCTTAACCATATGAATTAATTGTTCGAAATACGTTTCTCAACTCACCTCCTTTTTATGAAACAACAGTGGGGCTTGAATTGATTAAAGTAATTATTACGTTAATTAACACCCAATTATATGTCGGTCACCTGATTGCGAATAGATGGCCGATAACACGCTTGATTAAACCTCATTGACTACCAACAATAAGAATGGCACCGTACCGCTTTACAGCAGAGCCTAACTTTGATCTATAAATAGTAACGGCATTCTTGTCGCAAACAACGTGCCAACTTACATACGGATTATATGTTTTTCAAAGATTATTGTTTTAAAGTCGCTGCGGCTCTTGGGAAACACGTCCTGCAACTTATTGTTTTTTCCGATCACGGTCTTTCAAAAATCGTCTGCCAGGTACGAAGGTGCGAAATAATTTTCATGTTTCATACCGAAACGAATTGCATCATTTTGTGATCTGCATCACACTTCATTCATTTGAAACTTCAAAGCAGCCCGTCATCGGCGTACATATACCGAAAAACGTTCTTGACAACGCATTCCGTTCCAAGATATTGTAAAGTGCGTCGTCACAGGCAGGAATCAAGTGATATAGCCAACGCATTTTGAATGAGCGAAAGGCCAGTATACAGCGATACGGATGAATAGTCAATAGATTATTTCAAAAAATATCAAAATATAGATGTGGATTCAAAGACAAGCGTGAATACCCAGGAGAAAGAATAACATGGAATATCGGGCCCGGTTTCAATGTATCAGCGGCTGTGATGAAACATATCGGTTGAACGAAGTGGTGTATCGTTGTCATTCTTGCGGTGGTCTGCTGGAGGTCGTTCACGATATGGACCAATTGAAGACCCGAAGTGCCGCCGCCTGGATGCGTCTGTTCGACGACCGTTACAGGCGGAATGAATATCCCTACGGCAGCTCGGTATGGGGCAAAAAGGAATGGGTCTGTCCAGCGGTCGATGATGACAACATCGTCTCCATCTATGAAGGAGGCAGCAACCTGTTCTGGGCAGAAAGATTAGGAAAAGAGATCGGCCTGGACGACCTGTGGATCAAGCAGAGCGGTAACAATCATACCGGATCATTTAAAGATCTGGGGATGACCGTTCTGGTCTCGATGGTCAATCAAATGATCAAAGAGGGCAGAGATATCCGGGGGATTGCCTGTGCGTCTACAGGCGATACGTCGGCATCTCTGGCCGCTTATTGCGCTTATATCGGCATTCCGGCCATTGTGTTTCTTCCTAAAGACAAAGTATCCATCACGCAACTTATTCAACCCATATCCAACGGCGCTCTGACCCTGTCTCTCGACACCGATTTCGATGGCTGCATGGAAATCGTACAACAGGTGGCGGAAAATGAACATATTTATCTGGCCAATTCCATGAATTCATTACGCATAGAAGGCCAGAAAACCATCAGCGTGGAGATTGTTCAGCAGTTTGATTGGGAGGTACCGGAAATCATTATTATACCCGGCGGCAATCTGGGTAATGTGTCTGCGCTGGGTAAGGGCTTCCTTATGATGGAAGAACTTGGCCTGATCAACAAACGTCCCCGCATCGTCTGTGCCCAGGCCGCCAGGGCTAACCCGCTGTATCAAAGCTATCTGACCGGTTTTGCAGAATATGAACCCGTAACTGCTCAAAAGACCGTAGCCAGCGCCATACAGATCGGCAATCCCCTCAGCTAAAAGCATTCAACGGCACCGTCGAACAGGCCACAGAAGATGAAATCGCCAATGCGGCCGCCCGGGGCGACCTGACCGGCCTGTATAACTGTCCGCATACGGGCGTGGCACTGGCCGTTCTGTTTAAAATGGCCGCCCGGGGCGAAATTCAACAGAAGGACCGGGTAATCATTATTTCCACAGCCAACGGCCTGAAATTCACCGACTTCAAAGTAGACTATCACGAAGACCGACTGGAAGATGTAACGGCCCGGTATAACCATCAACCCGTAGAGCTGCCGGCCCGGTATGATGATGTCGCGCGTGTTCTGGATAAGATGCTGGGAGTATAACGACCTATGAACCGATCTCATGATATCCTGTTTTTTCTGTTAAGCATGACGGTATGCTTCTGCGCTTGTGGCGGCCCAGGCAGGTCACGTGATTCGGACAAACGTTTTGAGCCGCGTTTACAATTTAGTCTCCAGGCTATCCTCAATCAGCCGACGCTGCGTCCTATGACCATCGGTCTTAAAGTCGTCTCTCTGGCTACGGGCGATACGCTCTTCGCCCATCGGTCGGCCGGTCTTTTTCATCCGGCGTCCAATACAAAATTGTTTACCGCCGTCAGCGCCTTGCGTGTTCTGGGCCCGGATTACCGATTTCTTACGACGATCTTTGCAGATCCTGACCTCGGTATCCGGGGAGATACGCTGTCGACCAATCTCTATCTTTACGGTCGGGGAGATCCGTTCTTTAGCACGGATGACCTGGATCGCCTGGCCGGGACCATCGCCGCATTCTATCCGGTTGTGATCGCGGGAGATGTCATCCTGGACGATTCGTACTTCGATACCGTGCCCCTCGGTGAGGGCTGGATGTGGGATGATGTGCAATACGGCTACTCCGCCCAACTCAGTGCGATGACGATCAACAGCAACTCCGTACAGGTGAATATCATGCCGGGAGATGCGGTCGGCGCACCGGTTGCGGTACGTATTTCTCCTTCTACGGCGTATTTGACCTTTGATGTAAAGGCCACCACGATGTCGGCAGGCTCGGAGTCCATTGCGCCGCTACGCGTACAACGCCACTGGCAGACGCGACGCAACATCATCACCATTACCGGAGCTCTTCCGCTTGGCGCCGGTGAACGCCGCTTTATCCGAACCGTGGAAGAACCGGGTTTATACGCCGCCCGATTGCTCAAAGAGCAACTGCATGCCCGAGGGGTGTACGTCACCGGGAGGGTGCGCCGCGGCAAAACGCCCTACCGAGCGAGGGCGCTTGCCACACATAAGTCGGAACCGTTAACGACAACGGTCACGAAAATGTTGAAAAACAGTGATAATCTGTCGGCGGAGCTCCTCATCAAAACGATGGGACAGCATCGATCGGGTGAGACAGGGACGAGCCAGGGCGGGTTGCGCGCTGTCCGGCAAGTTTTAACTGAATATGTCGGCCTGGATACGTTATCCTATCGATTTGCCGATGGATCAGGACTGTCCTTTTATAATCTGGTCACCCCCGATCAAACGATTGCACTGCTCGCGGCCGTGTATCAAGACACGACGCTCAGAACGTCGCTGATGGAAGCCCTACCGATCGCCGGAATGGATGGCAATCTGAAAAATCGCATGAAGGGTACTGAGGCAGAAGGCATATTGCGCGCAAAAACAGGGACGCTATCGGGCGCCAGTTGTCTGAGCGGGTTTGTATATACGCAGGATGGCGAGCCGCTCGTTTTTTCGATTATGATGAATAACTACGTTGGTTCATCAGCGACCGCGCGACGCGCCCAGGATGAGATTGGTGCTGTGCTCGCTGGATTCAGCAGAAAATGATCCTGATTTTGATTGTTATTGTTTGTGAGTTGTGAGTTGTGAGTTGTGATTGAAAGATCTTAATAACTCGTTGAAAATGAACGCCTTTTCAATTACAATTTCTGATCCCTTCGGGCTCCGGCGAACGCTACGCGGTTCATAATTCAACAATCATTCATTAGAAGGACTTGCCATGTCTGATCCACATGAACAAAAACGGGTAACACGCGACCACTACTATCAGAAAACAGAGCTGGCCGGACGGCTATTTGCTATATTGGACTGGCAGGTAACAGACCGGAATTTAACTTTGATCCCCCACCTGTCCCGGGCCATACGGCGTGGCGAGGTCCTTGAAATTATCCTCACCGATGAAAAAGACGCCCAACCTGGTGATACGATCAATCGCGTAGCTTATGTCGGATTCATTGAAATGGGAGAAACGGGCCTGCTGGTCAGTGGGGACAGGGTAAAGATTGGAGAAGAAGAGATAACCACCTGAACGTGGTTCTTCGCGTTGACGAGCCTAAGACCGGCCGGGAGATGGATTTGACTTTAGATACGCTGTGCCTATTCGCCGGTATTCAGGAAGATCGAAATCTAAAAATTGGATTCTAGAAAATGGTGCGTTTACAGTTCACCAATTCCCCTTCAGTTCCTCGTAGAGCGCCACGAAATTGTCATAGCGGCCATGCGATATGAGGCCCTCCTCTACGGCTTGTTTAACACCGCAGCCCGGCTCATGTATATGGGCGCAATCATGAAATTTACAGGTATGGATATATTTCGACAGGTCGGGAAACATCCCCGGTAACTCTTCGGGCGTGATATCCCACAGGCTGAATTCACGGATGCCGGGTGTATCAATAACCAGGCCGCCAACATCTAACTTGTGCCCTGCCAGGTAGGATGTGGTATGACGACCTTGGCCTGTAGACCGGTTGACTTCGCGTACTTTAAGGCCAAGGCCGGGTTGGAGCGCGTTTAATAGAGACGTTTTGCCTACCCCTGAAGGGCCGGCAATGGCAGATATCTTCCGAGACAGGAGTTTACGAAGCTCGTCGATACCCAGTCCTGTCAGAGCGCTCGTTGGGATAATTCGGTAGCCGACCTGTTTATAGGTCTCTTGAATATCCGGACTCTCTAAGGTCCAGAGATCCATTTTGTTCAGGCAGATGATCGGCGTCAGGGTTCCAGCCTCCGCAGCCACAAGCAGCCGATTCAACAGGCGGATGTTGGGCACGGGATTTTTTACTGCCAGGACGATGATCAAATAATCCGCATTGGCGATCATGATCTGTTCCACCTGCCGGCGTCCCGGTGCCTTGCGTGATAATTTAGACCGGCGTGGCAGCACCTCTTCGATAGCTCCTGAATTATCATTTTCCTGTTTACTGATACGTACCCGATCTCCAATGGTCACAGGGTTTATCACCCGGATTTGACCCACATTTTCGACGGTATGATATCGGTCGTCCCTTTCTGGATAGACCAGGGTTTTTCTCAACTTGCTACGCAAGGTGCAGGCCACGACGCCTGTGTCCGTTTCGACATCGAATGCATTGCGGTGTTCGCGGACAACAGTTCCTTCATCATTGATCATAGCATCCCTCATCCTACACACAGATCATACAGCAGTTTCTTCATAATCAGATGGGGCGAACGGGCGCTGGTTTTCAGCGACATGTCTGCCTGATATAGTGCTTCAAATCCGCCATGAAGATCCCGGACGGTCAACAATCCGGCCTGGGCCGCATATTGTGCAAAAAACTTATTAAATCCCCAGCCGAGTTTTAACGATCTTTTGATTTCTTCATCCGATTGCCGTTCCCGCTTCATCAAACGGATTTTCCACAGAATACTCAAGTGGCGGACCAGGATGGCCACGAGGGCAAGGGGAGATTCTCCCGCGTCCATGGCACGCATATAGGCTTTATGCGCCTGGGTCAGGTCTTTCTCTCCGATGGCTTGTGCCAGGTCAAAAACCGTACCGGCCCTTGATGGACCCATGATGGCTTCTACATCCGCCGCCTCAATGGTGCGCCGGTTTCCCACGAAAACGACCAGTTTTTCCAGTTCGCTTGCCAATTCTCCTAAATCGGTGCCCACAATGGCCTGAAGCTGATGGCCGGCTTCATTGGACAGGCGTTTTTTAAAGGGGCGCACATGCTGCTGTAACCACCCCGGAATACGCTCAGGGTACAGGGCATAGAAGACCACCGATGTGGCCGCCTTACTCAAACGACTGTATAATTTTGTTTTCAGGTCGACTTTGGGGGTGACCAATACGAGGCAGGTCTTTCTGAGGCAATCGGTGGAAATCCCTCACGACGATGATGCGTCGTTCCGCCATCATTGGTATGGTGACTGCAAGGGTTAAAACGGTGGTGGCATCCGTATGGTCCCCATTCATACTATCCAGGCAGAATTCTTCCGTGCCGGGTTCGATAATGGCAGCAGTCAGTTGCCGAATCGCTTCCTCTTTTAAGAAGTTTTCATCTCCGGAAAAAAAATAAACAGAATCAACTTTGTTTTTTTCCAGTCGCTTCGTTAATTCTTCAGGTTTCACTCCTGCGACAAGCCTTCTTTCGTCAGCACAGTTACAAGGTTTTTGCCTGCCTGCTTCGATTTGTACAGGGCCCGGTCCGCTCGATCCAGGGTATCATATCCGCCTTCATCACCTGTCAGACAACTGACACCGAGGCTGACGGTGATTTTTTTTGCCGGGATCCGCTCTTCTCCCTTGAAAACCGCATCGTCTACTGCTTTTTCCAAACTGGTTGCCGGGAGGATCATGACGAACTCTTCGCCTCCATACCGGGCGGTAATGTCTGTCTCACGTGTATGATCCTGTAATATGTGAGAGAGTTTACTCAGGACATCATCCCCTTTTAAATGGCCGCAAGTATCGTTGAACTGTTTAAAAAAATCAATGTCTATCATAATAATCGACACGGGTCGATCATACCGGCGTGACCGGTGGATCTCTTCATCGAGCCGTTCTTCAAAATAACGGCGGTTATGCAAACCGGTCAACCCATCTGTAATAGCCAGATGTTGGGAACGGCGTTCATCCATCACTTTACGGATGCGGATATCGAGCAAATTCGGCACCACCGGTTTCACAATGAAATCGGCAGCTCCCTTCTTCATCGCTTCTATAGCTACATCCGGTGACCCGTACCCCGTCATGACCAGGACCATGGGTGGATGATACATCTGGCGGATTTTCTCCAACACCGTGAACCCGCTTACAGGGCCCAGCATCAAATCCAGCAGGACCACATCGAATTGCGTTTTTCGAAGGGTTTCCAGTGCTTCATCTGCGCTCATCGCCACTTCGATGTCGTATCCCATTTCGGTCAACATGTCATCAAATAAATCGCACAAGAGCACCTCATCATCAACAACAAGCACCTTTATCATTGTGATCCCTTCCAAATTTCAAAAAAGCAAAGAATTTATTTCTAATCAGGTGTGCCCGGGTGAATGCTATATAAAATAGATATTCATGTCAAGATAGAATAGCATATTTCAAAACGTTGATGTAAATTACCGGCTGGAGTTACACCGTTTTACGTACCGGGGCGATACCGACACTGTACACTAATGCCCGTTCTCTACGGTGATCTATATCACGGATGGGTGTAAATTCTTGCAGGCGGCCATCAGTCAATCGGTCAATGGGAAGCGGCAGGTGAAGGACACATTATGAAGGATATATCGGATGGCATATAATAGTGTGCTGTTCAAGCGGTTGGAGGCACTGTATCATACCTTCGACCTATCCATGTTATCTCCTGATCCACTTGAGGTCGTCCGTCGGTTTTCTGAACCGGCGGATCAGGAGACGGCCGGCTTGATTGCAGCGGTGCTGGCTTATGGACGGGTGGAACGCATTGTCTACGCTGTTGAACATCTATTTCATTTAATGGATCATGCGCCGTATGAGTTTATCTGTCATTTTGACTTCGAACGAGATGGTAGACGTTTTGATTCATTTGTGTATCGCTTTTCACGCGGGCAGGATATTGTCGCGCTTTTAACCCTTATGCAACAGGCCCTGCGAGGCTATGGGAGCCTTGGCGGCCTTTTTGCCGCCGGGTATCATGCATCCGATCCGCATACCGGGCCGGCGCTGATCCGTTTTGTGGAGACCTTGCTTGATTACCCTTGCCCACTATACCCGGATGCCCGCATTCCCCAGAAGGCGGGTGTACGCTATTTTTTACCCTCCCCTCGCTCCGGCAGCGCCTGTAAACGGTTGAATTTGTACCTGCGCTGGATGGTCCGTCACGATTTGATCGACCTGGGACACTGGCAGGGCATTTCACCGGCAAAACTGATTATGCCTATAGATACCCACGTGGCTCGTATATCCCGTAAGCTGGGGTTAACGAAAAGGCGGCAGGCGGATTGGAAAATGGCGGAAGAAGTGACGAAAGCATTGGGCGTCTACGATCCTGATGATCCTGTGAAATATGATTTTGCCCTCTGTCATTGGGGGATGAGGGAGGTGCGGGAGGGCGGGGGAGATCCAAGTGATTTGGTGATTGAAAAGTAAAACCAGACAACCATCAGTCAACCTCGAACCGCTCGTATCGTGTCCGCAGGACACATGCCATCAGCCAATTGGGCAACCAGTCAATGGGACAGGGTGACATAGGGAGGGCTGATGCAGGGCAACGTAGGAAAGGTGGCGTCGCAGGGCCGGATAAATTTGCGCTTATTTAATTGCCGGTCCTTAGTTCCCGAGGTGGGAGACCAGTTCGAATATCTGCATACGCTGGCCGTTAGTGGTTATGCCCCACTGCCATCTCAGGTGGGCGTGTTTTGAATAGGCATAATCAAGGGTCAATCCGATTTCCGTACCGAGGGTACGACCCGGTGTGCCTTCCCCAATTCGTGCCAGTTGGAGTCGGCCTGTCAATCGGGGCAGGCGTCCCTCCAGGTGAGCGGATAGACGTCTTAGATTCCGCAGGCCGGGACGATAAAAAAATGCAGCCTTTTCCAGCGTATTCCGATATCCGAATTGCTGAAACCCTTCATCTACATTCGGCGTACCGGGTTGATCTCCAGAGCCAGCCCAGTAAGCTCCCCCGATGGACAGGTGATCCGACATCTGCACCTGGATACGGCTACGGACCGCCCAGGCACGTATTCGGCGCTGTCCTGTGACCGGCACCGAGGTGTCCCCACGTTGTATGACGCCGGTCCATTCGGCCTGGGTCAGTCGATGCCATGTCATCGAAGAGGACACACCGACAATTTTAACATTATTGCCGATACCGTCACTACCGCCGGCTTTTGAATTAATCAGACCATACAACCGACCCCGGATATTGGCGGTTTTCCAGCGGAGCTGCGGTCCCCAGAGATCAATGTCATCCGACGATTTTCCTGGTTGATCTATGTTTTTTCCCTCGAATACCTGCCACTGTCCCCAATCGGCCGTAAGCTGTGGCGAGATCTGCCAGATCAGGCGTCCGCCGACATAATCATACATCGTGAACAAGGGATACGCAACCTGCTGACGGCCAACGACCAGGGCCAGTTGATCGAGACCGAGTCGATCCAGTCGGATGCTTGCCTCCTTCAGACGGGCATTTACAGACACCTCATTACCCCAGACTACAAAGTCCCGGTCTGCATTAACAGATCGGGCTGTCAGGGTGAAACGTGTGGTGATCCTTTCACGAAATGTTGCTTGAAAACCACCCTCTAAATGGTACTGCCAGAACCCGACTCTACCAGGCATCCAAGGTTGCGCAGGTATTTCACCATATTGTCCGCGCACATCAAAACGGCCGTGCCCGGCCAGTCTTGTCCCGTCGGTGCGGTACAGATCCACGCTTTGAGCTTCAGCAGACAGAGAGGAGGTCACCGAGAGAAGAAGGTGGAGATATAAAAGGAGATAAGGTGGGACGATCCGGTGACGTGGTGACGTGGTGACGTGGTAAGTTAGGCGCACGGGTTTTAAGAGATTGCTTTAACAGATACGGACATCATCTGTTTTTCGAAGTGGTATCGACATTCCCCCCTGGCGTGGTGCAGTCTGGCACATCCGGGGACGGTACAATAGTGTGGACGGTATTCACGCTCCGGGGTAAGCCGACCGAACATGCGAATCTGACGGTAGTGTTTACCGCAATATCCATGCGCTCTGTGTTTGCCTTCACATCCATCTACCTTGCACATGGCATACCGGCCTCGCGGCGCATATTCTCTATGGATCATCAGACGTTTATGACGTCGAACCTGAATGTAATGCTTATTACAATACCCACAGGTCTTTATCGAATCCCTGCATCCATTGACCTTACACGGCCTCTTTCGTTCTTGTACGGTGTCCATATGGTTCTATTCTGCCAGGGCCGGATCTGTATCATCATCGCACCTACGCGAGCTAACGAGTAGAAACCATCACCCAACCGGGAAGCGGCCTGTGTACGGTTCTATGATGATTTTACTACCTTCAATATATGCAATTTCCGGAGAGCTGTCGGAAGGCGGCAGATCTCCGAGATCTTTGTCCTCCGGCGGTAGAGCCAAACGATCGGCGATTCGTATTCTATTAGGATCAAGTGTTAACGCTATGATCACAGCGGACGTATTGCCGGCGGCGCCTGCATGCGCATTACCCTGGAGCACCCCCATCACGATGACGTCGCCATCAGCCCTTACTTCCGCCCCCGGATTCACGTTTCCGAGAATAACGATATTCCCCGAGGATGACAGGGACATATCCGAACGGCAGTGCTGCCTCACGATCACGGTTTTTTCGCTTCCGCCGTCAGATCGTGGAGAAGAGGGCGTAGCGGAAGATGGTTTAGGCACACCTGCTCGTTCTGCTGACGGCCGGCCATTAACCGGATCTGGCGGGATAACTTCTACCGGGCAACCATATTCCTGTTCAAATCGTCCAAACAGCGCCTGCTCTTCACAAATAATACTGCTCAACCGAAGCTGGAATGCTTCCAGCATGGACCGTATGGAGATCAGTTCTTCCGGGGGAAATACACGGGAACCGAGATTAAGTTTCAGGTCGGAATTTTTATAAAACTGAGCATGGGCCTGCAGCCGTGTATTCAATGCCGACAACAAGTCGATCAACGGTGCCTGCGTATCACAGACGATACTGACCCCGTCTTGTGTGGCGCGAATCTTGATCAGGTTTTGTTGTTGCAAGTCCCGGATTTCCTATGGGCGACGCTGCGAAGCCGTGAGACTTGAAGTTTCGTAGTCTCCCTGCCTACCTTTTTGAAATTAGAAAAGATGTCCTAAGTATAGGAAACCGCCTTTTTATGTCAAGCGTTATTTTCATACTGATGGTACACAGCATACTGCATTTTGTAGGCTTGTAATCTCAGGCACCACAATATATTGTGTTTTCCCATTTAAACGGGTCACATCTCTTACCCTTTACAGAATGGATGTTTACAGGATTGGCCGGCGGGCTCCGGACGACGAAATACAGGTTGTTTCAGCGCCTTTGGCCATCGGCGATTCTGCTTGATGTGCATCCATATGTACCCTATTATACAAAGAATAGGGATCTTCAATAGAACGACCCCTAACGACATTACATATAGTGAAAGAGAGATTAAGACCGAGAATCATGTTCGCTATCCTCAAAGGAGCCTGCCATGAGTGAGCACACGAATGAATCAGCAGAACCTTCGAATGAACCTGTGAATGGGCTCGCGAATGAACCGACAAGCGAACCGATGGCCTTTCCGCAACGGGTAATCAACATCTTTTTTTCACCCGGCCAGGTCTTCCAGAGTTTACGGGAACACCCATCGTTCATTCCGCCGATGATCGTTGTTATGCTGCTGTCGATGGCCACCGTGCCGGTAATGGCGCCGGTGAATGAGAAAGTGGCTATCGAACAAATGCGGCAGCAGAATCCTGATGTAACTCAAGAGCAGATAGACCAGGTCGCCTCAATTACGTCCGGTCCGGTCGGTATTGGTATCGGTATGGTAGCAGTGGTGATTATGGTCCCTGTTATGTCGCTCCTCATGACCCTCATCTTTCGCACCCTTTTCCAGGCCGTTTTCGGCGGTAATGTGTCGTTTAAGCACGCGCTGAGCGTCTTGACCCATGCCAGTCTGATCAACATCCTGGGCATTGGCATGACCATACTCATGATCTACTCCACGCAAAAGGTCGGGTCCACATTGAGTTTAGGGGTTCTCGTACCGTTTCTCGAAGAGGAAAACATCATTTACATCGTTCTGAATGGCATTGATGTGTTTACCGGTTGGTGGCTCTGTCTGCTTTCAATCGGTTTCGGGATTCTCTATGATATGCCGACCAGGCAAGACAGCGTTTGTGATGACATTTGGTTCTATTATTCCAGGCATGTAGGAAGACGGCAGGTAGGCGATGGGGGAGGGCAGGTTTTCAATCAGTCAATCGGGCAGGTGGGCACGTAGGGCATACGGCACGCCGTGTGTGTACATAAGGATTATTTCATGTCAAACCGTACTAAACTAATTATAGGTATTCTGGTCGTGGCAGGCATCAGCCTTCTGGCTTATGCCAATATCAAATACCAGCGAAAGGAGACCGTATCGGTTCGCACGCAGACGGTGGTGCGCCGGGATCTGGTGGCGCGCGTGTCGGCTTCCGGTAAAATCGAGACGACCCGCAAGGTGGATGTCAGCGCGAGTA
>LWDU01032716.1_pt1 | contig 19926 bp, 22 predicted proteins | sample 727161 | NCBI WGS metagenome assembly LWDU01 (sample SAMN04566230, study PRJNA314399) | hydrothermal vent metagenome | isolation source: deep sea hydrothermal plume seawater | place: Mexico: Gulf of California, Guaymas Basin | collected 2004-07-11
AATTCTATCAAACTTTTTATTCAATTTAGGAATAACTTTTCGAACATCTCCACCAAGAGAATGAACTCGCTTTCCTAATTTATTCAACTTAATATTTTCTTCAGCTAACTCAACTGCCTTAGGATTCCATTCAATATTCCAAACTTCTGCAGAAGGATTTTTCTTAGAAATTACAATTCCATATGGAGCAATTCCGGAAAACATAACCAAAACTTTCTCTTTCTTTCCAACTAACTTAGAAATCCTTAACCGTTCTTTTCCTAACCGAGGAGAAAAATATACAGTATTCAAATCAACTTTTAATCTAATTCCAGATTCACGATGAGTAGTATTACTTCGATTTTCACCATCCAAAACAGCAATTGGTCGAAGTCTATATTTGCCGGAATACTTCTCAGCTCTTTTAGCAACAACATTAATTCGAGGATTAATCCGTCCTAAAGTCCGAGCAATAACTTTCTCATATTTTCCCAAACCTCGCGGGATTTCCAATACAGCAATATCTCCAATTTGATCAAAACTACGAGGAAAGATTCCAGACAAAGAAGAAGGTAATATTTTTCCTAAAGCTTCCTTCAAACCAGTTACTGGTTTTGAAACTTTGCTAAGATTTCGATCAACAATATTCCCACCAAATTCTTTAACAATTCCACGAGTTTTCTTCAAAGGGAATAATAAAAAATCCCCAGTTTTTCCAAGAGTATAAGAGTTATCTAAAGCATCCAGTTCTATCAATTTCTTGCGAACTTTCTCGCCACCAACTTTTGAAATCTTCAAGACTTTAACCATATTAGTAGTCATTTCACTACTCTTATAAAAGTTCTATTTTGGATTATAACCATGCTAAACGTAGTAGGCCTTGGTTTAAGTTTGAAAGACATTTCAGTAAAAGGAATAGAAGCTATAAACAAATCTGAAGAAGTTTACATCGAAAGCTATACTTCTTTATCGGATTACACAATACACGAATTAGAAGAATTCCTAAAAACAGAAATAAAAGTTCTTCACCGTTCAGAAGTTGAAGAAGAAAAACCCTTTTTCCAAAAAGACAAAGAAATTACATTATTAATTTACGGAGATCCTTTGTCTGCAACAACACATACAGAAATATTACAAGAAGCAAAAAAGCAAGGAATTCAAACAAACATAATTCAAGCCACATCAATTTTTACTGCAATTGCAAGAACAGGATTACAATTATACAAATTCGGAAAGACTGCATCAATTCCTTTCTGGACTGAAAACTACAAACCCGAATCTTTCTTTGATTTACTTGAACAAAATCAATCAATCGGAGCACACACGTTATTTTTACTAGACTTAAACCCAAAGGAGAACAAATTCCTCTCAATCAAAGAAGCACTTGAAGTTCTTCAAAAAATAGCAGAAAAACGAAAGTACAAGCTAACAAAAGCAATTGGATGCGCAAGATTGGGATTAGAATCCGAAGTAATAAAATACAATTCAATTGAAAACTTAAAGAAACAAGACTTCGGAAAAGCACCGTTCTGTTTAATTTTCCCAGGAAAGCTAAATTTCTCTGAGGAAGAGTTTATTTCTTTGGAGTAGAGGTTTCTTTCTCTTGTGTCTCTTTCCAGATACCTTTGTCATCAGTTATAGGTGTAGCATGAACAACACCGTCTTTCACTGATTCTTCATTAAAATCAATACTTCCTGCAGGGACTTTCTGTTTTTTGAGAGCCGCTAGAGCAGTTTTAAGGGAACGATTAATACTAGACTCAATTCGTTCCATCGCTAATTTATGATTTTTTCTCGTAGTGGAAACTTCCGAAAAAAGGGTTTTCAAATTCCTTTCGAGATCTTTTAGGCCCCACTCTAACTCTGAAGGTACGAGCCCGCGCGGATTTTCTAGAGAATTCTCAACCTTTGCAATTTCTGCTCTCACTTCTTCGATTCTTCCCTCAAGCTTCTCAAGAGATACACCATCGATTGAAGCATTTCCCATATCACGAGAGCTACCCGCCCGATCTTCGCCTGCTTGTTTCTCTTTCTCTTTCATTTCTTCATAACTGGTAAATCTGCCACTTTTTTCAGCAGTGTACAACTCATCAATCAAGTTACGTACTTCCTTTGTTTTTCCTTCAAGTTCACCTACTTCCTTTTTCTCATCAACCTCAAATCGCGCCAGCTGTTGAGTCAAATCAGCGAGATGTTTCTTGAGCTTATTCACCTCTTCTTTCTCACGTTGCTTGGCAGATTCAATTATTCTCTCATCACCTGTTGTTTCTGCGACTTTCTCCGCAGATATTGAAGCTTCAACTTCTTTCAACTCCACCTCTTCTTCCTCAATTTTGGCTTCTTCAAAACCTTCTTCGGCCTCAAGATTCTCCTCCTCTTTTTCAAGTTTAGATTCAATAGTTTCAAGTTTAGCGCCAAGTTCTTCAATTTCCTTCTTTTCAGGATTTTTTTCATTATCTGAACCTGCACTCAAAAATTTACCTTTCCCAAACAACTTAGTAATCCAACCAAACAAACTTGAAAATATCTTCATATTGTATCAAAACGTTCTTACAATATTAATCTTACGAACGCAAACTATTAAATTCTTGACTGATTCAATTCCCCATGTTAAGACATTTTGACAGAGTGAAAACAAGATTAGACCGAATTAATGAAGCAAAGCTAAAAATGGGCGCTTTTAAATTAGCGTTAGACGAAATTAATCATTATTCAAAGATTGAAAAGGAGGCAGGACAAGCACTGACCTATGCACTAAAAAGCAAAAAAGCAATCTTATCTCAATATCGTTCACTCAATAGCCAATACAATTCAGAACAAGTTGATAAGCGACATTTCAGAGAACAAAGAAGAGCATGGCACAACGAACTTGTAGAACTGAATCACGAAATAAAAAAAATGAGCAAATTAGATAAGGCAGTTCATCCAGAACTAAAAAAAGCAATGAAAGACTTCAAAGACTCATTTAAATCCTTCAAAAGACTTCTAAGAGCTTAGCCAAGTAACCTTTTTATAGAAAAACGAACTAAGAACTTTATGCGCAAGAAGATAGTACTATTTTCGTCAATTTTAGCAACACTTCCAGCCGTTCTTGCGACAGAACACGGAGGAGTAACCGCGTCAATTGAGAAAGTGTTTACGTCACTACCTCTTAATATTTGGAATCCAGTACTTGCATTTGTTCTAGTAACTTAGGAAAACAAGGTGGAGATCGAAGAGGTTTCGGTTTAATTTCCGGTGCTCTTGCAGCTATGTTCAGCATCTTTGTGTACACAACTAACTTTCCTCTTATGGGAATGATCATGCCATATATATTTCTAATAATACTCCTATTCATATTTTCAATAGTGATGGTGTTTGTTACACCACAAGATGATAAAAAAAGTGCCTCACGTGCAAACGGCACAGCACTAATCGTCTCCGGAGCACTACTATTGGCAGTTGATGGAGCCGTAGCAACTTTTTCAGGAAGCCTATCTCTTACAGAATTGCCAAGTGTTACAATGTCTTCCGCCGGATACATCTCCCAGCTCACACCGTATACAACTTTGTTAGGATTCATTTTCATAATTTGGGGACTTTCAAAAGTAGTGAGTTCATTCTCTGATGATCAAGACAATCCTTCATTTTTTGGTGGAGTCAGAAATATGAATCCATTGAACCAACCACCGAGCACTACAAGACCTCCAAGACCTCCAAGACTCGAAGCACATATTTCAGGACCTGGAACCGCAGTTGAGGGGACGGCCCTTACGGGAGTAAGAGGTACAGCAAGCGGAGGAGTTTCTCCCTATGTTTTTACTTGGGCTATCTCTAGTCCCGGTTGGGGCGGAAGTGCATCATCATTTGGTGGCGAGAATCTTGTACATACTTTTACAGGTACGGGAAACTCAACACTCAAGCTAACAGTAAGAGATCAGAGGGGAAAATCTGTAACAAAGACGTGGAGGATAAATGTGACCGCACCACTGAACGCAATCTTAACAGCAACAGATCCAGCAAACACAGTTATTCCAACTCCTGGAGCATCCTATCCAGGTATCATAACTTTTAACATGGTAGCAACAGGAGGCACAGCACCATATACCAATTATAATTGGAATTTTGTAGGAGCAGCACCAGCAGGAGCACCGCCCGGAGCAGCATCTACTATTATAAACTATCCCGCAGATTTCTCAGGAGCACCTCCTGGAACGGTTATAACTACAACAGTCATAGTAAGCGACTCGTCAACCACTCCTGCGACGTTTACAGCAACGCACACGTTCACTATAACCTAACTAAGCGATTATCTAAGAATCTAACAAGAAAGATTTATAATATTTCCAAGCTTAGCTTTAACAATGGCAACAACCGATACTCCAGTAAAAGATAGTTCTGGAGACTGGAAATTAAACATACAAAATCCCGCACCTACTTATCTAACACATTTGCAAATAGAGTTAACTCTAACAAAGGAAGGTGAAGATCCAGTAGTAACAAGAGACCAACTAGGAACTTTTAACTTAGGTAAACTTACTCCCGGAGACTACACATATCAGTACCGGATGATCAACACAAATATACCTGGAGACAATAGTCGTCCAGTAACAAGCGAAACATTTACAGTACCAGCAGATGATACCTCGGCAACTACCTCAGCAGATGATACCTCAACAACTGCCCCAACCTCTCCACCTCCTTCCGCAGAACCAGCTGCAACAACCGCAATTCCGCTCGGAAATCTTCATGAAATTTATGTAGAAGAACAACGCGCAGCCACAGACAAGTCAATTTCAGACCTAGCAATACTCGTGGAACTGGATAAAGAAATCAAAAAGATAATTGAAGATCCAGTAACCGATAAAAATATAGATACAAGGAAAATATCTCTACAAGTACATTTACAAAAATTAATAAAACAAATTGAGGTTGAAGAAACATCACTAGAGACCTTAAAATCAGTTTACGAACATCACGGAATCAATGAAATAATAAAAAAAATAGAAGTAACGGAGGTTAATTTAACCAATAAAAAATGGAAAGAAATATTCAAAATAGAAAACATTTCTGTGATGAAGAACGTAGATCCCACACTGATGGAAGCATACAAAGAATATAAAGATTCAATAGACTATTTAATCCAAAAATTAAAAGAGCAGCGAGTTAAACGTAAAGAACTTAAGGATAAATTAAAAACCTTTGCTAACAAGACCTTGAAAAAGAATCTTAAAACCATAAATGAACTACAGGAATATAGTAATAAATTCAAAGAAGAAATGAACAACACACTACAACTATTAATGGCACCAACTCAAACAGTTACAGGACTAAATTCTATCCAAATAAAGATTGGAAGCAGTATAGAGCGTAATCATTATGCTGATAAGTTTGATGAGCTCAATAAGTTTGAAGAGACTATGGATACAGAAGTAATACCGTTAAACAAATTATCAACTGAATACGAAATGCTTGATGAGATTACCTTGGCGGCAGCAAGAAATACTGCGGCACTCGAGATTAAATATAGAGAAACGCTAGCAAGTACTGTAAATGAGGTAGTTACTCCTCGAAGCACCGCAGCTACAACTCCAACTGAAGAACCAGGATTTCTTACTAGACTATTTAGAAGAAGCTAAGACTACAAGCTTAATTACTCAATCAAGGAAAAGTAAAAACTTTTATATACTTCCATAACATATTTGAAATATGGCATGGCCCTGGAAAAAAAAAGAAGCAACAGTTGATTACGCCATGGTTAACGCCACAAATCTACAAGAAATAATAGACTCCGCTGAGATCTCAGAAGGACATACGACTGATTCACGATTACACATTCAAAAAAGGGTGGAACTAGATAAAGGACTAAGACATATAGTCGCCCAAACAGACTTAACAGACGACAATGTAATAATGAGAAAAAATGCAATGTCTAAACTGATTGAAGAGGAAATAAAAGAGATCAAAGCAGAATTGGTAGGAGTAAATGGAGTTGACGAAGAGCTCAAAAAAAGCAAATATAACGACCTTTTACGACAAGCAGATGCGCAAGTAGAACACAATGTAAACCTTCAAGATCATACTCAAACTCTGCGGTTGACAGATGAAGAAAATAACACCATAAGAAAAGATTTAGTAAGCCAAGCAAAACAAGCAGGTCTAGAATACAAAAGGCTAGCTAAAGATTTTAACAAAAGCGTTAACAGATTAAAAGTATTATCGGGAGCTTTAACTACTGATTTAATTGAGTCTGAACAAGCACATGTAACTACTTTAATTAATATGTTGAAAGCACACGAAGATGAGCTAATTAGCATAACAAGTGACATGGAAAAAAATCCAAATGTTGTCACAGTTAATAAAGCAAAGAAAGACATTATAACTGTTCTTTCAAAGTATGATGCAAGAACAGAATTAACCAGATTAGACGAAATACGCACGGAAAATACTGAAATTGAAAATAACCTAAAAGCGTGTTTCAAGGAAGCTGGAGAAATTGAAGACTTGGACAAGCAAGTACGAGCAAAAACTTTTCAAATACAACAAATTTTAACTGAGTTGAATGCAAATACTTCCTAAGAGATTGTAAATCCGTTAAGAAATGCTGTTAATATCATCGAAGCATTTGGATTCTTCAATGTTGTACTTCCTTTCATTCTAGTATATGCATTAGTTTATGGAGTATTAATCAAAACAGACCTGTTCAACTTCAAATCATCACCACAAGGACAGAATGTATCAAATGTAATCGCTATGGCTTCAGCATTCTTCGTTGTTGCCTCAACAGATATAGTAAATCAAATGCTTGGAATAATTCCTCAAGCAACCTTTATGCTCGTAGTACTTCTATTCATTCTAATGATTTTTGCAATGATGGGAGTAAGCGATAATAGTTGGTTTGGAGATGATTCAATGTTTGGAAAATTCAAAGGGTTTCTCGCAGTAGCAGTTATCGGTGTATTCTTATTAATGATTGATGCAGGGTCCCCAAAAGGAATACCAATTGTTCGTCAATTTAATGAACTTCTACTAGGCCAAAGTACATTTGCTGTTGGATCTGAAGCACTTGGAACTCTGATTGGAGTATCAATGGTTTTACTTTTCCCAGTAATAATTATAATATTCCTAAATCGGAAACAAGTCTAGCATGGCAGAAACACCAATATTAGTAAGTGGAATAGAACTTCTAAGAGACCTAGGTTTTTATGACGTAATCATTCCAGGCGCACTAATAATCGCAGCAACATATGCAGTACTAACAAAACTAAACTTCTTCACAGATAAGTCAGGAATCAATATGGTTATCGCCGTATCAACAGGACTGATCATAATATCTTTCAGCCCAGCTGTAAAAATAATTTCACTATTCTTAGTATATTCTATGATGTTATTCTCGTCAGTAATGTTCCTCATGCTCATATTTGCGTTCATGGGTGTAAAAGAAGCCGACTTTGCTAAGGCTGCAAAAGATTCTACAGTACATACAGTAATAGTTGTTGGACTAATAATAATCGGAATAATAGTCATTGCACAATCTTTACCGGCATTCGGCGGAGCTCAAACAACTGAAGGACAGGAATTCGGATTTGTACCAATCGGTGGAGCTACATCAACAGTTTCCGGAGGAGAATTACAGGAAGGAAACTTACTTATCGCAGATGGACTAACCGGCACAAAAACAACAACTGAGGCAGGAATAGAAGTAATATTCAACCCGTCAGTACTCTCAGTAATAATAATGTTCTTAGTATTTGCAGGAGCATCAATATTAATTTCTCGTGGAAAATCAAAACTTGAATAGAATTATTCTTCCTCTTTTATTTCGGGCATAACAGGTTTAGAAACAGATTTCTTATCAACTATTTCACTCAATCTATTCACATTGTCAGTAAATTGAGGAATAATTTTCTCGAAAACCTTACCCATTGCTTGAATTTCAACATTTACGCCACCAAGAGATTTATTATATTCATCAACCTTACCAATCATTGCGTTCTGAGCGTCAGCAACTTTCTTATCTAAAGCTTCAAGTTGAGATTTAAATGAAGTAACTTGAGTACCAATTTCAGTCTTCCAAGAAGTAAGAGAATCTAATTCTTCCTTAACTTTATTCCACTTCTCACTGATAATACTCTCAGCAATTTTCTCAATATCTTCAGTCAAAAGTTCTTGAGAACTGACACCAGCTCCAGATGGAGGTGCTGGAATTGAAAAATCTCCACCAACAGGCGGAGGAGGAGTTAAACTTGTCTGAGGACCAAAACTTGGAGGAGGAAGAGGTGCACTCATTGGACTTAGAGGCGCAGGAGTATCAGTTACTTGAGCCGAAGGATTAAATGAAGGAGGTTTAGGAAGTTCAGGTAAATCTCCGCCCTTTTTTTCATCCTTTTTTCCAAAAATATCAACCATTATATTTCACCTTCAGACTTTTTGCCCTTAGATATATCCAGAGGGTTCCAGAAATTTATATATCTTTCCAAAACTTGGACGTCTTGTTTAGTCGCAAAATTGCCCAATTGCGCACTCATACGCATTATTTCATTTTTTAGATCATTAATTTGCGAGTTAAACTCTTTAGTCTGAGTATTCAACTCTAATAATCCTGAAGTCGCAGATTTATGTTTATCTACTAAATTAGTCTCAATCATATCAAGATGATCTCCTAAATCACTAAGACGGTCCTCAATTAAACTAGCTCGACGATTAAGTTTAGCTATCTCTCCAAGAACATTCCCCGAGCCTTCAGGTGTCGCCTTTTGAGGCATATGAAAGGGTTTTGATTCCATGATAAAGTATATATTATAAGTCGAGTTTATATTTAAGTATATCCACGATGGCTTCCCAAAATCCTTATCGAATTATAGAAGAACCTGGACAAAGAATCCTCGAAATAGATTATTCAAAGAGTGTACTCACACCGTCAATCGCAGAAAGTGAACAAGTTATGGCTGACACAATAAACAAACTAGTCAAAGCCGGAAAAGTTTCACAAATAATGTTCAAGCAACAAGAAGATTACATTTATCCTCTAGACCAAACAACCATGCTTCTTGAGGTTGCAAACATAATAACTGAATTCATTGAGCGAACAAAATTACTATCTGAAGATTTCATAAAAGTTCCAGACGATCCAAATCAATATGCTGACCGAATGGAGTTCCTAAAATCAGCAATCAATTACGGATTGAGAGAAGACCCTGTAGCAGCATATCTCCGAGTCAGAATCAGATTACAAACTGAGAAATCAAGACTGAACTTCAATGACAACTTAAGAAAAGATTCTCTCCAAATATTCATCACAACACTAGATTCAATCAGAGAACGATTGGAAACACTTTCAATAATTAAGCTCGCCCAACCTTATTTTAAAGATCACAAACCTGGAAGCAGAGTAATTTATTCAAGACTCTTAAATCCAATAATAAAGCCAAACTTCCTGTACGCAAAACTGGTTACAAAATTCCCAACAGGTGCGCAAGAATTAGATTCATACAAACTTCCAGACGGATCAAAAGTAGTTATGCTAAGACTTCCAGATGAGATTCGACCAGTATATCACATAAATCCTCCAGAATTCAGCTTAACTGAAGACAGATATGCGCTACTTGGTGAAGCAAAAAGAATAGTAGCAGAACATGAACCTCAAAAATCAGAATTTATTGACCCTCAACGAACAAGTGAAATTTTCCAAGCAGTAGAACAAGATTTACTAAGAGACCTAAGCGCATCAAGAGGAATAAAACTAAAAGACGGAGAAGTAGAACAGCTCGCCCAAATTCTAGTAAGACACACACTAGGTTTTGGAATGGTAGAAATAATTCTGGGAGATACAAAAATACAAGACATTTCAGTAAACGCACCATCAAATTTGAATCAAATTTCAGTTGTACACGAAGAGCACGGAGAATGTATAACAAACATTACGCTAACAAACAAAGAAGTTGAAGGTTGGGCAACCAAGCTCAGACTTATTAGTGGACGACCTTTAGATGAAGCGAATCCAGTTCTTGATACAAGCCTAACGCTGGCCAACGCAACTGCCAGAGTATCCGCAATCCAACCACCCCTAAGTCCTCAAGGATTAGCATTTTCATTCCGGAGACACAGAAACCGTCCTTGGACTTTCCCTCTGTTCATAGAAAACAAGATGATGAATCCATTGGCTGCAGCACTAATCAGTTTCATAATTGACGGAGGACGAACAATGCTTTTCGCAGGAACGCGTTCTTCCGGAAAAACATCTCTACTTTCCGCAGCAATAGTAGAATTAATGCGTTCAACTAGAATTATCACTGTTGAAGATACCTTGGAACTTCCGATAAGCAAATATCAAGACTTGAAATATGACATTTTATCCATGAAAGTTCAGTCAGCAATTACTCAAGGAGAATCTGAACTGACTGCAACAGATGGCATCCGAACAAGTCTAAGACTTGGAGATTCAGCACTAATCGTAGGAGAAGTTCGTTCCAAAGAAGCAGTCGCACTGTACGAAGCAATGAGAGTCGGAGCATTAGCAAATGTAGTTATGGGAACAATTCACGGTGATTCACCTTATTCAATTTACGACAGAGTTGTCAACGATCTAAAAGTTCCAAAGACTTCATTCAAAGCAACAGATATAATCATAGTTTCAAATCCAGTAAAATCCGCATCAGGTATAGGAAAACTTCGACGTATAATTCAAATTTCAGAGGTTAGAAAAGAGTGGGAAGATGATCCGCTAAAGGAGCACGCATTTGTAGATTTAATGGTTTACAATCCAAAAACAGATACTCTAGAACCAACTGACGCTTTAATTCAAGGAGAGAGCGTAGTTCTAAAATCAATTGCATCACGAGTCGCAGAATGGGTCGGAGACTGGGACGCAGTTTGGGAGAATATAAAACTTCGAGAAAAAATAAAATCAAAAATAGTCGAGCTTGGAAAAGAAAATCCAGAACTCCTTGAAGCAGAAACAACCATTCAAGCTAACGACATGTTCCACAGAATTAGTGAGGATATCTTCAAGAAAGAAGGTCGTTCAGATCCAGAAAAAATCTATCAAGAGTGGGAGGCATGGATGACTTCCAAAGTCAGTAAATTATAATCGTGGCAAACGAATTTGAACAAAGACTACAAAAAGCAGAAGGAGGACCTAGTGCAGAACAACAGCCAAAAATATCTTATTCAAATTCCTACGAACAATTCAAAGCAGATCAAACTTCAGCAATTCAAACAACTTATGAGAAAGCTGCCAATATGGCGGGAAAAATTCTAAAATTAAAAGTCAAGGAATCCGAACGAGCCAAGTTGGAACAGTACATACAAATGACTCACATGCAAATTGAACCAGAGCATGTAAACGCATTAGCATTACTCTCGGCAATTCCATTCATTATTGCCGCACTTATTACATTCGTACTGACTGGATCAATGTTCTTCACCGGACTACTTTTTGGTGCCGGAATATTTTCACTATTCTATCTCTCAAATACTCCAAAACATATTTATAATTCGTGGAGAGCTCGGGCATCAGACCAACTAATGCTGACAGTTTTATATATAGTCATACACATGAAGAAAGACTCAAACCTCGAGCGAGCAATTCTATTCGTAGCGAACCAAATTGCACCACCACTTTCACTTGACTTCATGAAAATCCTTTGGGATTTTGAAACAAAAAAGTACAACACAGTTAAAGAATCTCTTGACGCATATCTTGAAACCTGGAAAGAATCTGAGCCTGCTTTTGTTGACGCTATGCACTTAGTTGAATCCTCATTAGTTCAGCCAAACACAGCGCAGGCCAAAGCCACGTTGGACAAAGCCAACAAAGTAATTATGCAAGGAATCCAAGATAACATGACTCACTTCGCTCACAGCTTAAAAAACCCAGTTCAGATGATTCACATGCTTGGGATTGTTCTACCTCTTTTAATGCTAGTAATGCTTCCGATGATTGGCGCCTTTCTGGCAGACAGTATCAACTCAACACATCTAATTGTAATTTACAATGTTGTACTTCCGCTCTTCGTATTCATTCAGGCAAGAAATATATTATCCATTCGACCAGGGGGTGCAAGTATCAAGAACAAGAGACTGCTTGAAGTAGCACCAAAAGTAGGAGCAAAACCACTAATCTTTGCTGGACTTATTTTATTGGTAATTACAGTACCGGCACTATTCGTAATATTCGCAAGCGCGACCTCAGGAAATTGGGCCACAATAAAATTCAACAACTCAATATTCTATCTAACTCTCGCAATAATATTTTCCATGGGACTCTCTTTGTACACTTACTTCCATTTCAAGAATCGTGAATTAATTAAGATGAAGAAAAAAATAGAAGAAATCGAAGACCAGTTTTCTTCAGCAATATTCCAATTAGGAAATAGAATTGGAGAAAATATTCCGGCTGAAGCGGCATTCGGACATGTCGCTGAAAATATGAAAGGTTCAGAAATAGCCAAGTTCTTCAAATTAGTTGACACAAATATAAGACAAAGAGGAATGACTCTTGAGGACGCAATTTTCGACAAAGATAACGGAGCAAGCAGATTATATCCTTCAGAATTAATAGATTCAATCATGAAACTGCTCCTGGAAGCAGTCAAGAAAAGCCCAAAGGTAGCAGCAGAATCAATGAGTTCATTGTCAAAATACCTACAAAAAATGCATCAAGTAAAGGAAAGAATGACCGATTTGCTTTCAGATACTCTTTCATCGATGAGAATGCAGGCCTCATTCCTCGCACCACTAGTTTCAGCGCTAGTAGTCAGTCTTTCAGTTTTAATTACACGAGTTCTAATAAATCTAACCTCTCAATTAGATACATTACAGTCTTCAGGAAGCGGAGATTCAGGACTAGGTTTCGGGACAGGAATGGCGTCAATATTCAAGGCAGAATCCTCAATTCCGCCATATGTACTTCAATTGATGGTCGGAGTCTACATCATTCAAGTAGTATTCCTACTTAGCTATACTTTGTCCGGAATCATAAAAGGTCCTGGAAAAATCGACTTTGAATGGACGTTCTCTCAAAACATACTAAAAAGCACACTCCTGTACTGTGGGTTAACTTTAATCGGAACGATAATATTCTCATCACTAGCATTTATTGTAACTGCCGCAGTTGCTTAGCGTCCCTTCACACAAAAACTATATAAAAACCTGAACACATAATACAACAATGTCAAAGCGAGCGCAGATCAGCATGAACACCATTGTGTATGTATCAATCGCACTATTGGTTCTCGTTTTAATTGTCGCATTTACGACTGGTGGACTAGGAAACCTATTTGGTCAAATAACCGAAACAGGCCCAACTGAAATTGACTCAGCAAAGTCTCGTTGTGCATCATTATGTGCTTCTGCAAGAACTGCAGTATCAACAAATGGACATGCAACATGGCCAATTTCTCAATATTGTACTGAAGATTTCGGTATTGATGTAGACGGAGACGGAAGCGTCGATCCAAATGAAATAAAACAATGTTGGCAATCACCAATTTTATCAACATGTTCAACAACTTCATCAACTCCGAGTGGATCCTTGATCTTATCAACAACAACTGATTTCGACGGAGAAGGTGAATGCGATCAAGGCAACTATGACCTGGCAGTAGTCAGGTTAACTAGTGGATAATTAATATGAAAAAAGCTCAGCTAAGTATCAATACAGTCATCATAACAATAATCGCACTATCAGTTTTAATTGTTATAATTCTATTCTTCACTGGAAAATTCGCAACGTTCTCAGAAGGAGTATCTGAGCTAGACTCAGAAGATTCAACATCTGCTGCAGGATGTCAAGTAGCTTGTAATCTTGAAAGGTCTCACGCCGGAACACCTTATACTAATAAGGCATGTCTAACTCCGCCTGCTTGTCCAAAACTTAACAATGACGGAAGCAATGGATGTGAAGGACTCACAGTAGTTTGTACATCGCCTCAAACTAATCCAATGGCTTGGGTATCAATGCTTATCTTGGCAATGGTAGTTATCGTCATTGGGATAATGATTGTAAAAAATGGATTATTTCAATAAACGCGGAGGAGTAAACTTCAAAGTTGTAGCGATAGTTATGTCAATCGTAAGTTTTGGCGTCGCAATACTAATCTATGCTGGAGTTAGTGAAGTAGTTACAGAAAACGCAGACTTCAATTGTCTAGTGGGAAACCGATTAGCAAATTTGGCTGGGGCGACCTCAAACCCTTGCCGAACAACGATGGCCACAATTGAGCAAATTGATTTTAACAAAGATTTAACAATCAAGTATCTTGAATGTCCACAACATAAAGGAGAAGGATGGAACATAAATACTGTGGCACAGTATTGTGGAGAAATAAAAGTAGTGGATAAAGGAATAATATGCTGGATAAATTATATGAGTGGTAAAGGAAATTTACAAACTTCAACTTGTTACAACTTATGTATGAAACCTTCTTATGGAAGTATTGAAGCAAATGAACGAGGCATAATAAAACCCCACCCAAACGAAAACAATGGATGGATAATACCTCTAGAATTCAAAGGATTAACTTCAGAAAATTTACGAATATTTGAAGATGATGGATTCAACGCAGAAAATCGGCAACACATAAATCAACTAACTAAGCTAGAGCCGCAACCCACTTACGAAGAGCTTCCTAAGGACTTTATGGGACCTGTTGAACAAACAATAACGTTCATACCTCCTGCTAATTCAAAATTAAGCAAGCTTGAAATAATTAAAATACCAAGTTTAGATGAAGATAAAGATGGAGAAACCATTGACGCAATTTACTATGAGCGAAGCGGTATCGGAGACGTAACAATAGTAATTGAAATTCCGTTCCAAGATATCACTGTTCATGATCTCGCCACCGTTTTTAGGACTTCAGCTACAACAACTGGCGGGAAAAAAGGAGAGAAATACACAGATAGAATTGATAAAGATGCGCTGAGAATGAATACGATTTTATATTACGAGGAAGGACTCTCGATAGAAGGATTTTTTAACTTTTACTATGAAGAAGGCAGTGAAAAATGGATAGACGCAACAGCTAACAAGGAATTATTCACAATCAGTGAAGACGAGTCTTGGATAGTACAATATCAAGATTCTGAAGATTGGATTAGAATCCCTTTCGTTGGCGAAGCTTCAGAAGTAGTTACTTATTGGGACACAGATATTACTGAGGATTCTCTAAACTACGAAGGTTTTCTATAAGTTATGAGACGAGCTCAGGCCAACTGGCAAGTTATAACACTCTTAATTTCAGTAATCTTTTTGCTCATATTCATAGGATTTGTAGTTGCATTAAAAGGAGGTTCAATGAATTTAGTCGATAAAATCGGTAATTCAATAAGAAGTCTAATATAATGGAAGTTGCAATGAAGCAAATTGTCATGATAATTATTGGAATCGTACTTGCAACTCTAATAATTCTATTTGTTCTAGGAAAAATTGGAGTTGAAGGAAGCATAACTGAAACAATTCTCAGTCTTCTAGATACTGCGGGAGAAGGAATATAATGCTTAAAGATTTAATCGGAACAATTCTCGGAAGAAAAGATCCAATGTATAGACTGTTCGGAATTGGTTTTGCACTCATAAAAATTCTAGAGTTATATGCTCTAAACCGGGCAGTTCCAGGTTTTTGGTCTTTAGATTTTTACTTACTCTCACTAAGTTCAATACTTCCAATTTTAGCAGCACTAGGAATACTTGCTTCAGTTATATCAGTAGTCACATTCATCGCAGCAAAAATCCTAAGAAAGAAGGTAAACTTTTCCCAACTATTCTTCGCAATGCATTCAATATTACCATTTTTCCTAATAATAAAACTTCTACAAACATTTTCCATTCTCGCATACGGAACACCAATATTAATAATAATATTTAATATACTAATAATTCCCGCAACGCTATATTTTATATTCATAATGGCAAAAACCGCAAGCTACTTTACAACAATGTCACTCGGACAATCCATTTTGATAATGATAATCTTGCTCGCGGGATTCGTCGCAGCAATATATGGATTATATCTGTTTATAATTAATTTAGCAACAGCGAGTTTAATATGAAAAAAGGTCAAGCACAAAATTACTTCATGGTAATAGTCATAATCGCAGTTTTATCACTCGTAGCAGGGATAGTTTTATTTACAAGCCTCGGTGGAAAACTACAAGAAAATCAAGACGTCAATGACGCATTTTGTAAATCAAAAATACAAACGCTAAGTGTAAAAATGGGACCGCTCCAGACAAGCACCATCACCCCGAAATGGATAACCTTGCTAAAATCTTTCAGAGCATCATGTACTCCTCAAAAAGCAATAATTGATCCACAGAATTGGGATGCTTGTGACTCTTCGTTCAGAACCCTATCAAAAACCGAGCCAACTACCGCAGCAACAAACTGTGCAATGGAACAAGTAGCAGATAAAATTGAACGTTGTTGGGATATGTCTGGAGAAGGAAGACGAACTGCCTTTCCTTGGGCGTGTTTTATTGTAGTAATTTCTGACGCAAGCGAAACACCAGAAGTAAGTAGTCATACGGAGTTCAAAAAGCAAATCTTAAAAACATTCAACTGTCCATGGACGGATTTGGACTGTATAGCTCTGGCAGAAAAGTCATACACTCCTGCATCAATACTGGCAGGATATAACAATCTAATTGATATAACTGAAACAGGAATTATGAATAGAATTGAAAGCTGCAGAAAAACTGAAGTTGAAGAAGATATAGAAGAACCTACAGAAGAACAGCAATCTGAATTAATAAATGAACGGACTGAAGATATTTATTTAAAATTACAACCAAATAATGTCAGGGAAGTTCTTTCGGAATATGTAACAGATATTGTTACATATACTGACGGAGACGGAGTAGACGACAACGAAGAGGATCAAGAAGATGAAGTAGTATTGGATTGTACGCTAGATACTATTGAAACTGAAATCGAAGCCGGTCTGGAAGACATTCAATCCTATATCGCTGCGGCAGAAGAACATGAATTAACAGTTTTAACTAACTACAATGATGCACATGGAAACCTGGGACTGGATGAACTACCGTTCCAATTACAACGAGATACACGATTAGAAACCAACACAATAAAATTCACTGAAGCAGAGCTTAAAAAGTTCATGAAGGACGTTCCAATTGAAGGACGTTCCACAAGTTTCTGTAACTCAATATCTTACAGAGGAAAAGATTGTGATAACCGTGTAGAATATTTCCCTAAAGGATTTACCGTAAAACAAAATAAATTATTCTCAGTTGAATATTGTGGAGACACTCTTCCTGTTGGTTCAAACTTAGTAGCAAGCGCAGTTTGTGAGCAAGGACCTGATCAGCGAAGAATTTTAATTTCAGATACACCTACAGGTGGAGGTTCACGACTAATAAATGAAAACCTGAATTATAATTGTCCAATGTTAGAAACTGCCGCAGACCTTCAAAAAAAGATTCTCGGAGAAGACACATATAATGCATTTAGTAGTATTGCAACGATATGTAAAGAAGGAGCCGCAAGAATCCTACTTGAAGAATAACACAGTCATCTTTTTATAAAATCGGGACAAATATTACAATATGAAATACAGGAGAGGAATGGCACTACCTATTGAAACAATCATCATTATGATTATTGCGATAGTTGTATTAACTCTAGTTTTACTCTTTGTCACAGGAAAATGGACTGATTTAACTGGAACTTTAGGAGGGTTGGAAACAGGATTATCAGAAGGAGCAACAGAAAACATAGATAAAATATTTAACGAATGAAAAAAGGAGATGCATTACTCACTATTGTTTTTAGCATAATCGGCGCAATCATGATTTTAATTGTGGGAAGTCATATTTTTGCAACAACACTAAATATTGTAGATGATGAAGATGTATCAGTTCTATCTATGCGACAAATTGCAACTGCAGTAAATTCTGCAGAATTTGGAGATACCTGTGCATCAGCAGAACTTAACCTAGCAAGAAATCACAAACTAATCGCAAAGGACAAGGAATTAGCATTATGGGCACAAAAATATGATGAGAACGGTATAGCGATAGATGAAGAGGAAAAAATTGAGTGGATAGATCTAAACATGGATGGAAGAATATTTTGTGAAGACGAGTCTCCACAATGTGAGAATACGGCAGAAGGACTAATAATTAATCCAAACTTTGACCGAGAAATTGATCAATCATTTTGTGTATGTAACGTCATTGATATAGATCTAATTTTTATTCCCACACCCGGGATAATAATAATACCAGTCCCAATTGTAGATACTGCAAATTTTGTAGTATATCCAAAAGGATTCTTTTCAGTAACTTGCGATAATCCAGTGAGTGGAGGTCAAGCAGACGATGAATAAACTTGGACAAAGCACAAACTTAGTTTTACTAGTCGGAGTTATACTCGCAACAGCAATTTCAGTATTTGCAGTCTATTCAACTTTTGATGATGTAGTAAGAAGCATGGTAACTGGAGATCCAGAGATTGCTGCAAGAGAACTCACATCATATATGGATATTGCAGCATCTTCTCCAAATGAGCTTACGATATATGCACCAACACCAATAACGATTGCAGGTTTTCCAGCATATGGAACGGTTCTTCTAAATGCGGAAGACCAAGAAATACGTGTTCACCCCTACCCTCAACATTTAATGCAGGCTCAAATACTCAAGGCCATGTATGGAGAGATATCAGTAGAAGAAGTATATAGCTTCTCAGTTCTATTTTCTTTTAGAAATAGTGAATTAATGATGCGAGCACAATCAAGTTTGGCAAAAAGTATCGCAAAAACCACAACCGCAAAAGCAAAAGATACAGCAGTCAAAGAATTACAAGATAAAATAACTGAAGACTTTTTCGGAGAAGGATTAGATAGACTTGGAGGGGAATTTGTTGCAGAAAGAACATACGAACTCGCCTCGAAGAGCGGTAAACGTAAATTAGATCTTGCCAAAAAATTATCAGGTAAACTATCAAATAAAGTATCAACGCAAATTCGAGTATCCCGCGGAGGATCAAAATTAAGCAAATTACGAAAAGTTGCATCATGGGTATGGCCTCCAAGTCTCACAAGATCAGTAATCAACGTCATAGATACAAAAGTCATGAAAAGTAAAATTCCTGAGTTTGGTTCAAAAGTAGTAACCAGATTGGAACAACGCGCAGCCAAGAAAGCAGTCAAAAGAATAAACAAGGCAATCACAAGAGGCGCAATTACAACTGTTGCATTAGATCTAGGCGAAAATGCTGAAGATCTTCTACGATTAAGTCCAGACCCATTCTCAAAAGCAGCTTTAATAACTAGCACACTCGTACGAAGAGGAATATTTATGATATTCGTAGGTATAGAATTTGTATGGACCTTTTGGCCAATCCATCATGCGATACTTAATTCCCGAGATGCAACTGAACAAATTGATAATAAATTTGGAACATTCAAATTTCATACGGGAGATATTCCAATACAAGTAGCAATACCCAACTGTGAAAGTGAACCCTATGTGGAAGATATGGCGTTACCAGAATCAGGATTCCTTGAAAAGATTGGTCTGTGGGATATTATGGGCGCACTAATGAATATGCCAATGTCACAGTCGACAGACACAATTAAGACATATCCAGGAATAACCAATCAACAAGATGAATGTTTTGATGCGCATAATTGGTATCTTGAAGATGGCGGAATAATTACAGAGATCTTAACTCTTGAAGACTATGTTATAACTCATCCTTATTTCCTCGGAATTGCTGTTCCACTTGCTGCTTGTGGTGCTATTGGAGTTCTAAAAGAACCAAGCGATGGAAGTTCATGTATAATGATGATGGAAGCAACACTCCTAGGTGCTTGGTCAAATCAAGACGCAGCAATTTATACAATTGAAGGTTGGAAAAAAAATTGGGAAGGAAACACGTTCATGGGCGGAATATTATTTATATTGCTCAAACCTGAACCAAATTTCTTTGAAAGTAAACTTG
>LWDU01000148.1_pt1 | contig 19913 bp, 17 predicted proteins | sample 727161 | NCBI WGS metagenome assembly LWDU01 (sample SAMN04566230, study PRJNA314399) | hydrothermal vent metagenome | isolation source: deep sea hydrothermal plume seawater | place: Mexico: Gulf of California, Guaymas Basin | collected 2004-07-11
TGGGGAATCTCAGACTCAGATGATTCGATGGGGTTAGAAAACTTTACTGTTCGTGGTACTATGAATGTATATGAGATGCAAATTGCGTCTATTAAAGCTACAAATGGGGCTATTTGGGTATCGGCTACAGGTAAAGTTTCTGGTTCTCTTGAAGCACCAGATGGTCTTGTTTATGCTTTAAAATTTGATGCGGCTAATAATAGTGGTCACGGATTTCAAGCGAATGATATAATAAGACACCAACGATGGGATACTACTTCAGCTCAAGTAATAAAATCTACATTAACAGTTAGTTCAATATCACCAACCGCTGGTGAGTGGGTTTCTGCGTCATTAGTGTCTGGTGAATCTGCTCCTGCCGCTGGTTATGAATATGTTCGTATGGGTAACACAACTAACGCTGATAGAAGAGGGGCGATATATTTAACTGCCGATGATTCAGAAGCTCCGTTTATTGATGTTATTGATGGCGTGGATAGTGTAGATATAGAATCTGGTTCAGCTGGTAATGTTAAGGTTCGTGTTGGTAAGTTAGATGGAATAGTTTCTACTGAGTTTGGTGCATTATCTGGTTATGGAAGTAATGGTGTGTATGGAATGTGGGCGTCAGGTAGTGTGTTCCTTGAAGGTGCTATTAATGCTACAAGTGGTAAGATTGGTGGTTGGGCTATTGGCACCAATCAAATATCATCTTCCAATACTATAATTGGGTTGGGATACATATCACTTGGAAGTGGAACAAGTGGATATGGTAATGCTGATATGATTTATTTGGATGGTAATAATAGCCAAATGTCTATTGGTGAAGATTTTACATATACTGGTACACCAGGTGTTTTAAGTGTAGGTGGTTGGAAGATTGGTAATAATTTAATATCAAGTTCAGTATCTGCTGATACTCAAGGTATAATAATAGATTCAGAAGCACAATCTATTTCATTTCATGGTACTTCTGGTAAAGGTGGATTTTCACCTGGTACAGCTACAAGAGATAATGTAAGATTAGCTATAGGACAAATTACAAGTGGTATCTATGGTATGATAGGATTTGATGATTCTGGTAATACAATTCTTGAATTAAGTGAAACACAAAATTTAATAGCAGGTTGGACACTTGAACAATCCAAAATTTCTACAGACCATTATGCTGGAAGTGTAGCTCTCGACTCTACAAATCAATATCTTGCTATATACACTGGTTCTATAGATACGAGTAGACCAAAACTTGTATTAGGAAAACAACCTGGTGGTTCTACACCATATGGATTAGGAATTTATGAAAGTGATGTTGATGCCGATTCTTCAGATGGAGATACATATAGTGTATTGATAACAAAGGATGTTGCTAGAATAGCTGGATGGGATATGGTTCCAGGTAAATTGACAAGTGGTACAGTTGCTAGAATAGACGGAAATACCGCTACAATAGCTCTTGGTACTAATGCTACTACTCATACAAGTACAACACCACAACCTTCATTGTTTTTTGTAAGTGCATCAGAAGACCCAATCTTCTTTGTTGGGGAAAACTTTAGTTATGTGAATGATGTGTTAACTGCTGGTGGTTGGAAGATTGGCAATCAGATGATGTCGAGTTCAGTTTCAGCAGATACTGATGGTATAATAATAGATGCTGAAGCTAAATCCATATCATTTCATGGAACGGATGGTTTAGATTCATTCTCACCTGGTACAGCTACAAGAGATAAAGTAAGATTTGCTGTAGGACAAGTTGCTACCGATGTCTATGGTATGAGAGCGTATGATGGGTCTGGTAATACTTTATTATCCATAACAGATACACCAGAAGCTTTAATAGCTGGTTGGAATATTACTACTGATGCTATTTCTAAAACAAATATAACTTTAAATGCTACAATTCCAAGTTTAAGAGTATCAGATGGAGTAGAAGAACGTATTAGAGTAGGAGATTTAAAAGGTGTAGGTGGTTATACTTCTACAGACACAAATTATGGTATTATTGGATTTGATGGGGGTGGTGATACTGCCACCGAAGTAATGTTTGAACTTTCAAATCAACGAAATGTTATAGCAGGTTGGTCTATAGATACAACTTCTATATCAAAAGGTAATACAACGTTAACATCTGCTACGAATGGTAGTTATCTCGGAATAGGTGCTACTGGTTATGCTGGTGGAACTGGAATATTTATAGGACAAACTGCGGCAACAACATACAAAATTAGTGCAGAGGGTACTGCTGGAAAATTGTTGTGGGATAACACAAAGCTCGAAATACAAGGACAAGATGGAACATCAGTATTTCAAACTACTGCAACTGGTGCTAAAATTGGTGGATATGGAATAGATGGTGATTCATTTTATTTTCCAACGACTGGTACAAAAATACTCATATTGGATGGTGCAGGAAATGGTTCAATAAAACTAAGTGATGATGCGGCAAATATGACATTCACTGGAACTCAAGCCGGGTTTTATGTAGATGAAGACCATTTCTTGGTCGGTGCACCAAACGGAGAAAAAATTTCTTGGTATGGAGGCGGCGACGGGTTTATAGTAAGTTCATCTAACTTTTGTTTGGGTTCTATGGGTGATGGTGGCACCTATGTAAGTGGTTCTGATGGTAAGTTAGAAATAAGTTCAAGTAATTTCCATCTTACTAATACTGGTAATGTTACAATGGCAGGAACGATTACTGCAACAAGTGGTGAACTTGGTGGATGGTCAATAGGAACTAATGCAATATACTTTGGTGGAACTGAAGGTAGTCCAAGTTTCTTTTTGAGTGGTTCTGCTTCCACATCAGCTGGTAATAAAACAGGAATGGCTATTTCAGGTTCTGGATTTAATATTAAAGCAAGTGGTCAAATATCTGCATCAACCTTTAAATTTTCAGATAACTTGAGTGGTGATATATCAGCGGCAAGATATGGTGATGCATCATTTGACAATTATGTGTACAATGATGGAAGTTCATTTAATATACAAACAGAAGCGTTTAATTTAAATACTGCCAATATAGTAATCAGTAGTAGTAATAATGGTGTTATAGCATTAGGTAGTACGCCACCAACAGATTATATTGGTGTTGGTGCTAATAGGAAAAAAGGATTTTACGTAAGTGGACTTGGTAGTTTACTAATTGGTAACTCAGATGGTGGTAGGATACAATACGATTATAGTACTGAAAATCTTATAATGAGTGCATCAAGTTTCATGTTAGGAAAAGGAAGTACTGGTACTGGTGGTCAATTTATTAGTGGTTCGCCAGCTGGTGGTGGAACGATTGAGATAAGTTCAAGTAATTTTCACTTAACTAAAGCTGGTAATGTTACAATGGCAGGTACAGTTTCGGCGAGTGCGGGCGATATTGGTGGGTGGAATATTGAAGATGGCGGTCTAACACAACTATCAGCTTCAAGAGAAATAGGAATGTCTACTAACTCTGGTTCATTTTATGTACAAGATAATGTTACTAAACAATATCTTGCAAGATTTGGATTTTTTTCGATTGATAACCCAGGAGTATTATCTGCAAGTTTCTTTGATAGATTTGATAATGGTGGGTTTGAAACAGGACCTGGTACTGGATGGAGTTTAACTGATAATGGAGTATCAGAGGTTGCTGTTGCATTAACAACAACTTCAGGTGAATATCATGGTGGAAATGATGCTGTTAAAATTACAATGACAATTGGTTCAGTTCTTGGTGGTGGTGGAGCGTGTTTTATGTCATATCAGTTAATTTCAATGGCAGATGGAACATTAAAACGTATAGTAGATATAATTGTTGGGGATGAAGTCTTAGTATGGAATGAAGTTACTGAAACTATTGTTACATCACCAGTAAATGATATGATTATAAGAGACCATGATGATGTTTATGAAGTTGAACTATCGAGTGGTAAAGTAATATCACCAACTGGTAATCATCCATTCTTTGTAGAAGGTAAAGAGTGGGTTACAATTGATGGTCATAATCCAAATCATGCTGGTCAAAGTGGATTTATGGAAATTGGTGATTTTGTATATGATGTATCAAGTGGAACTAAAGAATTAATAGAAATTGTTGATATAAGACCAGTTGATGGTACATATGAAACGTATAACTTCATTGATATGGAATATGGTACTATAATTGCAGATGGAATTGTAACACATAATTCTGCGTAGAAACAATAAAAGTAAGGAGAAGATAAGATGCCAACAGGTACAACGGCAAGAGGGTTTATCAGAAATGATACAGAATTTGATGGTAGTGGAAATAAAGCTCCAATAGAAGCGGGCGACGCTGTAAATATTAGTTTTTTCGTTAAAAAGATAGGTTCCAGTGGTGGTGTAGGTACAAATAATATTAATGTTTATTTAAGTGAAGATGGAAATAGTGAATGGACTTGTATAGTAGGAAAAAGAGCAGACGGGTCAGTAGCTAACCAAAATTTTGCAGCAAGTACTGAGTGGACAAGGTTTAGTTATACTGCCAAAGCTCCAAGCGAAAATGGTGATAATGATTATACTGGTGGTGTGGCTGTAGCTACATGGACAACTGCTAGTATTCAAATAACAGGCTCACACTGGGTTATGTATACACCAGCAGAATCGGGTCAATTCGTATTTTCAACCGCGTACGATGATTTTAAAATAACTGCAAATAAACCACAAGTTCATGCGTCTAATGAAGGAATTTTGATATACCATTCTGGAGATAACTATATACAAATGGGTGCTGAAGGATTAGAAATAAGAGGTGGAAATATTCAAACTAATGCTGTAGAAGCACCTACTATATCGTCAGCCGAATTTCAAGTTAGAGATAAAATTATTAATTTTGAATCTGGTTCTGATATTGTAATTGGAACGCAAGATACTACAGAACAAGCAGCGGCAGATTTATATTTAACCGCCGGACATTCATTTCAAGGTAGTACTGTAGGTGGTGCTGGTGGTGGAAATATTATTATTACACCTGGTTCTGGTTCTGGAACAGATGGTCATTTAGGTAATGGTCAAGGATGTATTCTTGTAGGCCCAACCAAGACACCAAGAATTATTATGAGTGCCTCTATAGAACCAACACTTGGTGAAAATGATGTGGAAATACAATTCAAAGACCCAACTGGTGATAAAGGAGTTGCATTTTATACAAAACAAAATGGAATGGCCGGAGGTGATGGAGTTTTTAAACTTACTTGTCCATCGGCCAATGGTAGATTAATATTAGGTGCTGGAAGTTGGAATAGCAATCTTTTAATTGATGAAAATGGTAGAATACAAGTTGGTACAGGTTTAAGTGCTGGTTTAACTGCAAATACTACGTATGAGTTTAAGGTAACTGGAGATATTGGTTATTCTGGTACTATCACGGACACTTCTGATAGAAGGTGGAAAACAAATATTGAAAATATTGATACTGGTTCTTTAGATATAATTAATAATTTACAACCTATTAACTATAATAGAATAGTAGAACGAGTGATAACTGGTTCTACTGGTAATGAAAGAGTAGACCAAGGTTCTCCAACATATAGTACAATGAGTGAAGACAATATATTACTTAGTTCGAGTGTAGATGAACTTGGGTTTATTGCACAAGATGTTGAATCTTATATACCAGAAGTTATTAGAATTGATGATTCAAATGGGAAGTATAGTATGGATTATTCAAAATTAACAGTTCATTTAGTTGGAGCAATTAAAGAATTAAAAGCAGAAGTAGATGCATTGAAGAATGTATCACATTCACATGGTTAGAGGTAAAGAATGGCAGATTTATTAAAAACGGGAATAACAGGTGGTTATTCAATAACACCCGCACATATAACTAATTTATATGATTGTTTAACAGGTGATATTTCATTTGATAATATCAATATAGCTAAATTTGAATATTTGAACGCAGGCGGAACAGCTGGTTCGGGTGGTTATGGTATTAGAGACAATAGTGGAACGATGGAATTTAAAAATACTGGTGGTGCATGGGCATCAATTGCTACTGGTTCTGGTGCGTCACTTGCAGCAGGTGGAGCCGATGGTAATATTCAATATAATGATGGTTCTGGTGGTTTTGCTGGTAGTTCTAAGTTTATATTTAACAGTACAGATAGAGGATTTGCCGTAGGTGATTTTGCAAGCACAAATAACAATACGTTTATTAGTATGTCAGACCTTGATGGTACTATAACATTAAATTCGGTTGGCGTAATTACAAATGGCGATTATTCTGGACATTCGCTTGGTACGTATATGTCAATTGATGACCCCAATGAAGTTACACGTATACAAAGTGAAGGTAATGTATTTATAGGCGATGATGACTGGGTTGGATATGGTAATGGTACACATATAGAAGTCAATGATGGAAATATGTTGATTAGTATGAGTGCTACAAATGGAGTTATAGTAAGTACATTGGCGTCTGGCGTGTCTATTGATGTTGGTGCTGATGCCAATGGTAAATTACAATTAAATGTGTCTGATTATAGATTAAAAAAGAATATTGAATCAATACCAAATGCATTAGATAAAGTTTTACATATGGATGGTGTTAATTTTGAATGGAAAGGTAAAAATGAAGGCAATGACCATTTTGCAGGAGGAACAGGAAAACGCATAGGTTTGATAGCTCAAGATGTTGAGAAAGTATTACCAGAAGTAGTATTTCAAAAGGATGGTTATTATGGTATGAATTATAGTCCAATAGTAGCTTTATTAGTTGAAGCTATAAAAGACCAACAACCACAAATAGATGAATTAATGGAAAGATTAGATAAATTAGAGAATAGTAATGGGTAATTTAAGTAAAACTGGAATATCTTCTGGTGCGGCATTTAATCATTCATATTTAAGTCATTTATATGATTTCTTCACAGGAACAACAGCATATGATAACATAAATATTGCTGATTGGGATTATATTAACGCGGGTGGTATTAAAGGAGAAGATGGTTTTGGTTTTAAAAATAATAGTGGTACTATCCAAATCAAAACTGAACCTGAAGGTGCTTGGGGTGACGTAGCGGCAGGCGAAATCCGACCAAGTGGTAGTGCTGGTTCTATTGTTTTCAATGATAGTACTTCTTTTGGAGCAGATGATAAATTTTATTTTGTGAATTCTCCGGCAGTATTTCAAGTTGGTGATACTAATCATACAGGCAATAAAACTAAGATTAGTATGTCAGATGATACTGGGTTGTTAGAGTTAGCACATATTGGAGTGTCGGCTCAAGGAGACTCAGCAGGTATGTCACTTGGTTCGTATATAACTGTTGATGATGTTAATGAAGTAATAAGAATACAAAGTGAAGGTAGTGTAATTATAGGTGATGATGATTGGATTGGATATGGTAATGGTACATATATAGAGGTTAATGATGTTAAACAACAAATTAGTATGAGTTCCACCCTTGGGGTATCAGTTTCTACTTTATCTACAGGTGGTGCTATTGTAGTTGGAGCGGATGCATATGGAACTCTGAATACATTTGCGTCTGATTATAGATTAAAAAAGAATATAGAACCAATAGAATCTGCATTAGATAAAGTTCTTGGTATAACTGGTGTTAACTTTGAATGGAAAAGTAAAGAAGAGGGTAATGACCATTTTGCAGGAGGAACAGGAAAACGCATAGGTTTGATAGCTCAAGATGTTGAGAAAGTATTACCAGAAGTAGTATTTAAAGAAGGTGAATACTATGGTTTGAACTATTCGCCATTGGTATCGTTGTTGATAGAAGCAGTAAAAGAAAGACAGAAACAAATCGAAAATCTTAAAGAAAGACTCAATAAATTTGAGTAATGATATTTATATATAGGGAAATCCCATATATAGGAGTTAAAATGTTAACAAAATTTGAAGATATTATAGAAGTAGTTTTAGAGCACGAGGGCGGATATGTAAACGACCCCAAAGACCCTGGTGGCGAAACAAACTTCGGTATTGCGAGGCGTTCACACCCTGACGTAGATATCGCTAATTTAACTAAAGAGGGTGCTAAAGAAATCTACAAGGAACATTATTGGGTTAAGAATAAAGTAGAATCTCTGTCAGAAGAGTTGCGTCACATTTACTTTGATATGTGTGTAAATCAAGGTAGAGGAAGAGCAGTAAAGATTTTACAACAAACTGCTAACGCCAAAGGAGCCGGATTAAAGGTAGATGGTGGAATGGGGCCAATGACGATAAGAGCAATGGATGGTGTTGAGTTAGATAGAGTTCGTGCATATCGTGTTAAGTATTATGCAGATTTAGTAACAAGAAAACCAGATTTAGAAAGATTTTATTTTGGTTGGTTTAGGAGAGCATTGGAAGTTTAATGTTAAGAAAACTTTTAAAAGAAATAATAAAAATTGAACTTCGAGAGTTTCTTGAAGATACAGGAAAACTTTGCGTTGTTTTAATGGGATTACCTGCCGCTGGGAAGTCAACTTGGATTAATAATGAAGCACAAACTTATATACCAGGATTTACGGGGTATAGTGTAACTAATTCTGATGCACAAGTACAAGCTTTACAATATGATACTGCAATGTTACATTATAATCATTTAATAAAGGAGATAGATAGTGAAAGACGTTTTCAAGAGTTTATACTTCAGACAACTTATACTTCTAATAGAGGTAAACAAATAAGTTTACCAGTTGATTATGGTTGGTGGGAAGAAAATAAGAGTAAGGGTGCTAGTTGGTATTATAAACAATTATATAAATCATATTATGCGTCATATTTTGATATAAGAGATATAGCAAAGAAATATGAAAAGGATTTGTTTAATACTAAAATACATAAAGCTGGAAAACTTCTTGTAATAGATACTGTCGCGTCAAAACCACCAAAAATTTTAGGTAGATTGAAAAAAACTCGTCAACAAGGATATCATAATATTATTGTTTATTTAGAAATACAATCAGATTTAGCTGTAGCAAGAGATAAGTGGAGAGAAAAAAATAAAGGTAGAGGCGTAGGAGCATCTATAATTGATAATTATGCTAAAAATATGAGTTCCGCGTATAAAGTTTATAAAACAGAAGGAAAAGATGATAGTGGGTTAGTTGACAGATTAATGTATTTTAAATGGCATCCAGCTGGAACATCACCAATTAAGGGTGTTTGGAAAAAATTAGAAGATAACCGATATTCTATTAAAAGAAAACTAAAAAAATTGAGGGAGAAATAAATTGAACGGAATGCAAAAACTTGTTGAGAGTGTTGTTCGAGACACTATCGGTGAAGCCTTAGACCCACAATCAAACACAGCACCAAAGAAAATAGAACAAGTAGTTGGTGTTTATGTTGGTAGATTTCAACCTTTTCACGTTGGTCATTTTAACACTTATAATGAGATGGTTAAACAATTTGGTAAAGGTAATGTTTTTATAGCTACGTCAAATGTTAGTGGTGGTGATAGACACCCATTTAATTTTAAAGAGAAACAAAAAATTATTAGTAAAATGTATGGTATAAAGAAGAGTTCTATTGTTCAAGAAAAGAATGTTTATTCTCCAGTTAATATTTTATCCAAGTTTGATTCAGAAACTACAGCTGTAGCGGTAGGTTTAGGTAAAAAAGATTCTGGTAGACTTGGTGGTAAGTATTATAAGAAATTTACTGGAAAAAATATGAAGGGTTTCGAGAAAGAAGGCTATATTTATATAGTACCAACGTTTAAGTTAAAAGTTGGTGGTACTACTATAAGTGGAACAACAGTTAGGAAGATATTGGGTTCGCCTGATATAGATGAAAATAAAAAGAAAAAATTATTTAAGGTTATTTTTGGTAAGTTTGATAATTCAATGTATGATTTTATAACGAATAGAGTAATGTTTGACCATATAAAGCTAGATGGTGTATTATTAACAAAAGAAATGCTTGGTAAATTTTTTATAGAGAATAATGTAAAAGATATTTTAAAAGAGGCTTCAACAATTACGACTACTAATTCGAAGAGGGGTGCAAATGCAGGTGGTGGAGCTCCAGATGATGGGCCAGGAACGTTCTACCAAAATTTTTCGGATTATTATAGAGTATCAAAAGATGCAGTTCCTTGGTTTATGCAAAAAACAGGTTGGAGTGTTGTAGAATTTTTGATTAAAGATAAAGAAGAAGAAGTTTTAGACCCCGATATGGATTTTACTATGATTAGGAATCCAATCTCAGCTGTGACATTTGGAAGAGCTGGTTCTATACCAGGTGATAAACAAGTAATGAAAAAATATAAATTAAGATTAAGTAGTGTGTTAGAAAGACTTGGATGGGAAATAATCAAGTGGATGGGTACAGATAGTAAAGGTGTTCAAATATCACAAAAACCAACTAATGAATATGGTAAAGGTAAAACTACGTGGTCTTCTAAAGGAACTGAACATGAGAAAGCTACATTATCAACAAATGCTGATATGAGTGATGCGGGTTTACCAGTTAAAAAACAAAAACCAGACGATGAAATTGGTCAATTAAATTTAATTGATAAACAGAAAGGTATTGGATGGAAAGGTTTAAACGAAAAAATAGATATAGTTGATGAAGTAAAACAACTAATACTTGAAGGTGGTGCATATGGTCATTTAGCTCACCCATTTGATGATAATAATTTAACATTTAGAGATTTTAGAACAATAATTACTAATACTTTAAAAGGAGAGATTAGTAAAGAGAAACCAGCTACTGAAAAGACAGATGGCCAGAATATAATGATAAGTTGGCGAGATGGTAAACTTATAGCCGCCAGAAACAAAGGACATTTGAGAGATAGGGGTGCTAGTGCTCTAACTACCGCCGGGATTAGTAAGATGTTTGCAGGTAGAGGTGATTTACACACAGCGTTTAGTATGGCTATGAAAAATTTAGAAACCGCTATAAGTGCTCTTAGTGACGCCCAAAAAGATAAAATTTTTAAAGAAGGTGAACAATTCATGTCTTTGGAAATTATCTATCCAAAAACAGCTAATGTTGTACCATATGAAAAATCATTGTTAATATTCCACGGCGTAATTCAGTATGATGAGATGGGAGCTCCAATTGGGGATATGTCTTCATTCGCTCGTATGTTAGCAGGTATGATTAAACAAATTGATAAAGATGTACAAAGTGAATTTGCAATTGAATATCCACCAGTAGTAGAATTACCAAAAATAAAGGATTTTTCAAAACGTAAAAAATATTATATTGGTAAATTAAATTCTTTACAGAAAAAGTATAAGTTAAAAGCTGGTAATACCTTGGGTGATTATCATCAAGCGTTTTGGACAGACTATATTACTAAAGCTACAAAGAAAACAAAGACTAAATTACCAGAAAGTGTGTTTATTAAATTAGTTAAACGATGGGCTTTCTTTGATAAGTCATATAAGTTATCACAAGTTAAAAAAGATTTAAAGAAATTTCCAAAGTTTTTAGATTGGGTGTTAGAAACCGATAAAGAAAACCACAAAGAAATATATAAAGACAATATTTTACCTTGGGAAGAATTATTTTTAGGACTTGGCGCAGAAATAATGTTGAATATGACACATTTGTTGACTGCTAATCCAGAAGCTGGTGCACAAACAATTAAAGATGATTTAGAATCTACTATTAAGGCTATTCAAAGTACTGGTGATTTAAGTTTGATAAAAAAATTAGAAGGTCAATTAAAAAAATTAGAAGCAATAGGTGGATTTGGTTCAATCGTTTCATCAGAAGGTATAACATTCACGTATGGTGATAAATTATATAAGTTTACTGGTACTTTTGCACCAATCAATCAAATTTTAGGTTTATTAAAATACATATAGGATAATTATGAGTGATTTTGGAAAAAGTGGAAAAGAACGAGTTCGTGAATATAAAGCGATGGAATCTATTCTAAGAGGCGAGACTCCCGAAAAAAGAATAATAGTTGGATATAAGGGCAAGAAGAAAAAGCTCACAGGAAAAACAATACAGGGGCATTTGACAGATATCATGAAGGAAGTTAGAATGCCTTGGTTTTGTCCTGAGTGTAAGAAGACAATGAAAGCTAAAGTAAATGATAAGATGTGGAGATTATTTGGTCATTGTTTTGATTGTCAAGTAAAAATTGAAAATAAACTTCGTATTGAGGGTAAATATGAAGATTGGGCTAAAAAGAAAGTTTTGTTGAACCAACGTTCTTTTGTAACTGAACAATTAGAGGGTGTTGAAGAGTGGAAAAAACAAGGAGATGTAACTTTTTTAAATCAGGTTAATCCAGATGGTCATTCTGTAGAAAAGGAAACTTGGAGTACAGATAAAGAACAATTAGAAAAACTTGCAACTGAAGCAGCGGATAATTATACTGATTTATTAGAAAGAATTAATTTAGAATTATTAAAATTAGATAACGAAGGAGTAAAAAATGGCAGTAACATCAATAGCTGAGTTAAAAACGAAAATACAAACTCTTAGTGGTAATAAGAGGGAGAATTTACGTAATTCAACTTATTTATCAACAATAGCAACAGAATTACAAACCGAAATAGTAGATTTAGAATCGGCGACAGCTGATGCGGATTTGGTTTCTCAAGCTAAAACATACTTGACTAAAATACAAACACAATATACGAGTTCAGTATCATAAATGAGTAATTCGGAAGACTTAAAAAAGTTAATTAGGTCTGAGTATGTAAAATGTGCTAAAGACCCAGTATACTTTATGAAAAAGTATTGTATGATACAGCACCCAATAAAAGGTAAAATACCATTTCATCTCTGGGATTTTCAAGAAAAGACATTGAATGATTTTAAAGGTCATGAACTTAATGTAATTCTTAAAGCAAGACAATTGGGTATGTCTACCTTGACGGCCGGGTATTCATTATGGATGATGACATTTCACGAAGATAAAAATATTCTTGTTATAGCTACAAAACAAGATACAGCGAAAAATCTTGTAACTAAAGTTCGTGTAATGCATGCTAACTTACCAACATGGTTAAAACAAAGTTGCGTAGAAGATAATAAATTATCATTAAGATATAGAAATGGTTCACAAGTTAAAGCTGTAGCTAGTTCAGATGAAGCTGGTCGTTCAGAAGCGTTGTCATTACTTGTTCTCGATGAAGCGGCGTTTATTGAAAATATTGATAGGATATGGGCCGCCGCGTCACAAACATTGTCTACAGGTGGTCAATGTATTGCATTGTCTACACCGAATGGTGTTGGTAATTGGTTTCATAAAATATGGATGGACGCCGAAGATGGTATTAATGGATGGAACTTTATGAAGTTACATTGGACAATACATCCAGAACGGGGGGAGGAATGGAGAGCTAAACAAGATACTTTATTGGGGCCTTCCTTAGCGGCACAAGAATGTGATTGTAGTTTTATAACATCTGGTCAAACGGTAATAGATGGGATGATTATAGAAGAATATAGAGAAACTCAAGTGAAAGAACCAATAGAACGTAGAGGATTTGATTCAAATATGTGGGTTTGGGAGTATCCAGATTATTCTAAAGATTATGTTGTTAGTGCAGATGTTAGTAGAGGTGACGGCTCCGATTTTTCTGCGTTTCATGTATTTGATATTGAACAAATGGAACAAGTTGCAGAATATAAAGGTAAAATTGGAACTAAAGATTTTGGTAATATGTGCGTTAGTGTAGCTACAGAATATAATAAAGCTTTATTGATTGTTGAAAATAATAATATTGGTTGGTCTGCTATACAAACCATAATAGATTCAGAATATCCAAATTTATTTTATACATCAAAGGATTTAACATATGTTGATACGGCCAGACAGATTACAAATAGGTATAGAAGTACTGATAGAAACATGGTGCCTGGATTTAGTATGACTTCTAAGACAAGACCACTTGTTATTGCAAAATTAGATGAATATTTTAGAGAAAAGTCAGTTAAAATTCATTCGCAAAGATTAATTGATGAGTTGTTTGTATTTATATATAAGAATGGTAAAGCTATAGCTATGAGTGGATATAATGACGACCTTGTTATGAGTTTAGCAATAGGTTTGTGGGTTAGAGATACTGCATTAAGATTGAGAGCAGAAGGTATAGAATTAACAAAACGTTCATTAGACTATTTTCAATCACATCAAGCTATATATGATGAAGGTAGTGAACATGAAAATGATTCTTGGAAGATGGATGTTGGTAAAGAACAAGAAGATTTAACTTGGTTAATAAAATAATAAGAGGGTAACATGGCAGATACAAGTTTAAGAAGTAGACTAAAAAGACTATTTTCAACAAATGTGATTGTAAGGCATTCTGGTGGAAAGACTTTAAAAGTAGCTGACACAAATAGAGTACAAGCTATAAATAAAGATATCACCGATAGATTTACTAAATTATATACAAACATGGCAAATATAGGTTATGGTACTAAAAATAATATGTTCCAATCATCGCAACGAATTGGTTTATTTCAAGACTATGAAACAATGGATGCAGACCCTATAATATCATCAGCACTTGATATTTATGCAGACGAATCAACAATGCGGTCTGAGTATGGTAAGATATTAGAAATACATTCCCAAGATGATAATATTAATGATATTTTACAGAATTTATATTATGATATTATTAATATAGAATTCAATTTATGGCCATGGATTCGTAATATGTGTAAGTATGGTGATTTCTTTTTACAACTTGAGATACATGAAAAATATGGAATTACAAATGTAGTTCCACTATCTGCATATGATATTACCAGAGTTGAGGGAGAGGATGAAACCAATCCACATTATGTAAAATTTGTTGTGGAAGGTGGACAAAGTGTGCATACATATTCGGCAGGTAAAGCTGACAATGAATTTGAAAATTATGAGATAGCACATTTTAGACTATTATCAGATAGTAATCTTTTACCATATGGTAAGTCTATGGTTGAAGGTGCTCGTAAAGTTTGGAAACAATTGTCACTTATGGAAGATGCTATGTTAATACATCGTATTATGAGAGCACCAGAGAAGAGGATATTTAAGATTGATATTGGTAATATACCACCAAATGAAGTTGATAATTATATGCAACGTATTATTAATAAGATGAAGAAAGCACCAGTTATAGATAAAGATACAGGCGATTATAATTTAAAATATAATATTCAAAATTTAACTGAAGATTTTTTCTTACCAGTACGTGGTGGAGATAGTGGAACTGAAATAACTGAAGCTCCTGGGTTATCATATGAAACAGTAGATGATATTGAATATTTACGAAACAAAATGTTAGCCGCTTTAAAGATACCTAAAGCGTTTCTTGGTTATGAAGAAGAGTTGAACGCAAAAGCAACTTTAGCCGCAGAAGATGTTAGGTTTGCACGTACCATTGAAAGACTTCAAAGAATTGTTGTTAGTGAGTTAACAAAAATTGGTATTGTTCATTTATATTCACAAGGATATTGTGATGCAGACCTTGTTAATTTTAGTTTGAAGTTGACAAATCCATCTATGATATATGAACAAGAAAAAATAGAGTTGTGGTCAAGTAAAGTTGATTTGGCTGGAACTATGAAAGATAATAAACTTTTATCAACAGAATTTATATATGATAAAATTTTTGGATTTTCTGACCAAGAAAAAGCAACTGAACGATTACAAATCATTGATGACCAAAAACGACAATTTAGATATGAAGCTATTGAACAAGAAGGTACAGACCCAGCCGCGGAAGGTGGCCCTGGAGAGGATGAGTTTGGTGAAGATGATTTGACATCACCAAAAGATGATGGTATGTATAGAACTGGAGATGAACTTGGGCCAGAAGGTGGTTCACCAAAAGGTGGGTGGAAAGGTGCAGGTAGACCAAAAAGACCAGCTAAATTTGGTAAAGATGGTTCGGCTAGAGGAAGAGACCCGCTCGGAGTTGTTGATATGAAAAAAGGTGGTTCGTCATTAGCTTTAGCTCATTTTGAAAGGTTGAAAAAGTCAATGGGAAAGAAAGATTTACAATTATTGCAAGAAACAAATTCTTTAGAAGAAGAGTATAAACGAGAAGTAAAAGATACTTTAGATAACGATAAATAAAGTTCTTCTATATTTATAATTGTATCATAGTACAAAAATTAATTGGAGTAACAAATGAGTTCACTTATAAAGCATTTAAAAATTAAAAATACTGGAATATTGTTTGAGTTGTTAACAAGACAAGTTACAGCTGATATTATGAAAGATGCAAAGAAATCCACGGCTGTCATGTTGATTAAGAAATATTTCAAAGAAAGTACAGAGCTTGGTCAAGAATTACAACTTTATAATGTGTTAGCACATGAAAAGTTTTCGCATGAAAATCAAGCCGAAAGGTTAATTGATGCCGTTGTTAAAACAAGAACTAAATTATCTAATACAAAATTAAAACAAGAAAAATATAATCTCATTAAGGATATAAAAGATAATTATGTTATTAGTGAATTTTTTAGTTCACGTATTCCTAATTATAAACTCTTAGCTTCAGTATATAAAGTGTTTGGATATGTTTCTGATGGCACAAAACATGACCCAGCTGACGAAGTTAAAAGTAGATTTGCAATAGTTGAACATATTATTAGAAAAAAGATAGACACTAATATAAAAACAAATAAGATAATTGAACAATATAAAAAACAAGATAAAGATTTGAGATTATTATCTTATAGTATTTTAGTAGACAAGTTTAATACAAAGTATTCATCTTTAAATGAAGAACAACAAGTTTTACTTAAAAAATATATACAGAATATTTCAAATACTAATTCTTTAAGAGAATTTATTAATACTGAAGTTAAAAGATTAACTAAAACGTTAAGATTGAGTTTAAAAGAAGTTGACGATAAAGTTACTGCTATAAAATTAAAGGAAGCTACAAAATTAACTAAGAAGATGACAAATCATAAAATTGTTAAGGATGAAGATGTTGTCAATTTAATGAGATATTATGAGTTAGTTAAAGAAGTTAAAAATGTCATCTCAAAAAATTAAAGTCAAACAACTTAAAGAGTTGTTAAGACAAATAATAATTGATGTAATAAATGAAGCATCAGTTACTGGTAATATAGATGGGGGCGAAGGGCCTCCAAAAACACCATATTGGGTGAGTCAAAAGAAAAAGAAGAAAAAGTCTGGATATGGTGGTGGTCATAAGAAACCAACGGTTTTGGGATATATGTTAGCTATTGACCCAGAACTAAGAAAAGTTAATTGATTTTAGTGATACAATGGCCACGTCTTGGAAAAAAGACGGCCTACACTTTTTACATAGATTGCGTAGTTTATCTAATTTAAAAAGAAGATGGGTTGTTGAAAATACTAAAATTAAAGGTAAAGAACCAAGTAAGGTTGAAACTTTACAATTTATTGATAAATGGATTAAAATATTGGATGATATGAGAACAGAAATTTTAAAAAGTAGGAGCTAAGTCGTGAGATTTAAAATAAAAGAAGTTCATCGTTGGTTAAATCAACTACCAGAAAATAAATGGAGAAAAATTTATAAGGTAGATGCTAAAAGAGTAGCTCATTTTGTAAATCATGGTAGTAATGCAACTTTACCCACTACTTTAAGTAGAAAATTCGGGGATGCTACTTTTCTTAGAGAAAAAAAATTAGCTAAAAACTTTGTTTTACATAAAATTGATGAAAAGAAACAATTTGATAGAAAGAATAATAAACCTATAAATGAAGATGTAAAGATGCATACTATTTCTGGAAATAAAAGGTTTATGACTAAAACAGCTCTTCCACTATTAAAGAAACATGGTATTAAAAATGTTAAAGTAAATAATGTGGCTGGTGATTTTTTAGAAATAAGATTTTTAGTAGATATAAATAAACTTAAAGTTATTGATAAAGAATTAACACGAAAGAATAGAACGGCGTATGGTGGTATTATTGAAACATTTAATAAAAAACTTTTAAAAATAATATATGAAGAAATAATAAAACTTGATAGAAGAGGCATATTAAAAGAAAAATTATCTTCGGAAGTTAGAGAATTACGTCTTTTTATTGATAATGATGCAAGACTTTATAAATCGAGGTATATTCCAATACTTAAAAATTTGAGTAAGTTTAAGAAAAAGGGTAAATATAATTCTAAATTAGCTATAAAAGCTTTTATATACCTAACTGACGATGGAGCGAAACAATATATTAAAGATTATGGTGGTGACCAAAGTACATTTTCAAAAAAAGATAAATTAGAATTAGCGAAAGATTATACTGAAGAATTTGAATCACAATATAATAATCAAGAATTTGATTTTATGAAATAAGGAGTTAAACCGATGTCAAAATCCCTTTTAATAGATATTTTACCCTTTGAGGTAACATCACAACAAATAAACGAGTCTATGTCAGATAATCGTGGTAGATTAGTAGTTAGTGGTGTGTTGCAGCGAGCTAATTCTAAAAATCAAAATGGTCGTATTTATCCAAAAGAAGTTTTAATACGTGAAGCTAAAAAATATACAAAAGAATTTATTAAACAAAGTAGAGCTCTTGGTGAATTAGACCATCCAGAGTCTTCGGTTGTTAATTTAAAAAATACATCACACAATGTTAAAGAGATGTGGTGGGAAGGTGATAATTTACTTGGTAAAGTAGAAGTATTATCAACACCAACAGGTAACATTTTAAAAGAATTGTTTAAATCTGGTATAAAACTTGGTATTTCTTCACGTGGACTTGGTTCTGTTGAATCCGCAAACGATGATGATACGCAAGAAGTACAAAAAGATTTTGAATTGATAGCATTTGATTTTGTTTCTAACCCATCTACACACGGAGCTTTTATGCATCCAATGAATGAAGGTGTTAATAAAGAAAATACACGTAATGATGGAACTACTTGTGATAAATGGTGTAGAACCGAAGCAATAATTTCAGACATATTAACTGGAATATAAATATGAATCATTCTATGTGGAAAAAGTGGAGAGACTTTAGATACGAAGCTTTAACTGAGGGTGACAAAGACCCAACAATTGAAAATTTGATAGCTGGTATGATGGGTGCGGCTATGAATCTGATTCCTACTCTTACTAATATGACAAAATACATGGATTTCATTATGAAACCAAACGACCCCAAAAAAAGTCCAGAAGAAAATGATTTAAATACACTAACCGTTCGTAATGCACTTGAAGATTTAGATGAAAATGCTAAATTGTTATTAAAAAATTATAAGTTCATAAGAAAGTATATTAAAGATGAATATGGATTTACTATGCACGGTAGTGTAGATAAAGATGATAGTGATAAAGGTAAAAAAAAAGATGAAAATTTAACAGAATCTGGACAATGGGTTATAAGAATTAAAAAAGGTAAACGAGTAAAAAAATTAGAATGTCCGCCAGGATTTAAAGTAGATAGTGGTGGAAAACGTTGTAAAAAACAGACCACCAAAGATATAAAAACTGGAAAAAAGGCCGCTAGAAAACGAATGAAAAAAATGAGGTCTAAAATGGGTAAGATTCAGAAGAAAAGAGCTAAATCTATGAGAAAAAGAGCGAGTATGAACATTTAATATGAAAAATTTTATAAAAATTGAAAAACAGACTATTAAAAACATTGATAAAGGTATTGGTGATACAATTTCTCGTGCTATAAAAACTATATCTCGTGGAACAATTAAAGAATGTAATGGATGTACTAAAAGAAGAGAAACTTTAAATAAAGTTCTTCCATATAACAGAGATTAGTTGTGATTAAGTTAAAAGATATAGTGGAAGAATCTGTAAATGAAGATTTTTGGGTATTACCCGCTAATTGGAGTTCACAAGAAGCAAGATTACATTTCGATAAGGACATTAAAGCTATGTCAAAGATTTTAGGTAAAGCATCACAACAAGTCATTAAGATTATGATGGATGGTGTAAAAGGTGGTAGATATGATGCGTTGGATATAGTAAGAGGTATTGAAACAGGTGTTTGGAATAGAACACACGAAGGTGAAAGAACTTTTATGAGAATGCTGTGGAGAAA
>LWDU01033443.1_pt1 | contig 19908 bp, 13 predicted proteins | sample 727161 | NCBI WGS metagenome assembly LWDU01 (sample SAMN04566230, study PRJNA314399) | hydrothermal vent metagenome | isolation source: deep sea hydrothermal plume seawater | place: Mexico: Gulf of California, Guaymas Basin | collected 2004-07-11
GTAATTTCATGTTTTCAACACCACGCTCGAAGCCGAATGCTTCATATCGGTGTACCAGTGCCCGCGGCGGAATATCTTCAAGATCATCAAGTGGAACGGGTTGTACCGGAATCTTATCCGCCGGGTACATATCGAAATATTTTTGAGGAGCCCAAAAAGGAACATGAGGTTTGTGAATTCCGCAGGTAATGAAAAATGGCTTATCACCGTGGGTCTGCTCATTAATCCATTTTGCGACCTGACGTACGTTTTTGCCGTCGCGGTGTTGAGCGTCTGTCATATCAGTCGGTCCGTACCCCGGAGGTGACTGCCCACCCACAGCAACTCGATTTTCCTTCAGGGTGTCGCGCCATGCTTTCTGGTTTTCAGCCAAATCAATGGAGCCATGTTCTTTCTCGAAAGCATCCTGTATCGGCTTTAAAACCGGATTCCACGAATTTTGAAACTGATGATATTCATGCCAGGCGGTGTCGCCGTGATCGAGTCTCCCATGAAACACTTTTCCTACTCCGCCGGTCCAGTAACCACTTTCCTTAAACAGCTGGGGCAAGGATTTTAATTCTGGGCGGACATTGCGGATATCACTCTTGTTATCCAAGATGCCGGTTGCTTCAGGATAAACACCACTGAGAAACGATGCACGTGATGGACCACAGACCGGATACTGACAGTAGGCCCGATTAAACGTCATGCCACGCGTCGCCAATGCTTCCAGCGATGGGGTCTTTATGTGTCGGTAGCCGGAGGTAGTGACATGCCGATTCAGATCGTCGCAAATTACCAAGAGTACATTCGGAGTGCCGGAACGTCGCTGCGTGCCGACAGGCAGAGGCTTATTCTTTGCTGTTTGTTGTTCCCGCAAAGTTGGCGGACACGTCTTTCGCCAAGCTGTGAATTGAGCCTGTAAATGCTGTAATTTGTCGGGGTGCATTTCTTTTAGATCATGTTCTTCACCAATATCCTCCGCGAGATTATAGAGGCCGATCGTATCGCCGCGGACCACCAATTTCCAATCTCCATGGCGGATGGCATAACGTCCTTCAGCACCATCCCAATAAAGATACTCGTGCAGTTGTTCTACCGCTTCACCCTTTAGCAGCGGTAGCAGGTTCTTGCCATCCAGCTTTCCACTAGCGGGGACGGTAATGCCCGCAGCCTGGCAAATGGTCGGGAATAGATCGAGAGCAATAACCGGTGTCTCGATCACTTCTCCAGCTGCCACTTCCGCCGGCCAACTCACCATAAACGGCACTCGAATACCGCCCTCATAGGTGGACTGCTTAAAGTCCCGCAGTTTGCCATTGTTGGCGAAGACTTTTTTACTGCCACCGTTATCAGATATAAACAGAACGATGGTATTCTGGGTTAGTCCTTGGGATTCCAATTCATCAAGAACGACACCAACGGCCTGATCCATTCGATCCAGCATGGCCAAATAGATATTTCGCTTGGGGTTATCGTTGCGGTACCTTTGGACATCTTCCTGAGGGGCCTGTAGTGGCCAATGAACTGCATTAAACGGCAAGTAGCAAAAGAACGGTTCATCGTGATGCCGTCTGATAAATGCGGCTGCTTCACGGCCAAGATTATCTGTCAGATAACCCGTGTCATCAATCCGGTCCCAGTTACGCCACATGCCGTTGTGCAGATCATCCGCCTTGAGCTCAAAATAGTCGTGTGCCCCATGTCCGAGAAAACCATAGAATTCATCAAACCCGCGACTGAGCGGGTGATATGGTTTTTCCAGTCCTAAATGCCATTTTCCAAACACGCCTGTCTTGTAGCCGGCGGTTTTCAAGAGCGTCGCGAGTGTCGTTTCAGATAACGGCAAACCGACGCGTGAATCGCCACCGCTGTAAAACCCAAAACGTTGTTGATAACGTCCGGTTATTAGCCCAGCGCGTGACGGTGCACATACATATGCCGACGCATAACCGTTAGAAAATCGCGCCCCTGCCTTGGCAATTCGATCTATGTTAGCCGTAGCTACTTCCGCGGGATGATCATAAGCACTGATATCACCGTAACCTTGGTCGTCGGATACGATTAAAACGATATTCGGCTTAACGGCGGCATTGCCGAAACTTGCAAAACAGCTGACGGTAACAAACTGGCACAACAAAAACTTGTATAGCATAATTGAAAATCTAGAAAAAAAGGTAGCAGGTCAGGCGAGTAGATCGGAAATCACATGCCCATGCACGTCGGTCAATCGAAAATCCCGCCCTTGATACCGATAGGTCAGGCGCTGATGGTCGATTCCCAGCAGGTGCAGGATCGTTGCGTTCAAATCATGAATATGCATCGTTCCGGGGGTCCAATCATCCTTTTCTGGACGGGGTGATAAGGGCTGCCCATCCGAGTCGGCGATATTATATCCATAATCGTCGGTTCTTCCATAAGTGATTCCCGGCTTCACGCCCCCACCGGCCATCCAGGTGGTAAAGCACCTAGGATGATGATCGCGGCCGTAGTTTTGGCGTGTTAGATTACCTTGGCAATAGGGCGTCCGCCCAAATTCACCGCCCCAGACTATCAGTGTTTCTTCCAGCATCCCCCGTTGTTTAAGATCTTTGATTAGCGCCGCGGATGCCTGATCAATATCTTTGCACTGGGAACTATGCTCGCCGGCCAAGTTCCCATGGGCATCCCAACCACGGTGAAAGATCTGAATATTGCGAACATTACGCTCAGCCAAACGACGCGCCGTTAAGCAGCAGGCTGCAAAGGTCCCTGGTGTATTAACATCATCACCATACAGTTCAAGCGTGTCCTTCGTTTCATCGGAAAAATCGACTAGTTCGGGGACGGACGTTTGCATGCGAAAAGCCATTTCATGCTGCCGAATACGCGACAAGATTTCTGGGTCCCCAAACTCATTGGCTTGTTGTTGATTAATGGCGGCCAAGGCATCTAGTTGCGCGCGTCGATCTGCGGACCTGACACCGTCAGGTTTACTAAGAAATAGTACCGGATCCCCTTGGCTGCGCATCAGGATTCCCTGATGATCAGATGAGAGAAATCCGGGTCCCCATAGGCGATTAAATAAACTCTGTTCAGGAAATCGAGTACGGGCATGCATCACGACATAATGCGGTAGATTTTCATTTGCTGAGCCAAGTCCATAACTCAGCCAGGCGCCGAGGCTAGGCCGACCAGGAGTTTGAGATCCCGTTTGGATATAGGTAATCGCTGGATCATGATTGATCGCTTCGGTAAACGTGCTGTGCACGACACAGAGTTCTTTGGCGACTGTGGCCGTATGTGGCAACAATTCACTGCACCACAAGCCGTCCGCTTGATTGTCCTGCTTGGTGAACTTATAGCGACTTGGTGCCAGCGGAAACCCGCTCTTCTGATTCGCCGTCATGCCTGTCACCCGTTGGCCGTCCCGCACCTCATCCGGCAATTGCTTGCCATATAAATCGCCCAGTTTGGGTTTGTAATCCCACAGGTCTATATGGCTTGGCCCGCCACTCATGAATAAGTAAATGACCCTCTTCGCCTTGGCGGTGTGATGGGGAAGTCCCCGTCGCGGTTCGGCCGCCGTGCCGAATTCAGTTTGCATAAGTCCAGCCATCGCCGCCGTCCCGAGACCCAGAGCGGATTTTCCAAAGAGTTGCCGGCGGGTCATCAACAGTTCGTGTTCACGGCTAGGATGCACGGTGTTCATGGTTCAATTATTTCAATTTAGGTTTGAGGTTCACGTTTAGTAAATCAATATTGCTGGGTCGCTCGCTAGAATAGTGACCGCAATCAGCGTCCACACAGCGTGGTCGGTGGGATTCAAGTCCATGTTTTGTTCAGCATCGCCGATTGCCAACAATGCCCGAGCATCATCTTCGCTCTCCGTGTAATGGGTGCGGAGGTTGTTTGCCAAATTCGCAATAGACTGTTGTTCTACTGCGGATGCTTCCCGACTGGCCAATAATTTAAATAAAAGGTTAACTCGTGCCTGATCTGATTCCGCCTCTAGCAACAGTCGTTCTGCCAGTACTCGCCCCATTTCAACTCGCTGTGTTTCGTTGAGCAGTCCCAGAGACTGTAGTCCGGTATTTGTCCGCTGTCGCTGGACGCAACTAGATTCCCGATCTGGAGCATCAAATAGCGTCATCATGGGATGGGGACTGGTTCGTTTCCAATAGACATACAGGCTGCGGCGGTACAGCAACTCACCTTTATCACGAACGTATTGTTTGGTGTTGCTGCCCGGATGTGCCAACGCTTTCCACATGCCGTCCGGTTGGTAAGGTTTTACCCCCGCACCACCCATGTGTGGACTTAACAACCCGCTTGCCCACAGTCCGATATCTCTGAGAACTTCCGCATCGAGACGGTAGCTTGGTCCACGTGCTAACAGTCGATTAGCGGGATCGTCCACGGTTTCACGCCAAGCGGATTCTTGCATAAAAGTACGACTATGGACCATCAGACGGAGCATCTCCTTAAGGTTCCAATCGTTTTGCTTAAAATCAACGGCGAGCCAGTCGAGTAGTTCCGGATGTGTGGGTTGCTGTCCTTGCAGGCCGAAATCTTCCGGCGTTCGCACCAGCGGATTTCCAAATACTCGTGCCCAAATTCGGTTTACGAGTACTCGCGTAACGACAGGATGTTCAGCAGCGGTAAGCCATTGTGCCAATCCCAATCGGTTACGAGGTGTGCCTGTTGCCATTTGGCCCATCACGCTCAGGACGTCTGCTTGCAGTGGATCCCCCTGTGGACGATCGTATTCGCCACGTTGAAGCACGCGGGTTTCACGTGGTTGAGGGAGGTCTTTTGTGACCAGTGTTGTCGTAAATGATGTCTTCGCTTTTCCCATTCGCTGATGTAGATCTACAGCCTGTCGATAAAGGTCGAGTTTGGCAAAGGGGCTAGTGGTAGCAATCAGGATTTCGAGTTTTGAATCTCGCGAGCCAATTTCCCATTGTTTCGCCACCGCGTCGGGCAAGTTGACTTCCGTACCTATTAATCTGGCGGCTTGGGCGATTATTTCAGCCTGCTCCTTTTCAAGTTGATTCCATACTTGCCATGCCGTGCGATCCGATGGTGCTTTAAGTATAGGTGGATAGGTATATGAATTTCCATCCAATGGACTTTCCGCCGTGCTGTTGAAGAAGGCTAGCAACTGATAGTATTCCGTTTGCGTGATCGGATCATATTTGTGCGTATGGCAACGCGAGCAGGTAAGTGTCATTCCCAGCAGGACGGTTCCCAGCGTTTCGGTGCGATCAAAATTATTCTTTGCCTGAAACTCTGCGGCGATTGCCCCACCTTCGGCCGTACTGGGATTGAGCCGTACAAATCCCGTTGCCACACGTTGGCCCAACGTAGGATCCTCTAGCAGGTCGCCGGCCAGTTGCCATCTAATAAACTGATCCATCGGTAAATTGTCGTTTAGAGCGCCTACCACCCAGTCCCGATATGGATAAATGCCTCGTTGATTATCCAAATGCAAACCATGTGTGTCTCCATAGCGAACGGCATCCAGCCAATACCGCGCCTGATGCTCACCATAACGGAGACTGGCAAGCAACGTCTCCACAAGTTTAGAATAGGACTGTGGGCTGTCGTCTTGGATATACGATTCTAAAACATCCAATTCCGGCGGAAGACCTGTCAGTACCAAAGAGACCCGACGCGCTAGGGTCGCACGATCGGCTTGCGGTGCGAAGTCCACTTTAGAGGTTTTGAATCCATCCTTAACGAAAGCGTCAATCATTTCACTACGGGTGGCGCGGCGGTTAGATTTGGGAACGACTTTGACCGGAGCCTCGAACGCCCAGTGCTTTGTGTAGACGCCCCCATCTTCCAACCAGCGGGTAAGCAATTCGCGTTCTACCGTAGTCAGTTGTTTTTCCGCATCCGCTGGAGGCATCGGTTCATCTTCTGAGTGTAACCGCAACAACATGCCACTGTTCTTGGGCCGTGTCTGATCGATGGCTCGATACCCGCCGCGGTCGGCAGTCGCCGTGGCTTCGCTGTCGAGTCGTATCAAATCTGGGTCGTGTGAATCGGGCCCGTGACAAATGAAGCACTTATTTGAAAGAATTGGTAACACATCACGGGAAAAATCAACGGCTTTGGAAGGCGCAACCGCCGCGACCCACAGCGGCAGGTTGGCACAGTAAAAAACGAAAGCAAGAATTCTATATTTCCAAATCATCATTGCCTGGGGTGTTGAAAGGAGGAACTGGACTCGTTGACAAGGGACGTTGACAATTCATTTTACGCCATTTTGAATTTAGTTGCACCCATGTCTATTTTGTCTTTTGAAATTCAAGCATTGATTTTCCGAGTGCATTTCCGATTAAAAAATAGCTCTCCGCATTCCCAAACCAATGGTGACCATGGCCGATATTAGGTGATTGCTCCTTGGGGCGAGCAAAAGGCGTGGTTTTGACAAAAATAGCATGTGGCGTTTTTTTCGCGGCAGTTTTCTGAGCATTTCGAATTGACTGCATGTTATCCGATACATCTTCTCCACCATTGCCCAGTTCACCAATCACAACCGGCAAATCTTGTGCATCAAGTTCGTGTCGAACATCCTTGATGAGATTCATTAGATTCTGTTCGTACTCTGCGCGGGCATCTTCGTTATACATATCATTCCAACCCTGAAACCAGACGAAGCCGCGCAGTTCGTAATGTTTGTTCAGGCTAGGAAAATCAATTGATATTTGCCCCAGACCCTGTTTGATTTCGGAAATCATCTGACGATAGTACTTGCCGACCTCACCTCCACTGGAAGGTGGGCGGAAATCTTTATAGATGCTTTTGCCACCCCAAGCTGTCTTAATCAACAGTACTGGTTGTTTGATCGCCGTACCAACGACATGGCCAAACTGAAACTCTGGACCGATGTGATGTTTGCCATCGTACCCAGTAAAACCGACCGATAGTCCCCCCCGCTTAATCTTCGAGGGAGTGACATATCGTACGAAGACATCATCGCGTACGATAAAATCACCTCTGTCGTTTTTGATGTGAGCATACAATTCCTTCATGTCAGGGTTTTGCATTACTCGGTTAAGAGTCCCTTTGCCGGAGTTGTAGTGCATCGGATGGTCCAAATCGACGACGCCCTGACCCTGCATGTTTGACTGCCCGGCTAGTATGAAAACCTGTGTTTTCTGGGAGAGCACCGTACGCGGGACAACAATAGCGATCAGCAATGCAGTCATGGTTAAAAGAATAATTCGCATTTATTACTCCTTGTTGGGCAAAGGTCATGGTTCGATATGTGAATCTAGTTAACAGGGTGTCGTGACCCCGAATCCAGCTATTGACGAGCATGTTTCGTTTTGAATATGTTATAAAGGATCAAAGAGGCTCGCAAACCTAATTCTAAAGATTTCCCATGAAAACGCAACGACGCGATCTCCTCAAAACGTCGGTTGGCATGCTTTCCTGTTCATTGCCCATGTGGCTGAGCGTGCAACGCCAGGCAGCGGCATCCGCAGCCGTTCGATTTCGACCCGGCAGTGGCAAGGCGAAGAATTGCATTGTCGTCTATTGCTGGGGGGGAATGAGTCATCATGAGACGTTTGATCCAAAGATGACCGCTTCGGCGGAAGTGCGTGGTCTATTCGGAACCATTCAAACCGATATAGCCGGTTACCACATGAGCGAGCACATCCCGTTGATGGCGCAGCAGACGGACAAACTTGCCATCATCCGTTCTATTCACCATTCGGATTCGGCTCATGGCCGCGGTATGTACTGGAACATGACCGGCCACAAACCGCCTCGCGCCGGCAACATCCCACCGTTAAGAGAAGACTGGCCGTCACTGGCAGCGACCGTCAGTGCTTTTCGAGACGCTCGACGTGGTGTACCCAAGGCTGTTCGCTTGCCTTATCCCATGGTCGACAACGGCACTTTGCAGGCTGGCGAGTACGGCGGATTTCTGGGAATCAACTATGACCCGGTCGTCATCCGAACTCCTGCCGGTAAAGCTTGGGGAGGTGTCTCTCGAACCTTGGGGAGCGAAGTGCTGGACTTGGGCGAAGAAAAGGATTTGCCACAATTGCAACGGCGAAGTCAACTCCTTTCTCGTCTCGAAAATCCGCTACAACGAGAATCGGATTTTCAGAGTTTTGACCATTTCCGAGAACTGGCGACCGACATGCTCATTAATGGTAAAGTACGTTCTGCTTACAATCTGGATAATGAACCCTCTAAAGTCCGCGAGAGTTATGGAGATCACATTGGCGGACAAAGTCTGTTGTTGGCTCGGCGACTGATCGAAGCCGGCGTACCCATCACTCAGGTGACCTGTAGTGCTGGGGATCTTAACGGCGGAAAAGGCGATATGTGGGATACGCATTCTGATAACTTCAATCGTTTAAAAAACAACTTGCTTCCCGTTTGGGATCAGGGTTGCAGCGCCTTGTTGAATGATCTACAGGATCGGGGCATGCTCGATGAAACCCTAGTTGTCTTTCTCACTGAATTTGGACGTACGCCCAAGATCAATGGCTCCGCTGGCCGTGACCATTATCCCAATGTCTATTCCGTTGCGTTAGCGGGAGGTGGGATCCGGGGAGGACGTATCTATGGTAGCAGTGATACCAATGGAGCCTACCCGCGGGACAACCCCTGTACACCAGCCGACTTACACGCGACCATATTTAATGCTTTGGGAATCCATCACAACAGTGAGATCCACGACCTACTTGGTCGTCCGCTTGCAATCTGCGAAGGTGAACCATTGCCGTTGCTCTAGTTGATGATGCCGCTGCGTGAGTGGAAGCGGTTCAGTTTTGGTTTATCGCGGGATCATCACGCGTCCGCCGCTGGCAGCCACGCCTGCTTTGGCGACGGAATAGGCAATCTGATTCTTCCTCACTCGCAGTGCCGCAATCGAGGAGAATGTGACGAATCGCCCAAATTGCAGCGGCATTTCCTCAATGCCGGCATAGATCATATTGAATGTGCCATCGAGGTTTACGTTTAGTGTGCTCTTCCAATTCCGCGGGTCCCATCGGTAATCAACGCATGTTTAACTAATCCCCGGCCAGTTGTTCAAAGGGAAATTGCGGTGCGTACCAATCTTCGGTTTGATATCGAACAGTTCCCCTACGCCACAGTCATATTCAAATGTCGAACCAATAGACAATTGTATAGGAAAGTACTTAGCGGACCCTTACCACCAATCTTTTCTCTGAACATACTTCAGATGCAAATCGTAATTGCCAGCTATACCACCGTAAATCCATATTAATGGAGCTGCGAAACCTCCGGTTACCAGTGAAACGGCAAACAAAACGAGTGCCTTGCCCCACATCTTGTGGTGTAAATACCAAAAAGCACTAAAGAAAAAGGCACAAATATTGAAGGACGCCTGGAACCCTGTTGAATTATTAATAGTTTGGAACTGCTGACGATAGTAGTCCTTATTCTTCGTGTTCATATTTTGTAGAGCGGTCTCAATATCAATGTTGTTTGTCGGCTGTTGAGGATACGGTTGTTGAGGCTGTTGCTGAGGATACGGTTGTTGAGGCTGTTGCTGAGGATACGGTTGTTGAGGCTGTTGTTGGGGATACGGTTGCTGAGGCTGTTGTTGAGGATACGGTTGCTGAGGTTGTTGTTGAGGATACGGTTGCTGAGGTTGTTGTTGTTGCAGGGGTTGTTGTTGCAGGGGTTGTTGTTGCAGGGGTTGTTGTTGCAGGGGTTGTTGTTGTGGAGCTTGTTGTTGTGGGGACGGAGTAGTAGCCGTAACGAGACTCGGTTGTTTGCAAGAAGGGCAAACCCCTTGCTGCCCTTCCAGTTCGCTGGGGACATCCATGGACTTAGAACAATTTGGACACACAAAGTGGATTGTGGACATGGAAATCACCTATTAACTAAATTTGAACTAGCATACAACTCTGGATTAATAATGACAGGAATGATTGAGAATTACAACTGGTAATTCTTTCTGAAGCTTCCGGCAGCGCCCATTTTCCGAAACGCGTCTTATTGCACAGGGTTATTTGGTGATTCGCAGAAGCTGGCGACTACGGATCCCAGGGGATATCTCCTCGCCGTTTGTCAGGGTTGGATCTAGGTCGACGCCCAGTTCCGCCGGCGATTTGCCCATCCAGTCGCTGTGGCGACCCTCCACGCTAATGGTCAGGCTCTGCGGATCAAACGTGAATGTCGCAAAAACCGAATCGCGGTAGGGACAGGTATAGGATATCCACGGATATTTGTCATGGATTTCCTTGGGATAGCTGTCGTGTCGGTACGACCCACCCACCCACTGGTACGAAGCCGAATTGACATGCATGTAGGTCACGTTTTTGACCCGCAGTACGTCGTCAATATGCGAGTGCCCGTTGATGACCAGCACAATCTTGTCAGCAGCCGTTGCCAGAATGGTTTGTATTTCTGCAGCATTGTTGACGGACCAAGCGCCCGCCAGTGGTTGGTGACAAACGACCATGATCGGCCCCGCCAGCGTCGCCAGTTGATCTTTGAGCCACTCGATTTGCTCCTTGCCGACATACGACACGTAGCCACCTTTATGGGTTGGGGAACCGCTATCATTGCCATCGAGAACCAGTAGATGAAGCCCTTCGACGTCCTGAGTGTAGTAACGCTTTGGCATCCCCCAGATGTCGAGGCACTGTTGCTTCGTATGCCCGCTGTCCGTGTCATGATTGCCAATAACATGTAGCGTCCGCTCATGGGCCTCGTTAAAGAGTTGAATGACATCACTGTTTTTGGCATTAGGATACGCAAAATCTCCTAACTGCAAGAGGGCGTCCGGTTGAACAGTTTGCATTCTTTTGACGAAGGCTTGGACGCGTTCGAGCCCATCGTGCATCACATCATGGTGCAGATCAGCAATCACGCCGATTTTGACCGGTTTGTCTAAGATTCTTAAAGCGGCGGTCGAGGTAAGCGGCAGTGTGAGTGCAAGGGTAGAGGCAGTCGTGGCATGGATAAAACCGCGACGGGTAATGGTATTGTCGGATGGATTTGGTAAAGGACGATCAGTCATATTTCACCTTTGATTAAGTAAGTGTTTGAGGCGGTCGACTTCTTGCTGATTCAGTGACCAAGAGTTGGTCTCTGCCGATCTTGAAAGGGTGAGGGTTTCTGTGGAGATGCTGTCCAGTTTGTCGTCGACGTGTTTAATTAGGATCACGACCTTTCCTTGATAAGTTAGAGTCGTTTGTTTAGGGTCGTTTGTTATTGATTTTTTATCGACAGGTTCAAATGTAATGTCGGCAAGGACATCCCACATTTGGTCGATGGGCATGTTGTCATTGACGCCGCGGAAACCGGTGAGTTGAATTTGATCATCGAGCAGGATTTCAAAATGCAGCAGTCGTTGTCCTACGTGCAGGTAGGACGGAAAGATTTCACATCCCAGAGATAACAGCAGCGGTACTAATAGCAGCAGCGAGTGGATTCTGAATTTCATCTGCGTGTGTTCCGTGGTGTTTCTTCAGACGCGGGTGCAAAACTCCGCCCCGTCTACCGTTTAGTCGGGATTACACACCAAGGGCAAATGTCGCCAGGAAATCTTATTGACTAAGGCACTTACTCTTTTTTTAGGGTGAGATGCCAAACTTTGCTGAGCTCTTTGATGTTGACCACTTTCCAACCGGGGTTGGCTTTTTCCGCCTTGATCCGGGCTTGAGCCGCTGAGGGACACGAAGATTTTGAAACGGAGGTTGTTCGCTGAGACAGGAACACATTCGATGTTACCTCTGCGTTAACCTTAGAGTTCGGTGTCCCCGCAAAGACAATAACTCCAACAAAAATCAGTACAACAAGTTTAGCTATCAGACGCATGGGATTCTTTCTTTCCGGGTTTTGGAATTCAACTTAATGGTTAAGTTAATGCAATTTCGAATTGGAATATGACAATAGCCATTCTACCCTCATGCCCGACACCACGTCAAAGGAATAATGCGTAGACGCAGCGGTTCGGCGTAACTTGCGGTTCGCGGTTCTCGCTCAGTTTGGTAAATCGTTATGCGCTAAACGATATTCATAAGATTGTTCTTTGCGACATCTGTTGACCACTGTGGTTTCCTCGATAGGCTCTCCCATTGTCCAATACACGAGATTTGAACAATCCAGATAGGTAATGTCTTTTACATAGAACTTACCAAGATAGCCATGATCTCTGATATGCCTAACCAGTTCGACGAATCTGTGGTCATCCACCTGTTCCCTGACGATATATTCATGCGGCCATGTCTGCGCATACGTCTTTGCAAAGATCCAATCTGAATTATCAACGAAGCTCAGCAAATTTGTTGGTAGATTATTCATATGTTGGGTTGGTATCCGGATCTAGGTTGAACGCGGGCTTGTCTTTCACCATTGCCGGCACCAGCGCAAGAAAAATGCATATCCACGAAAAGAAGGTATTTACCAAAAAAGAAACTTGATACCACTCTGTAGAATATCCATTATCGATAATCCATTCAAGCAGCACAGAGGATCGGAGAGCCTGCCAAGACATCCAAAGAATTTGCCACGCCACTAATGGAACCATAAATAGCGCAATGCGCCCTTTACGTTTCATCGTAATCGCCATGATTACTCCGACCAATACTCCCACAAATACGCTCACCGCGGCTCAGATGATCCACCAAACGTTAAAGCCTTCCATTTCTAACTCCTCCGGTTAGTCACAACCGAAAATAAGTAACCATGCCCGTGTTCCCAAATGCCACGCTGGCATCTAGATATTACCTCTAGTATACTGTCCTTGAATCGATTGTTTTACACTCGAAACGGTCGTTCTAAAATATACCCGCGCTGAAACCGGGGAAAACACTTACGGTGATAAAGCTTACTAATACCGATTTGATTAACACAAATAGAAAAACAGCGATGCCTTACCTGAAAACAATAACCATTGCTCTGGCCTTGTTGGTCATCACCGCGACGCCTTGTTTGGCAGTCAAACGGCCCAATATCCTCTACATCATGTCCGATGACCATGCGGCAGACGGAATCTCTGCCTATGGAAGTCGACTCGCCAAAATCGCACCCACTCCGAATATTGATCGACTGGCCAAAGAAGGGGCACTGTTTACCAACGCCTTCTGTACGAACTCGATTTGCTCACCGTCACGCGCCTGTGTTTTGACCGGCCAGTACAACCACGTCAACGGTTCCTTTGATCTCGGCGGCAGGGTGGTTCCCGGCCAACAAATGCTAGCCATCGAAATGGGCAAGGCCGGTTATCATACTGCCATGATCGGTAAATGGCACCTGAAGGCCGAGCCCGCGGACTTTCACTACTATTGCGTCCTGCCCGGTCAGGGTAAATACCATAACCCTGAGTTTCGTGTTCGGGGCGAAAAGCCCTGGGGAAAAAACCTGGTTAAATTCGAGGGTAAACATTCCACTGATGCCATTACAGACCTGACCCTCGACTGGCTACAGACAGGCTGGGATCAGGACAAACCGTTTTTTCTGATGCACCACTATAAGGCGCCTCATGACTACTTCGACAACGCACCCCGCTACGAATCGTTTCTTGCCGATGTGAATATCCCTGAACCGGAGACACTCTGGAAACGCGGCACCCAGTTCGGGTCGATCGCTACCCGCGGGGCGGATGATGAACTGATTCCCCACATTGGTACGTCGATTGGCTCACGCAACCCCCGCCGCTCCTATCTGCGCGACCTGCCCTCCCGCTACCCAAACGAATTTCCTCCGAACTTTGACTCCGCGAATCACACTGACGAAGAAAATACACGATTCGCCTACAACGCCTACCTAAAAAAATATTTGCGTTGTGTCAAAGGGGTCGACGATAACCTAGGCCGGTTGTTCAAACACCTTGAAGACTCCGGGCAACTTGATAATACCGTGATTATCTATACGGGTGATCAGGGCTTCATGCTCGGGGAACATGACTACCAGGACAAACGCTGGATGTACGAAGAGTCCCAACGCATGCCGTTTCTGGTTCGATACCCCAAATCCGTCAAGGCGGGTCAGCGTTTTGATACGATCATCGAGAATGTTGACTACGGACCAACCATGCTCGATTTCGCTGCGGCAGAAATTCCTGATTCGGTTCAAGGTCGGTCGTTCAAGTCGCTATTGGAAACCGGCAAGGAAGCAGATGACTGGAAACAGACCGCCTATTATCGTTACTGGATGCACATGGCACACCACGACAACCCAGCCCACCTAGGTATCCGCACAAAAACCCACAAACTCATCTACTATTATGGGTGTAATTATGACGGTGGATATCAAACCCCGCCGGGCTGGGAGCTGTATGACCTCGTTGCCGACCCTCACGAAACACAGAACCTATACCACGACCCGACTCACGCGGAATTGGCCGCTGACCTGAAACGGAAACTCGCCGATACCCGCGTTCGTGTTGGTGATGACGGTTCGCATTATCCGGCATGCGAGTCGATTGTGCGGGAATTCTGGGACTATGATAAAGCAGATCAGGACAACGCCCGAGAGATTTCACACCAGTATCTCCAACGCCGACTCGACGAATTGAAAGCCGGGAAACGGAACATTCAGACTTTTCGAGGAAACGTCAAATGACCCGTCTAAAACGCATCGTTCATGTATGGGTAGCGTTGGTGTTCGGCGTGATGCAGTTGCCACAACTACAGACGACCTGCCACGCGGACGGAGCCGATCCCGTGCTTTCGCCGGTCGAAGCGAATCGGCTCTTTACGCTTAAAGTACTTCCGCTGTTGAAGAAAAAGTGTTTCCCCTGTCACGGTGACGATGCGAAAGATCTACGTGGGGATTATCAATTACTGACCCGCGCAGGGATGCTTGCGGGTGGTGAATCGGGCGAGCCCTCACTCGTCCCGGGCAAACCAGAAGCGAGCCCGCTGTATCAGGCCGTGCTGTGGGAGGGATCTGAGATGCCTCCCAAAGAAAATGATCGACTGACCAAACAAGAAACCGAGTACATTCGTATGTGGATCGCCGCCGATGCCCTCTGGCCCGACGCGGAATCACAATTACAGATTAAGAAGCGTGAATGGCAGGTTCGAGAAAACGAAGATGGGATCATTGTTGATACCAGTGGCGGGCTCTCCGACGACTGGACCTTTCGCCGATACGATCCATCAGATATTTGGGCGTTTCAACCGCTCAGCCAAGTCGACGTCTCCCGTGCCAAAGCCGGCGGACAAAACCCAATCGATTTCCTGATCGACCGGAAACTTGAACAAGCCGAGCTCGCGGTCGCACCGGAAGCAGATTTTCGGGCGCTGATTCGCCGAGTGACCTACGATCTGACCGGCCTACCGCCTAGCCCCTATGAAGTCTTTCAATTTCGTCAGGCTTGGGAAAAGGACCCTCAGCAGGCATGGCAGACACTAATCGATCGTCTTATCGAAAGCCCGCAATACGGCGAACGGCAGGCACAACACTGGCTCGACGTGGTTCGCTATGCCGACACGGCAGGTTTCTCCAATGATTATGAACGTTCCAATGCTTGGCGTTACCGCGACTATGTTATACGGTCGTTCAATCAGGACAAACCGTTTAACACGTTCGTGCTGGAACAGATCGCCGGTGATGAACTACGACCGGACGACCCGGAAACACTAATTGCCACGGGCCTGCTCCGCATGGGGCCGTGGGGAACTGCAATGCTGCCCAAAGAGGAGGCGCGACAGCTTTATCTGGACGACCTTACCCATAACGTTGGACAGATATTTCTGGGTATGCCGATGCGTTGCTGTAAATGTCATGACCACAAGTTTGACCCGATCCCGACACGGGACTATTACAGCATGTACTCTGCTTTTGCATCAACTCAACCCGCCGAAATGAAGGCTGAGTTCCTACCTCAGGAAAATCGTAATGGGTTTGAACCCAAACAAAAACTAGTGGAAGACCTGTTAGCCTACGCCAGCAGCAAACTCGCTATTGTGAACCAAAAGCAGGAGGACGCTGCGAAAAAGTGGTATCAGGATCATTCCCTTCCCTATAAAGACGAAGCCGCCCGTAAGAAAGACCCTGAGGACAAAAAGCCACCGCGGCATGTTGGCCTTACGCCAACAGAACGAGGGATCAAAAAGGTTCGTGAACAGGAAGTTCGGATCTGGGGTCGTCGTCTAGAACGCTATCAGCCTTTGGTTCAATCAGTCTACAACGGACCGCCGGGAAAATTTGTGAATGGCCTAAAATTACGACTACCCGGTCGAATGGATCAGAAGTGGCTGCCGGAAAATTCGATCCTTGGCGGTGGTGCGTTAACAGCACCATTAAAACCAGTGGTGCCCGGCGTACTCAGTGCCGCGGTTCTTGCTATGGATCACGAGGGGGAAACCCCTTGGCGGATAACTGATAAGGTACAGGGAAGACGCCTCGAACTGGCGCGATGGATCGCCAGTGATGACAATCCACTCACAGCCCGCGTTATTGTAAATCGGGTCTGGCAGTCGCACTTCGGAAAAGGGTTAGTACAGACCCCGAACAGTTTTGGAGCTAAAGGTCGCCGGCCAACCCATCCGGAACTATTGGATTGGCTGACGGTCGACTTTATTAAGAACGGTTGGAAGTTGAAACGACTACACCAACTGATCCTTTCATCCGCCGTCTATCGCCGTTCACACCAGTCCGCAGAGGTTGCGAAACTTGCTAGGGTCGATTCCAACAACGATCTTCTTTCCGTTTTTCCGACACGCCGACTCACGGCGGAAGAACTTAGGGACAGTATTCTCGTGGCTAGCGGTGAACTCAACTCGGAAATGGGGGGTGTACCGGTGATGCCTGAGATGAACATGGAAGTTGCCCTGCAACCCCGGATGATCCAGTTCTCGATCGCCCCAGCTCACCAGCCGTCACGTACTCCGGCGGAACGAAACCGGCGTACTATATATACCTACCGCGTTCGCGGTCAGGCTGATCCGTTTCTGAAGATTATGAACCTCCCAAACCCCAATGAATCGTGTGACATGCGTGATTCCGCATCCGTTGCTCCGCAGGCGTTCACACTGCTCAACAGCGATATGATCACGGATCGGGCCATCGCGTTTGCAATGCGCGTGAAAGAGGAACAGAAACAAAAGCGGGGCAACCTGTTCCCCGACGATAGCGATGTCTACCTGATTCGCCGCGCTGTTCAGCTTGCGTACCAGCGGGTTGCTGATCCAGAGGAACTAAAGAGCCTGTTGGCCTACCTGAAAGAAATGCAAACCTATCATCGAAAACACACACCCGAGGTCATTGAGTACCCCACGCGGGTTACGCGTTCGCTAGTCGAAGAGGCTACGGGCGCACCGTTTGGGTTTGTCGAAAAGTTGAATGTCTACGAGGATTATGTTCCCAGTGCGAAGCCATGGACAGTGGATGCCGACATGCGAGCCCTCGCCGACGTTTGCCTGTTATTGTTTAACGCCAATGAATTTAACTACGTTTATTAACTACCCACAAAACGACTCGTTCCGAGAAGAGATGTTAGATATGACTGCCCTTGCCCGCCGCGAATTTTTATACGGATTAGGATCATCGCTTGGTGCGCTGGCGATGACCGATTTGCAGGCGAGTGATAAAAAGGCGACCGGCCCCCTAGCGGTCAAGAAACCGATGCACGCTCCGAAGGCCAAAGCCGTTATCATGCTCGTGATGGAAGGCGGACCGTCTCAATCCGATACGTTTGACCCCAAGCCCAAACTCACTGAGCTACACCTGAAAGAATCGACGCGGGTCGAAGGCCTTGCCACGGGGAAACGGTTTTTTGTCGGAAGTCCGTTCAAGTCCCGTAAGGTAGGGAATGCCGGCATCGAAATGTCCGAGCCTTGGCAGTTTCTGGCCGATCCGGAGGTCGCTGATGAATTGTGCGTCTACCGAGGATGCCAGGCCACGTCGCTGAATCACCCCGAAGCACTACTGCATCTGAATACGGGTAGTCGCCTGGGTGGCGATCCCGGTTTGGGATCATGGATCACCTATGGTCTGGGTTCGGTGAACCAGAATTTCCCTGGCTACGTAGTAATGACCGAACTGGCCTTACCGCAGGCGGGTCCGGCGAACTGGGGCAACGGTTTCCTGCCGGCGTATTATCGGGGAACGCGATTGCGTTCCAGCGGATCGCCGATCTTGGACCTGAACCCACCCCGTTACAAAACCCGCGCGCACCAACGTAAGGCTCTCGATCAGCTGGAAATGCTCAATGCCAAACATGCGGCGAAGCACCCGCAGCACGCGGAACTGCAGGCGCGTATGGAGAACTATGAACTTGCCTTTCGAATGCAGATGTCGGTTCCTGGGATTGTTGATGTAGACCGTGAACCCATGAATCGCAAAGAGACTGCCGCTTTTGGACGACAGTGCATGATGGCCCGCCGCATGGTTGAAGAAGGCGTTCGGTTCGTACAGATTTTCGCAGGTGGCTGGGATAGCCATGACTATCTGGAACTGGGCCATTCGTCCCGTATCGCCAGTGTGGACCAACCGATTGCCGCGCTGATCAAGGATCTTAAGAGCCGCGGGCTGCTGGAGGATACTCTAGTTATCTGGACCGGGGAATTTGGCCGAACGCCGGACAATAATTACCGGGGCGGCGTGACTGCGATTGGCCGGGGGCATAACGTCGATGCGATGAACATGTGGTTTGCCGGTGGTGGCGTGAAACGGGGTGCCGTGGTCGGCGCGACGGATGACATAGGCGCGAAAGCAGTAGAAGTGGTCCATCCTATCCGCGACGTGCATATCACGATGCTCCATCTATTGGGACTCGACGATAATAAGCTGACCTATTTCCACGCAGGTCGCTATAAGCAGCTTTCGCAGTTCGGCGGTGAGTTGATCACCGAGATCATGGCTTAGAGATGTTAAAGTGTGAAAAAGTTTCTCAGCAAACGTGGCGGTGCTTCGGTATTCTTATAAATGAGATTTATCTATGATGGTAATCACAGTAGCAGTGATCGCGATAAACTTTTAAATGGACAACAAAATGCAGTTTGAGCTATTTATGACCCGATGTCTAAAATTCGGTTTTGTTCTACTGGTAACGTGCCTTGCCACGCTTTTAACTGTGACGGCTCAGGCGGAGAAATACAAAGTTGTGCCGCTGCAACCAGAAATTGCCCAAGAATACGATTTGGATACTGCCTTCTATAAAAAGACCACCTATGTCCAGGGCATCTTGATTGCAACTTCTGATAAAGTTTCCGACTATGCGCATCTGGAAGCGGCTTACCTATATGACAAGATTCTATCAACCATCAACCCCGATGTGGCGCAACGAGTTCGCGACCGCAAGGTGCTCTGTATTTTGGTGGGGCACGATGAACTGACTTCGCAGATACCGCAGTTTAAATCGGACAAATCAGGCAAGGAACTGGATTTCTATAACTGGCGAAGTCGCGGTTTTTTGACCAAAGTGGATCAGCGCAGCGTGGTGCTATTCGCCGAAGAGGATGTGATGGAATACGCGGGTGGCATGCGACTGGAAAGCATCCTGATTCATGAATTTGGCCATGTGGTTCAGTTCGCTGGCATGAATGAACAACAACTGAAAAAGCTAGAGGAATGTTTCCAGCGGGCGAAGGCTGCTGGTATCTGGAATGATGGACGCGCCGCTCAGCGGTATCGCCGCATCAAAGGAGATGCGATCGTTAGCCTGCTCGATTCCTTGGTTGGGTCGTTTCCCGACCAATCACCGGAACTGATCAAACGCTGCCTGGATGGTGGTGACATTCTTGTTAATGGAAAAGAGACGCATGCGGCAGTCAAAGTAAGCGGTAAAGATAAAGTGCTGATTGTTTTTGGTGGTCCTAAAAAGTGTTATGCCCAACGCAATAAAGCGGAATACTGGGCCGAAGTCTTGCAGTGCTGGTATGACACGAATCGCACTATGGATCACGATCACAACCATATCCATACCCGCGAGCAACTTCAGGCTTACGATCCGCATGCGGCCAAACTTTGCGCCGAGGTTCTCAGTAA